>Ga0209821_100103_pt1 | contig 15534 bp, 27 predicted proteins | sample SSWtaG_3_FD_184118 | JGI IMG/M metagenome (GOLD analysis project Ga0209821, IMG submission 184118) | Hot spring microbial communities from Sandy's Spring West, USA to study Microbial Dark Matter (Phase II) - SSWTFFsm_matched (SPAdes)... | ecosystem: Environmental > Aquatic > Thermal springs > Hot... | reverse complement strand
TACCATATGAATAGATGTTTACTTCTGGTCTGACTACGTGTATCTTGAAGATCTCATCCATGTCTACATCATATATAGCAGTATTGTGTATAGTTGTACGGTGCTCCCACTTCGTGTTATGCTTCCAAACAGTGTTTGATATGTATATAAACTTTACGGTTCCGTCTTCCTCAGCCCAGCCGTAGTGAATGTGGATTGGTGCCTCGTTACAAGCATATGTGCCCGCCGAGCAATACGGATCACTATCATATACTTGTATATGTGGAAGTGTGTTCACAAACATAGATGAAACATTTATAGGTGCCCTAACAGATGAACCTCCATAAAAGTAGCCTCCTAAGGCATAGAAATCAATTAACATGTCCTTATGAGCTTTAATACCTAGATATAGCCTTGTCTGTATTCCAAAGCCATCAGGTTGTATGAGCGGGTCAACGTAGAGTTCATATGTATACCTTTTTGATGTGCCGAGCGGTGATGTAGAGAACACACCATTTGTAGTATCAACATCTGGTAGTAATGTCTTGTAGTACACTACATACTGGTTCTGCGCTAAGTCAACGTAGCCACTCCCTGCTGTACCGGTTGTGTACCTTGTTAATCCATGGGTTGCAGGTGGGTCATTAACTCGAATGGTTAGCGTACCCTTGTTGAATATGAGAATCTGTAGTTCGGGGTAGCTTCGTTTTACAATATACACCTTACTCTTTGCTGTACCATCAGTTAAATCCACCATTAAAAGATAGCCAGAGTAGCCTATTAATGCCCCTGCTTTACCATCGTATGGTGCTGACGTTGTTGGGTTTGTCTCCTTGGTGTGATCCCAAGCTTCTTGGTGGTTGGGGAAGACTCTTCCAACTATGATACCCTGCCCATCGTGCCAGTAGATGTACTCGCTAAACCTAGCTGGTAGGCACAGTATCTCGTCACATACATACAACAATTGAGGATTTGAAGTCGTTACTGCTTGCCTCCTTACCCAACCCCCAAAACTCCTGGCAACGTACCACGTCAGTTTTGGGTCTTTCAATCTGTTTGTAAGCTCACTTAACACTCGCATCACCAAGAAAAAAGTAAGTAGTAAAGTAATTTATATACATTTATGTTAAAGAAAAAGAGGAAAACTCCACATATCGTAACCATATCCCAGCCCCATTAAGTGCTTAGATGCTACTACGTATACAAGGATAATATTTCTACATGCCTGTAGACAACTTTCCCAAACCACTGTTTGTGGTAAAAGTATGTTTAGAGCTATGCATACAAAACAAAGGATAATCATTATAAATAAAAATTTATACTGTTTTTGAGTTCTCAACGATTTTTCTCTAACTCTTTCTTTCTCATCTCTATTTCTTCCATTATCCTCTGCTTAACGTATCTGCTAAATCGCAGATAGAACACAACAGCGGTCTTTAGATCCTCCCATCCTACCCCGAAATCCATGTGACCACTTACAGCTATCTCCAGCGGAACACCTAGTTCAGCAAGAATTGATATGTGTGAGCGTCTCATGTCATGTGGAACAAGTGTAAACCCGAGACCAAGCAGATTTGATATCTTTTTCAATGTGTTTGAGTACCATTTCCTGAACTCTGCAACTGATTCTATACCAGTCACTGATGCGACTATAGATCCCCCATTTCTCCTATACTTAATCAATACATTGATGGGCTCAGGATCTAGCCACGATAGATCACACATCCATGTCTTATTGGTTTTAGACTCAAACACCTCCAAGATCCATGTGTTGTGGACTTGATAGAGCTTGTCCCACTTCAACCCTATAAGCGATGTGTTTGCATCCTCAAGACCTCTACCCCTTAGCGATGTAGATTCCCATCCCTCTCTAGCACCTGTAGATAGATGCAACCATATAATCAAAAACTCTGCATCGCTTACCTTACCATCTTTCCACATCCTCTTTATCTGTAGATACTGCTCATATGTTATATATCTCTGTATAGGTGTTATGAACTTTGTCTCTGCCCCCACCTTACCCTCAAACCAGTTTCTCCATGCAGGAATTCTCCTAAGATACTTCATAGCCCATCTAATCTTTTTGAAGTCATTGCCATAGATATCGTATAGAGCCTTCTCAACATCCTGCTCAGTCCAAACATCAGGATTTGTAGCCATTTCCCTCGACTTAAAGTATTCTATAAGCCTCGATATTACCCTCAGCGTCTCTTTCTTCTGACGCTCAGAGATATACGGCTTATGACCAAGGATCTTAGCCCTTTTCTCAACATCTTTAGTTAAAAACTCTCTAATAATCGAAGACTCTAAAATATCACCTATAACAACCTTTGCTTTTGGTTGAAGAACATTATCTATAGCATTAATTAGATCTAGCTTAGACATCCTATGTGTAACAATAGACTTAGTAGAAACATCATATATGTTAAACTGTGATGTTTCTTCTATCCTCTTAACAAGCTTATATAATGTAGTCTTGTCAACACCAAGCATATTAGCAATTTGCTGTAGACCTAAACCAAGCCTCTCGTTGCACCATACTACACATGCTACTTGAATCTCACTAGTAAAGATGGGTTTGCCCCAATTGCTTAGGCTTTTATACTTACTTATAATGTCATTTACAAAGTTCTTGACATAATTAAATTGTTCATAACACACATTAGGTATTTGATTTTGAGCCATTTTAACCACCATAAAATATGTTATCTAGGTAGCAGTTTATAAACTTTTCGCATATAAAGGAATTCAATACTGGAATAAAATAAAAAACATTAAAAACAAGATTCTGTATCTATAGAACAAAAATTATCTTTTTTAGCAACACACCTATTGCAACACCTACCATAACCTCAACAACATCTTTATATGCATCTTCATCGAGCTGGAGAGTCTGATACAATGAGAACAACAGCGATAAAAATAGTGAAGATATGGAAAGGATAGGGCTACCTGATAACGATAGAAAAGACAATAAAACACCAAATGATATATGGGTTAAATCCGTCAAAAGTATATATATCTTTGACCTCTTTTCCTTTTTCCTCTTATTTATGTATCTGATTATTTTCTCCACCTCCATCCTCTACACACCTCAGACGCCTACACATCTTGTTTCCATTGAAATCACATATTGTTACATCATATCTATGTAGAAGTAGATAGTATAGAAGATCATCAATAACATCTTTATCGCATATATTCACATAATCAACATATCTACATGACTTAGCAAGCCTCTTATACCTCCACTTCAGCTCTGCAAATTCATATGCATATATTTCTATATATGATGAATAGATGTATATCAAAGCCTCCTTCACATTACCACCCATACTCAGCGAAATATCTATACTGTTTTCGCCTTCTCCCTCCTAATAATCCTAATATCCTTCTTAATCTCTTCACCAACCATCTCAAGCCTATTCACCTTATCAAACAACTCATTTAGCTTATCAAAGAATTGATCTACAACCTTATAGTCTGGATTATCTGTAAAAGTAGATTTAAACGCTCTCCAAAGCTGTATAACCTCATTTTTAATGGTATAAATACTTTCTACTTGTTCTAACTTGTTTATTTCCTCAACAAGTCTATCAGCTTCTTGCTTAAGCTGTTTCACCACTATCTCCATCTCCTTCTTCTTCTTATATATCTTTGCGAGGTGAGGATTTGCACACTCAATACAGAAGTACCTTGTTGTAGCACTACCATCTAAGTACACATACTTAACCCAATATACAATTTCCCCAATTCCTATCTTACGTTTGCACTTACTACAAACTTTCTCTGAATCAGTAACAAACTCTTTACTGTATATCTTATCAATGGATCTCTCACCTGTGCCACCAAGATACAGATTCAAAAGCATCTTCACAACATCATTAATGCTTATACCATATTTTTCAGCAATCTTTGAGATCTGCTCGTGGACATCATCAGATACTTTTATCTGCTTCACCAAACACCACCTCAATCCCATCCAAATCAATATCCGAGAACATGTTATTGCTATATATAGCGTTGCTAACTTTTCTGTATAGATTATCCATCCTCTCGGTAAACCTCTTTACAGCGTTGTCAATGAACTTCTTAAAATGTTTCTCGCATAGATAGATAGAAAAGTGTTTGTCTCCCTTAACCATAACAACAGCTACATTACTTTTTCTACCACATTTGATATACATAACATGTCTTTTTATCTTTACATAATATTCACATTTCTTGTTTGAATTAATCAAAATTCTAAAGCCTTTTACCCATCTATAGTTCAAGTAATCGTTGTACCTTGCAAGCAGTGTAGATAATGATGATGCCTCATCTAGTGTTAGACCGAGAATGTGACGCAGATAGTAAATCAATCTATCCATAGACTCTACACCATAGGAAATAAAGATATGATTTCATCTTTATGTGATCTAATCCATTCGGCTAGTTCCTGCTTATTCCTAAACTTTATCCTTGCCCTACTAGGTAGATCCAACGCTACACCATTTCTCTTTGGTGTTGATAATCTTACAATATACCGCCTCAACATCACATATACATCAACAGTATATTTGATTGATGATTTGTATAGATCTCTGCAAACAGAGTTGTGGATAAGATGAAACCTTAAAGACATTCTGTTTTTATATACCTTTCCACAAAACGGACATATATTACACTGTAGAAATTTTTTGATGTATCCAATAGATATATCTGTAACAGCTCCAAGAACACTCTTATCAGATGTCTTATATCCCCATATAATCTTCTCTACATATGATTCATAGACATTCATAATGTGTTCACCACAGAATATTTAACTATTTTAAATCTCCTCGCATACAACGCTTTAATGCAGAATGCACAGTAATTCCTCAAGAAGTCTGGCTTCCCATATAAGGTAACAGCTTCATTGAATTTCTCCTTATCTGTGTTTATCAGAATGTCAATGACTCTACAGTTTTTGTAGAGGTTAACAAGACATTTCATAGACATCACCTATTCATTCATCTCCATAACTTTATCTGCAAACTCTTTACATGTATATCTATATATATCCCTTCTCCTAACCTTCTCAACAACAACAACACAATCCGTAATCATTGACATCATCTTAATCTTCTGCTCTGAAAACATATACACAACCCATTTACCTTCAATCTTAACAAAATCCGCATAGTATCTAAGAGGTCTCTCAATACTTCCATATGCTATAGTGACTTCAAAGTCTGATGGAAAACTTATCCTATATATTTTTTCACTAAGCAAATGTTTTCACCATATATAAACTGGTTCAGCTGGATATATATACTATTAGAAACATTAAAAACAACATCAATGATTAAGAAAGATATATATATATATCTATCTGAGAAACATTAAACAGAAAAAACATTATATACATATCTATAGATAATTAGAGATAAAAAGGCTTTTCTATGACCGCCTCCTAGCTCTCTGGGTATAGTATGCTCTTGTAACGAGATATACAATCGTACCAACAACAGCAGACAGTATATTTCCATCAATCTTAGCAAATATGATGTTCACAACTTCTAAAACAGTTATACATATAATTGCACAGATATAGAGTGCTGTTTCATCCTTCATGAGCACCACCTACAGCCTCGCTATATAGAAGTATCCCTTTTCAACCTCAGACAACATGATGACTCTATCCCCACAACTGTGGACAAACTTATACCCCGTCTCATCCACCTCGACACGACACATTGGCTCACCATACGGTAGATAGAAATATGTCGACTTTGTAAAGAACTCTAGCTGAACAGGTGGTTTAACCTCATAGAACCTGTACCTCATCTTTTTTATCCATTCTTTGAGCGTTTTATATGCATCATCAATTGTTTTTATCTCCTCCTTTATCTTTATCACCTCGGAGCTCGTCTCCCTCGCAAGCTCTGATACTGAAACACTATATATCTTTTTAATACCCTGCTTCTCCTCAAACCTCTCAACACGTTTAACAGCTCTTTTAATCCATCTATCAAGCGTGGTCTGGGCAACAAGAACGTGTTGCCAATCAACACATCTAACCTGTGGAATAATTGCAATTATGCTATTCAACGCATCTCTATACATCTCAGCGGATGGCTCTATACCCAAACGCCTAATCTCATTCTCAAAAAAGCTACGTAAAATCTTCTCCGCAAGACCTCTATCTATACACGGATCCTTAGCAATCTTTATAACCTCGTCGCATACATCAACAGATAAGGAAAACTGCTGGCATAGAAACCTTGGATCCACCTTCACATATTCATACCATGATGAAAAAGCATCAGCAACATCCTGTGTTACATGCCTAACACTCTTCTCTGCAACCATCTGTTTTATCTTACTGTAGCACTCAGACTCCACAAGGTCTTGACAATGCTCAAACAGAAAATCCTCTATATATCTTTCGTCATAGCCTATCTCCTGCTCATCCTCAAGGTTATAAGAATCTATAATCTCAGCAATCCACCTCCTCCATTTATTTAGCCATGCATCCTTTGCAAACCCTTTCAAAGTCTCTATAATCTCCCCAACTGGTCTCTCCTCCTTTACAGGAGCCTTTACCTCCCTCCTCAACCTCCTATATCTATCAGGATTGAAAGATAGAGACATAGATAACTACACCAAAATAGCTATAGCAATCGAGAAAAATAAGCTTTACGATAAAAACAACAAAAATGAAAATAAAAAAGATATTTAGCTGGGATAAAACAGAGGTATATCTTGTCCTCTACGATATGCTTATGTTATTGGTGGAAGTGTTTTAGGTCTTGCAGGTGGTGTTGGTGCTAATGCTTTTGCAATCTTTGCCTTTCTATATGATCTACCTAGCTCTTTGAATAATCTTGCGAATGGTGCTCCTCTACGAGCATAGTTCTCAGCTGGATCTGCTCCTTCGATGCTGTCAGGTATCTTAGAGGCTGTTTCAAGTAGCCTGTCAAATACAAAGTCTACCCATCCTGTATAGCTTGAAACCATGTATGGTATCTTTCTCTCGTACTCCTTTACACCATCCTTCACTCCAGACTCGTATGTATTTGTCCATAATGTTTTTCCATCAAGTCCAAATTGATATACCTTTAATCTTTTCCTAGCCATATTTTCACCTCAGGAATATGGTATATTTAGAAGATTTTTAAGTTTTTCTATATGCTTCACCAATGGCTTTAACAGTCTCAACTATAGGAAAAACAATAAATGCTGGTATTAGTAGCATAGCCAGAACCGCAGAATCTCTATACACCGTCTGAATCTGCACTTCTCGAAAAAACGGTGGATAATTATTTGATATAAGTATCCATGTCTTCTTCCCAATCCTCTGTGTTAATGCAGACTCTATGTTTGTGTACTTACACGCAACAAAAACTGAACCTGCATCGTTACCTGCAAAGAGAAGACCCATAAAGCTGTTATCAGATGTTAGCACAGGGCTACCGCTATCACCAGCCCTAACAATGTCTGTTCCCTTCACAACAACAACATCTGTAAACATCGCCACACCAGAGTCATACTCCACATTAATGTTTGCGTTGTTGTCAATAATAGTACCCTCTGTTAAACCTGTGCTTCTACCCATTTTCTTCACCTTCTCCCCTATGCTAGGCACTCTCTTACCTGTGATGCCACCCACATTGAGGATAGACATATAGACATCTCCAAATGTGTTAACCGAAGCCACAGCAACATCTACAGTGTTTTGACCTGTAAAGCTTATCGGTACAAAGTCGTAGAGTTGCATGATAACATCCCTTTCAGGATCGCCTCCATCAAGGCGACCAGGTTGAATAATAGGATCGCCACGTGAGGCTTGGTTCTCCTTAGCCCATACATGATTGTTTGACATGGCATATACATCCCCATCCTCTGTCACAACAAACCACCCAAATGTACCTGCCGATACCTCATCTACTCTACCAGTTGATACACCCGCTGGTGACGGTCTCCATTTAATTTTTGGATCAAGATGTATCTGCATCTTCTTTATCTTCCCAATCTCTACAACATCTGTACACACCTCTCTACCATCATCTAGCTTCAAAGACTTTGGAATAACATCAGATGGTTTGAGAAGATGCTCTGGCACCTTCTTACTCACATAAACTCTGATACATCTCTCTTCATGTATAACCCTACCTCTTCTTATCCTTGGCATTAACTGATTTGAGTAGCCAACAACATTTGGATATTTCATCAGATTCTGATTTCTAATCAATGCATTAATCATGTTCAACAACCTCAGATATAATACTTGACACAATATATGATATAGCTACAACTAGGATAATAAACGCTACAAGTGTAACGAGATTGGTAAACCTCTGCTCCTCGGATGAAACAGACACGTCGTATTTATCAGATATAGATACAGATACAACATCTGAGAACACCAAAGACCCTGAAAACTGAATGTTGTAGACATCAGATATAGATACAGATACAGCATCTATAAAAACATGCTCTTCTCCATGAGACACATAGACATCGTAGACATCAGATATAGATACAGATATATCATCAGTAAATGACACCTTATTGCTAACAGTTACACTATATGTATCTGCTGTAGATACTGATACAGAATCCGAGAAAGACACAGATGTATATGATTTCGATACACTATATGTATCAGATATAGTTACAGATACAGTATCTGAGAAGGACACAGATGACACTGTAGATACACTATATGTATCTGCTGTAGATACTGATACAGTATCTGAAAAAGATGCTGAAACATATGACGTTGATACACTATATGTATCAGATATAGTTACAGATACAGTATCTGAAAAAGTCACCACATTGGATTACCAATATAAAAAATGTTTAGGTGTTTATAAGGCTATGGGGCTTATAGTGATATTGTTAACGTCCATGTATGTGTAAGCCCTCCTCCAAGGTCAAGAGGATCAAACGCCACTTCAGCTATGGGGCTTCCATCTTCAAATCTGTATTGATATGCATTTATAGTTGTTGTTGATGTTGGTGTCCATGACCAGCTCACTGTAACCTTCACATATGTCAAGTCTGTTGATACAGATCCTGTTAGAGTTGTTATAAGTGTTGTTCCATAGAACAACGCATTTTTATTTGGTTTATATCCTTTGTATGAAGCTGTGCAAATTGATCTGACGATATATTCGCCAAGCGTTGTAAACATAGTTGTTGAAACATTTGTTCCTCCTGAACCATGTGAAATAGATGCTGTTACTTGTATCGTTACAGTCACAGTAACAATTGTTGTAGATGTTATTGTTATAGATGATGGGAGAGTATACTCGAAGTAGAGAGATGTCGAGCCATACATCCTTATCCTGTTACATGTATATGAAGCCGTTCCCTGAATCTGGAAAGTTGCAGTTGCTTTATATCCATTTGTAACAGATGTGAAGCTCCAGCTAGTTGATGAGATAGATGCATAATCTCTTTCGCTTCCACCTGTATCAACAAGAACAATCTTTGAAAGTGTATATGGATATGATGTGTTTCCTCCAAGAGATCTAACAATATCTTGCCTGAGTGTTGTTGTAGGTGAGCCTACAGCTTCAACACCATTTACACTAGCAAACGATTCTATATCTATCTTCATAGAGACACCTCAAGAACTATACAGTATATAGTATATATAAACTTTTCACAGCATCACCTAACGAAGCATAGACGTCACTATATTGAATATAAAGAAGAATGGTATGAAAGCCAGCACATACATAAGTACTGAAAAGGCTCCACCCATTATAGGTGCCCACTGCTCAATGCTTTTTACAATAGGTTCTGTAGCTCTGAAGAACTGTAATATGCCTGTACCAAAGAGACCCGCCAATCCTCCAGCCAGCACAAGCCAAACCCAAACAGGAACAGGGTTACCTATATATAAAGCTTCCATAGCTCCGCTCTCCATCGTTTTTAGCATCTCTCTAGCTTCTTCCTCAACGTTTCTAAATCTTTCAATAATTCTATAGCTAGAGGACAAGCCTCCTCACCATGCCAAACGCAAGTGCGAATATTGAAAACGCTATAAATATTGCTATGAACTGGACAAGAATCGGCGCATATATATACATATACTGTGCAACATGAGGAGCCACAGCACCTATAGATACAGCAACAAGATATATAGATGGTATCGCAACAGATAGAGTCACAATACCCTTTACTGTAGATGGTGTAAATGCCTTAAATACCTCTGTTGTTTCCTTCAACCTCTCTACAAACTGCTTAGCAGACTTCTCAGCTTTCTTAGCTACCTCCTCAGCTGGCTTTTCCCTCTTCTCCGCATCCTTATATTGTTCCACAGACATTGCTACCACAACCTCAACACTGCTAGAAGCTCCTTTACCTTACTTACAATAATTATTACAATTATAAATGAGACAACAATTAGAACTATTTCAGATACAGTTCTTGAGCCATTTACCCCGTTACTCACCTCTCCTCACCTCCTTCTTAACCTCCTTCTTAACAGCAAATGCAGATACCACCATCCTTATAATAAGGGCTATAATCATGAACTGTATAATCATTGGTAGATACTGCATAACAATTGATATTATCTGGCTTAGAATTGCTGAAATGTCTATAGGTGTAGACATCTAACCACCTCCCTCCTTCTTTCTTCTTCTAAACAGAGACACTATTACACTTATAACAGCTACAGCTATCATTATCCACATCATTATATTCATCATAGACATTACCTGAGCCATCATATCCTCAACCATGTCATAGTATTCTCCAACAACCTCAGTTACAGCTACACCTGTCCTATTGCCAGAAACAACATTAGCAACACGGCATGCAACAGTAAAGCTAACTGGTACAGCATCCAATCTAAATGTACCAAGGTCAACATCATCTATTTTAAGCTTTAACATATTACCATCTATCTCGATATCCATATCATATTGCTGAAAGTTCATAGTGCCTCCTGTGTTTCGAATATGAATAATTGCACCATGGAACTCATATCCATGTTCATCTTCACACATTGCACCGTTTTTATATCCGATGATGCCTATCTCTACATAGCTTTCTGTATATGGATCTGCAAACACATAGATCTTATACCTCACCTTCGCTTTATTCACCATCAAACCATATGTTATCTTTATCTTTGGGGACTGAAGATAGAATGTTGGAGACGTTGAAAGAACACCTGCACCATAATGATCAACACCCGATATTGTCATTTTTAATGCCATCAACTCACCCCAGCTTTGATTTTGATCATACAATGTTTTAAACATGCCTTCATTTATAGAATAGAATGTTTTCCAGCCCATAGACTCACCTCCTTACCTTCTCAACTTTCTTCTCCACTCTCACAACTATATTACTTGATTGAATTCCCTTGACCTCGAGCCTTCGATCAACATTACACATTTCTCTCACCTGCTCTAACACTAGATTTCTCAACTATTAAACTTATTGCTTCTTTAGCAGGCTTAATAGATGTAGTTATCCTTGACAACTCACCTCTGATCTCAGCACTTATACCCTTAAGCAATATATATGCAAAGTAATCCATCTTTCTACAGCTCATACACTCACCTCGCAATAGATGCCACCAAGCTTCCATCAGTAAGCATAGACTGTATAAGTACATGCCTCGGTAGAAGACCTAGGTACTCAAGTACATACGCTAGAATAATCACAGCTATCGCAAAGCCAAGCACTCTTGCCATTACCTTAAACAGCTCAGAGCTAAACACATCTTCCTCCATTATATATACACCTCGCTTAGAGCTAGAGCTATTCTAAACGGAGAATAAGCCTTACTAGCCATATATGCTTTTTCAACAATAGCATCCCTATCATCACTACTTAGAGAAAGGGCATAGTCAACCGCTTCGATAACGTTCTTCGGGTTTATGTCCCATCCAATGTAGTGTCTCCCCGCCTCAGGCATATACTCATATATCTCTTCGCTGTAGTCAAACTTAATGCCCACTATGTGGTCGAATAATGGTGCATTTGATGTTACAACAAGCTGTTTAACAGCCATAGCCTCGACAGGGGGCATCCCAAAGCCCTCGCTTCTGCTTGTGAATAGGAAAAGCTTAGCACACTTGATAAGCCTCAAAAGCTCATACTCGCTCAAGCTACCGCTTCTAATAACAATGCTGTTCTTCAAGCTCCAGTTAGTCACAGCAACACATCGAATATTCCTTGTCCTTATCCACTCACACACAGCATCAAAGATGTCGAGACCCTTGCGTGGCTTCTTCGGTGGCATTAGAGTCTGATCCGCCCCAACCATAACAACATAGTCCCCGTACATCTTATGAATATCACCACAATCCGCATTCAAAACACTTTCAGATGTCTCTACATCTACTGGTCTAGGTATATAGCCATGGCACTTAAGCCCAACATCGTTGTAGTATCTACACCAATACGGTAGAGTTGTATATAGACATCCATCCAAAGCACTCATCTCCCTCTCTGTAACCACAAGCGGAGAATCCACCCAGTACACCTTGGGAAGTCTATATCTCGATGCATGTAGAAAAGCTGTAACGGTATCGCCTATAACAATGCTCTTTTCACTTCTGATGTTTAGAGGAAAGTAGTAGTTCACAACATTGAATGTCTTGTATCCTATTTGGCTAAAACCTTTAACTGTTAGCATAGTCACCTTTCTAAATGAATATCCGAGCCAATCAACTAACATCTGAATCATTTTGCATCAAAAAATATATAAAAAAAAATCTATTTTTATAGTTTTATTGAACTTGGCTCTCCTTCTTCTTTGATGAAACAACCTTTATCTTCGATACCGATTCAGGCTTTGATTCAGGCTTTGGTGGCGATATATTTATTATACCTCTGCTGGCAATTGATGAAAGAGATGAAAAGAGCATTGATATAAAGTTTTGTAGAATCGGTATAAATATCTCAATCATCTTAGCCTTCAGCTCACTTGGTATAGATGGTTTTTCGGGTTGCTTCTCCTCCTCATAGCCAGAAGGAAACAATTGTGTTGTCCCCATCACAACTTGGAGCATCCTCACAAGCATCTCTATTGACCATCTGCTAACCCTCTCAACCATCTTCATAGCGTAGAATAGCTGGCGTGGCATAAAAACAGACTCCGTCCTGTACTCAACATACATCTGAAGAGCGTCTTCAAGAATGTCCGTCATCTTCCTACCCTCAAAATCTATGATCTCCTTAAGCGATCTATACAGCTCTGGGTTTCGACGAGCAATAACACCAATTAACCTTCCTGCTTCAAATGCTTCCTTCTCCTCCTCTTTCTTCTCTGATTCTTCTTCCGTTCTTACCTTCCTTCTCTTCTCCTCAGACATCACTCCTCTTCCTTAAGACCAAACTTTTCAATTATCGCCTTCTTCAGCTCATCACAAACAGCTTCAGATACACATCTCAATCTATATATAAAGTCTATACAGCTTTCACAGTCGCTTGGCTCTACATCTATCTTCTCAATATTAAGCTCTATTCCATACATCTTCAATATTGCTGTCATTGAATCCATTACTTGTTTTTGTGTTGATATAAATGTTTCTATATCAAGCATGTGCATATTTCCCACCTGTTCAAATCTCTAAAAATCTCTGTAGATTAATATGCTTTTCTCCTGAAATCTGTAACTAAAATAGATACAAAGAACCTAACAACACAGAAGACAATACATAAGAGATCTGGTTCTGATGAACATCAACGACATGGATTCAACAGGATAAACAGGACAACACAGATATATATAAGCGTCAAAAGAAAATCATGTTTGTTGGTGAAAGAAAAATGGCTACACCATTTGATCTCAGTTCAATAGTAAACATGATAATGCAACTACTACCAGTAATCATAATACTAGCAATACTACCATTGTTCATAAGACTCTTCACAGGGCTCTTCAAAGAGTAGAGCAATAGAGTAAAATAAAAAAAAATAGAAAAAAGCAGAGCGACATATTGAAATAAAGAAATAGATAAAAAATCAAAAAATATTTTTTTATTTGTTTTTATATTTATACTACTTCTTCATGTAGTCAAATACACTTGCTCTCTGTTTCTCCTTCTTTGTTGACTCAGCATTTGCAATAATATACCATGCATTGTCAATCTTATTGACAATGCTCTGCAACTCATGCAATAAACTGAAAATCTCTTTTATCTTAGCATATGATTTAAATGTTTCATAGAACACAATCAATTTTTCTATTGTCTCTGCTAATGTAGAGGCTTCAAGCTCATTTGATAGTTTACAAATCTTTTCATAGACTGTTATCGGGACACGAATCAGCTTTGAGCGCAATTGTATACACCAAGGTATACCATAGCTAACGAGCTTATAGTTTACCATCAAGCATGCAAACGTAAACATTTCAATTATTTAATTGTATACAAACAATATACGCAATGGTATACCATAAAGATATGCGATGGTTTACACGATGGTTAACCATAAAAAAGTTGTGATGGTATACCATTAATTGTTAACCATCCCACATATATTGTGTATACCATAAATGAATCGAATCATGCAAATCAAATTAACGACAGGCGAACCAGCTTTCTATTCCTTTATAGTGTGTACATATAGAATCATTTCCACTCTTTTATTGGGTTACCATGCAGTCGACCATCAGTTCCATTTGAGGGTTACCATCACAGTAAACCATCAACTTTATGAGAAAGAATAGAGGTGCACCACATACGCCTGTTCATGAACAGACCCGCAATTTAACCCCCACCATAAACTCTTGACGCTTTTACGTTATAAAATCATCTCTAGAGAGTAGTTTTTTATGGTGGTATATGGTTCTCCTGATTTTTTTAAAATAGAATGGTGCTTCAATGGAAAAAGAATAAAATTTAATGATAGACTATTTCTATAAGCCTCAGACAAAAGCTTTTCAAAAACAAAGAAAAAATCCATTTACATTTACATGTTGTTAAATCTATTTTATTTTATAATTATTTTTTACGGTGTGCTATAGGGTTCTCCATACAAGTTCAATTAAAAAGTTCTATAGACGATTTTCATAAAAGCTTTTAAACCCCGGAAACTATATACTATATCAGGTGAGACGCGTGAAACCTGAAACACAAACCCAAACTCAAACCCAAATCCAAAACCAGAACTCAATTCAAGTACTCGAGAAAGCAGTAGAATTTTTGAAAAACCAACTCAGCCAGGAGGGGGTAGCTATTAATATGCCAACTCCTCTTAGAGAAGAATGGCAACTACTAGTATACAAAATAAAGAATAACATTGAGTATTTGATTATGAGAAAGGCTAAGGAATACGAAGAGAAAGATGAAGAAGATCCGCTAAGGAAAGCTAAAGAAGACATACTGAAGAAAATATTAAAGGCAAAAGAAATGGCAGTGATGATAGAGAAAGAATTTAAAGAATATCCAATAAAATTTGAGCTAAATATCGATGTAGATAACAATAAAATGTATGTATGCATTACCTTAAACAGATATGTGGATAAAAGGATATTCAATGAATTTGTTAATCTTAGTAGAAAGATTGGACTAGTTTATATAAAAGGGATGAACTGTAGAGAGATTTGAT
>Ga0209821_100101_pt1 | contig 15633 bp, 19 predicted proteins | sample SSWtaG_3_FD_184118 | JGI IMG/M metagenome (GOLD analysis project Ga0209821, IMG submission 184118) | Hot spring microbial communities from Sandy's Spring West, USA to study Microbial Dark Matter (Phase II) - SSWTFFsm_matched (SPAdes)... | ecosystem: Environmental > Aquatic > Thermal springs > Hot... | reverse complement strand
GGCATATAATTAAGAGCGGAGGTTTTTATGGAATTTAATTTTTCACAATTGAGTGAGCAATTAAGGAGGGCTATAAAAGACTTAGGTTTTGAAAAGCCCACTCCCATTCAAAAAGAAGCTATACCCTTAGCACTCAAGGGTTATGATATTCTGGGACAAGCAGCTACGGGAACTGGCAAAACTGCGGCCTTTGGAATACCAATAATAGAGGGGGTTAGAAAGGAAGATGGTCTAAAGGCCCTTATACTCGCACCTACAAGAGAGCTCGCAATTCAGGTAAAAGAACAAATTCAGCATCTTGCCAAGTATAAGGGACTGAAAGTTTCTGTGTTTTACGGTGGAACGCCTGTAGCAAAAAACATTGAGTTTTTAGAAAAAAATAATCCTAACATAGTGGTAGGAACGCCCGGAAGGATTAAAGACCTGATCAACAGATCTGCCTTAGACCTTAGCAGGGTTTCATACTTCGTGCTTGATGAAGCGGACCTGATGCTTGATATGGGGTTTATTGAAGATGTAGAATACATACTAAAACATGTACCTTTGCAAAGGCAAAACTTTATGTTCTCGGCTACCATACCAAAGCAGGTGGAGGAGCTTGCTAAGAAACATCTTAGAAAGGACTATAAGTTTACAAGAGTCATAAATGCAGAACTTAAGCCCAAAATAGAAGAGAGGTTGATAAAGCTAAATTCTCCAGGACAGAAGATTTCTGAGTTAGAGAAGATATTAAGAGATCATATATTGGAAAGGATCATTATATTCGTCAGAACACGCAAGGACGCTAAGGAACTAGCAGAAAGATTGCTAAGTAAGAACTTTAACGTAGTATCTCTTCATGGAGATATGACGCAAAAACAGAGAGAGAATGCTTTAAGACTGTTTAAAGAAGGAAAGGTAAAAATTGTGGTTGCTACTGATGTGGCATCTCGTGGTTTGGATATAAAGGGTGTAGGTGTGGTTATAAACTATCACATACCCGAAGATCCGGAGGTCTATATACATCGTATAGGAAGGACGGGGAGAATTGGCAATTATGGAAAAGCTTACAGCTTTGTGACACCAGAAGACAGTAGAGCTCTGTGGAGGATAAAAAAATTAAAGGAAAGTTATCAGAATATATGAATATTTGTATTTCTTATGGGTATATAAAAAGTTTTTAGTTGCCAAGTGGCAAGTCTATAGTTTAATTCTAAAGAAAAATCATTTTTGGGAGGTACTCAAATGAAGAAGGCAATTTTTTTATCCTTAGGGATTGTCAGTAGTGGCTTAGCTATCAATGTCTTTATAGGTCCAGAGTACGCGAAAGAGTTGTGCAATGTTTGGAACAACACTCCAAGATTAACCGAAGAGTTGGGCAAGAGTGAGAGCTGGACTGCGGTGCCAGAAAGGAAAATTTTCATCTACAGAGAAGACTGCTCCGCAGAAAAGCAAATACAGCTAACTATAAAGAATGAAGGTGGTAAATCTATATGCGTTTATGGCGGGCCGGCTAAGGATAAAAGGGGAAAGGACGACTTTTTGATGTATGCTGAAACAAAAAGATGGGAGGAAATGGGAAAAGGTCAGTATGGACCTATGAAAGCTATGATGCTTGGTAGATTAAAGTTTGAAGGACCAAAGGGCGTAGCTATGAAGAACATGGGACCCTTTGAGGCATTCCTAACAGCCATAGGCAAACCAGCTTATGATGCAAGCAAGTGCCCTTAAGATAGAATTTCAAAGGTATTACTAGTTCCAATGCGCTGAGCTCCAAGGGACAGGAACTGAGCAACCTGTTCCTTGGTCTTTATCCCACCGGATGCCTTAACTTTCAATCTACCCTTTAAAGCGTTTAAGAGTAATTTAACATCTTCCAGAGTAGCTCCAGTGGGGGCAAAACCGGTGGGCGTTTTCACAAACTCCATACCACTTTCTGCTATGAGCTCCACGGAAAGGACTTTTTGCTCCTCATTTAGGTATGCTGTCTCTATTATTACTTTCCTTATTGACCCTTCCGTATTTCTCGCCAGTGCTAATAGCTCTTCTCTCACGTAATCTATAAATCCGCTTCTGAGGGCCGAAAAGTTCATCACTATATCCAAGCATACCCTTAGTTCCTTTCCTGCGAGCTGGACAGCGTAAACCCTCAAATCTACACAGCTATATCCATGAGCTTATGCCGTAGGTCAGGTCATGGTATATTGAAAGCAGAGCCTTTGCGCCATCACCAGCTGCGGTAATTATCTGTTTTGCAAAGATGTTTGTGCAGTCGCCCGCAGCGTATATGCCCCTTTCAGAAGTCCTATTGTTGCAATCTATGATTATCTCACCCTTGCTTGTTAGCATAACTCCAAGCTTTTCTGCAAGCTTCGTGTTTGGCTCAAGTCCAATTTCCACAAAAAGCCCCTCCACTTCTAACTCATATTTTTGTTTTGTCTCCAGATTTTCTACTACGATAGCTTTTAAGAAAAGCCCATCTCCCTTTGCTTCTAAAACTCTATGTCTTAGCAAGGGTGTAACTCTTCTGTCTTTGAGAACTTTCTCTTTTAAAATTTCATCAGCTCTAAAATTGTTTGATATTTCCAGAAGGTAGATACTTTTTGCGTAGTTTAGGAGCTGTTCTGCTGCCTCAAACCCAGAGTTTCCACCCCCCACTACAGCCACGCTTTTGTCTTTAAAGAAAGGTGCATCACAGGTATAACAGTAAGAAACGCCCCTTCCAGTGTATTCCCTTTCTCCGGGTATGTTTAAGCGCCTATGTTCCGCTCCAGTGCAGAAGAGTATGGTTTTTGTAGAATAAGCCTGCCCAGAGGCAGTTATAACCTCAAAGCCCCCATCAATTTTTCTAACATCCACCACCTCGTCTATTATGGGTTCTACCTCCATCTTTTTCATGTGCTCCATCATTTTTTCCACAAAGATGATCCCATCTACTATTGCATAACCAAGGTAGTTTTCAATGTTGCCGGCTTTTATTACCTGTCCGCCCACATCCTTTGTAATTAATAGAAAATCCATCTTTTTCCTGGCAGCATATATAGAAGCTGATATGCCAGCAGGTCCTCCGCCGATGATGATAAGCTGTCTCATAGGTCTATCCTCGCAAATTTCTTTCTACCTTCCTCAAATATATCTCCACCGTATATGTCGTTTGCCACTATCACAGGAAAGTCTTCCACCACGAGCTTTCTTATAGCTTCCGTGCCAAGGTCTTCGTAGGCTATAACTTCTGAAGATTTTATAGCTCTCGCAAGAAGTGTAGCTACTCCTCCTACCGCCGCAAAGTATACTGCTTTGTATTTAACCAAAAGCTCCCTAACCTGAGGACTTCTGTATCCTTTTCCTATCATACCCTTTAGCCCAAGCTTTAAAAGTGGCTCTACGTATTTGTCCATCCTTATGGCTGTGGTGGGTCCTGCAGAGCCTATTACCTGCCCAGGTTTTGGTGGGGTTGGTCCAACATAGTAGATTATTTGACCTTTGAGGTCAAAGGGTGGTGGCTCTCCCTTTTCCAAACTTTCAACCATCCTTTTGTGTGCTGCATCCCTGGCTGTGTATATAACACCGTTTATCAAAACCTTATCCCCGGCCCTTAAGCTTTCTACTATCTCATCCGTTAAAGGAGTGCTAATTCTTATCATGTGTTATAATTTTAACTGAAAGGCCCGGTAGCTCAGTTGGTAGAGCACCCGGCTGAAAACCGGGGTGTCGGCGGTTCGAGTCCGCCCTGGGCCACTTTAAATCTGGGGAACAAAATGAGACGCATAAACGTAGGTATAGCTGGTCTCGGTAAGGTGGGTAGTCAGTTCCTTGATGCTTTGCTCAGTGTTAATACTGACAACGTAAAGATCATCGCAGTTGCAGAGCCAAGAGAGGACTTAGAAAGCGTAAAAAAGGCAAAAGAAAATGGAATAGCTTACTACAGAGACGCGAGGGATATGTTAAGCTCCCTTGAGGATGCGATAGATGTTCTTTTTGAACTAACCGGGGATGCAGTTGTAAGGACAGAACTTTATGATATTTTGAGTAAAACTGCAAACAGAAAAACCGTAATAGTTCCAGAGCCGGTGGCCTTTCTCATATGGAGCCTCATCACCCATAAAAGTTCATAGCAAAACGCTTTCTGAGTTTTTAAATTATTTTGTATGCTCAAGGAAAAATTTGCCTATTACTCTTTAAGAGACTATTTAAAGGGAAAGTATGGCAGAAGGGTCCAAAAGATAACTGTGTCTTTGCCCTTTACCTGTCCTAACATAGATGGGACAAAAGCTTACGGAGGATGCACCTATTGCTTTTCTGGCACAAGACCCGCTCACCTGAGCCCCTCCGTGCCTTTAAAAACTCAGATAGAAGAAGGTATACGTAGGGCAAAGGAAAGATACGGTAGAAATATTCTGTTCTTTGTCTATTATCAGTCCTATTCAAACACTTACGGAGAGAAGGATTATCTAAAGTCTATCTACGACACTGCTTTGGAATTTGACGAGGTGGTGGGAATAGATGTGGGTACAAGACCCGACTGTGCTCCTGAGTGGGTCCTTGACCTTTTGGAGAGCTATACAGAAAAGGGCTTGGAGGTTTGGATAGAGTATGGGCTTCAATCTGCCAACTTCAAAACCCTTAGGTTCATAAACAGGGCTCACGGAGTTTCTGACTTTGTGGATGCGGTTTTAAGGACAAAAAGGAGAAACTTAAAAGTTTGTGCCCACATCATCCTTGGGCTTCCCTTTGAAGACAAAGAAGACATGCTGGAAACTGGAAAACTCTTGAGCGCTTTATCGATAGACGGAGTTAAAATTCACCCTCTGCACATAATAAAGGGAACTAAGATGGCACAGCAGTATTTAAATGGAGAGTTCAAGGTCTTAACTTTGGAAGAATATGCAGAAAGAGCCGCAGATATAATAGAAATACTTCCTCCAAACGTAGTAATACACAGGCTTACTGGAGAAGTGGAGGAGGATAGGTTGATTGCGCCGGATTATTGCACCTACAAAAAGAAATCAGAGGTTATCAAAGCCATAAACGAAGTCTTAGAAAAAAGAGGTAGCTATCAAGGTTGTAAAAGCGCGTTTGTAAGATGAAAAAGGAACATTGGGCTTTGCTTTCACTTTCTGTAAATCTGGTCCAAACCTTCTTGAAGCTAATAGGGGGTATATTGTCCGGAAGTCTGTCTCTTATAGGAGAGGCTATACATTCCCTTTCGGACTCTTTTGCGTCTATTGTTGCTTATTTAACCCTTAAATTCTCAAGCAAGAAAACTGCCCGTTTCCCTTACGGTCTTTATAAGCTTGAAAACGTAGGCTCTTTTATCATAGGTGTTTTCTTGCTATTGGCAGCTTACGAGATAATAAAAAGGGCGCTTACTGAAAAGCTAAGCATAAAGGAAGAAGGTTGGTTTTTTGGTATGGGCGTGGTAGTGTTTTCTCTTTTTAGCTCCTTGATTCTTTCTTTTCTTGAAAGAAGGGCTGCAAAAAAGTATAACTCACCCACCCTTCTTGCGGACTCTTACCATACCCTTACCGATGCCCTGGGCTCTTCTTTGGTGCTCATGAGCTTTCTTAGCGCTTATGTGGGATATCAGTTAGACAGATACTTTGCTTTGGCAGTTGGTCTGCTTATAGTTTGGACTGCGGTTGGGATACTTAAAAAGGAAATGAACGTTCTCCTTGACGTATCTGCAGACGAAGAAACTCTTCAGAAAATAAGGGAGATAATACTCAGTTTTGAGGATGTGGTTGAAATAAAAAATCTCTTTGTTAGATCTTCTGGAGGTAGGCTTTTTGCAGACATAACTATAACCCTTTCTGGTATGAACTTTGAAAGGATGCATTCTTTGGTTGATGAATTGGAAAATAGGCTAAAAGAAGAAATTAATGAGCTTGAGATGGTTTTTATACACTACGAGCCGGCGGAAGGTTGCACACCAAAGATCGGAATCCTTCTAAACTCCGAAAAGGAAGTTTCTTCTAAATTTGATGAGACACGGCATCTTCTGATATTTTGCAACGGCAATAGTAGTTTTATAAAAAACCTTCCGGAGGATGAGTTGGAAATTTCCAAGGAAGTGGTAAAGCATAATATAAACATACTGGTTAGTGGGCATCATCCAGAGGGGCAGGACGCCAAGCTGGTGCTGAGCAAAGCTGGTGTGTTTGTATGGGAGACAGAAGAGAAAAACCCATACAAAGTTTTGTCTCAGATATTCTCAAATTTTTGTAAAATAGCCTAACATGGACAGAGAGAAAAATTTTCCATATGTGATAAAGAGGTTAGATAAAAGGAGTGATAGTCTGTATGTGGAACTAGAAAATACACCTGTTGAACTAAGCAACCCAGCTCTTTGGTCCTACCTACAAACCCTGAGGCATAGAAATATAAATCCTATCAGCTTTCAGGTTCTTACAGAAAACAGGTCTAATACCCCTATGTATAACTTTACGAGGTTTATATACTCAAACTACCCGAGGATAAGAGAACTTTACAGAAGCATGAAGAAAGCTCTCAAATCGTCTTCATTAAATATTGAGTTTCAGGTTCCAGAAGCCGTAGAGGACAAGCTTGCAGAATCCTTTGTAAATCAGCTAAAACAGTTGGCTTCGTTAGGCATCCTAATAAACGTAGATTACACAGATAGGATGATAAAAGTGGGCCAGGTTCTTGATGCAACCTTCCTTACCGGAGGGTGGTTTGAGTTTGCTGTAGCAGACCAGATAATGAAAATATGTCCTTTTCCTAACGCAATTGTGTTGAAAAACTTCTCCTTCTCTGTATCAGGTGCTAAGAACGAAGCAGACCTTGTTCTTATTCATGAAAGAACTTCTTTTCTTTTTGAAATAAAGACGGGTATTAGGTTCCAAAGTTTGGAAGATACACATTACAAGCTCCTCAGAAAAGGCTATTTGCTTAATGCAGAAAACGTTTGTTTAATAGTTCCTTCCATAGAGGATATTTCTGTTTCAGAGGATCAAGACGAAGAGGCTAAACAAGAAGATCACACCCAATCTATACACGAAAAGCTGAGGGGCGTGCACTTGCTAAGTATTCAAAATATTGATTCCAAACTCAAAAGTATGTTTATTGGAGAGATGTTAAAACATTATGAACAATGAAGCATTCGAGATAATGTGTAAAAGCGAAGAGGATACAATAGCGCTTGGGAAAAACTTTGCCAAAAGGCTGAAAGGCAAAGAGGTGATCTGTCTTATTGGGGACCTGGGCTCGGGAAAAACCACCTTTGTAAAGGGTCTTGCTCAAGGTTTGGGCATAGAAGAAGGTTATCAGGTCAGAAGCCCTACCTTTACCATAGTTAATGAGTATCCTACTAAAAAAGGTAAGCTCATACACGTGGATCTTTACAGAGTGGATAACTTTGATGTGGAGTTTTTTTTGGGAGAGGGGATCGTAGTAATAGAATGGGCAAAGGATCTAAGCCTGTGCGATTACATTTTAGAATTTCACTTTGAAAAGAATGGAAGGAAAATTGTTTTAAAGAGGTGTTAAAATAAGCATCATGCGTTTTAGGGGTAAGGTTTGGAAATTTTCAGATAACGTAGATACAGATCAGATAATACCTGCCAGATACCTGAATACTTCGGATCCTTACGAACTGGCTCAGCACGCAATGGAAGACTCAGAACATCCAAACTTTGCAAAAGATCACAAGCCAGGGGACATAATAGTGGCTGGTAGAAACTTTGGCTCTGGCTCTTCCAGAGAACACGCACCAATAGCCATAAAGTACGCTGGGGTACCCGTGGTAGTGGCAAAATCCTTTGCGAGGATCTTTTTTAGAAATGCTATAAACATCGGACTTCCCATAGCAGAGGCGCCCGAAGCGGTGGATGAGATAAGCCATGGAGACGAAATAGAAGTGGATTTGGAAAGTGGAACCATAAAGAATCTTACAACAGGCAAAGAGTATAAGGCTACCAAGTTTCCAGAGGAGTTGCAGGCTATACTGAAGGCAGGTGGTCTTATGGAGTATGCAAAGAAAAAGCTAAAAACCAATGCTGATTGAAAGGCTAAGGAGTTTGATAATTGAGCGTTGTCTTAAGGTAGCTGACGAGCCCATATTTAAGCTGTCTTCTGGAAAGCTAAGCAGGTATTACATAGACCTAAAGCAGCTAACTTTTGATCCAGAGGGAGAATACCTAATCGGCAAGCTTATGTATGAGCTTATCAGAGAATTTGGACCAGACGGCGTAGGTGGTTTAACCCTTGGTGCTGACCCAATAGCCTACGCGGTATCTTTTGTTTCTTATATGGATGGTTATCCCATAAAACCCTTCGTGGTCAGAAAAGAACCAAAAGAACACGGCATGGGCAGGCAAGTGGAAGGGCTTTTAAAAAAGGGTGATAGAGTGGCGGTGGTGGAAGATGTGGTAACCACGGGAGGTTCTTCTTTGAAGGCGGTGCAGGCCTGTAGAAGGGAAGGGTTAGAGGTTATAGGTGTTTTTGCCATAGTTGATAGGCAGGAAGGGGGAGAGGAAAACATAAACAAAGAAGGTCTTGAGCTATACTCCCTTTTTAAACTCTCCCAGCTCTTGTGATGGACATACTCATAAACTCTTTTTTGTTGGTAGTTGGAACAACCATCGGTAGCTCGCTGATCCTCATAAGGAAAAAGCCCTTTTCTTACATAAATGAAGCCCTAGCCTTTGCAGGGGGAGTTATGCTAACTGCCAGCTTTACCAGTCTTATACTACCAGGTGTTGAGACAGGTGGTTTTTTTAAGACTGCTTTAGGTATAGTCCTTGGATTCGTTTTTATGGGTTTTATAGAAAGGCTGTTTCCTCACGAGCACGCTTTTATGGGTCAAGAGGGCCTTTTAAAACTAAGAATGAAAAGGCTCACGCTCTTGGTTATTGGAGTAATAATCCACAACATACCAGAAGGTTTGAGCGTGGGTATATCTACTGCTTACTCAAGCAAAGAAGGGCTTATAACTGCTTTTGCCATATCTATCCAGGACATACCGGAGGGTTTAGTGGTTAGTCTTCCTATCTATGCCCTGACGGGTGCTATGAGCACAGCCATAATGTTAGGATTTTTCAGTGGCTTGGTTGAAGGAATTTTCTCTCTTGCGGGCTTTTTGTTCATGAAAGGCTTTATGCAAACGCTCGCGGTAGGCTTAGGCTTCGGTGGTGGTGCCATGCTATACGTAACAGTGAAGGAAGTCTTTCCGGAGGCATATTCAGAGGGTAGCGGTTTTTACACTACTTTAAGTTTTCTCTTTGGTGTGCTTGTGATGCTCTTTCTTGATACCATGGATTTGTTTGCATACTTACAAAAATGTAAGCAATTTTACCTTAGATGATTTTTCCATCAATCGGCTCAGGGGCTTTAAAATAAGAATATGCAAATTGTGTCAAGTTGGCACGTTTTTTGCAAGAAAACTTGTAGGAGGTTTTCATATGAAAAAGGTGGAAGCTATTATCAAGCCCTTTAAGCTGGATGAAGTTAAGGATGCCCTCGTAGAAATAGGCATAGGGGGTATGACTGTTACAGAGGTCAGGGGCTTTGGTCAGCAAAAGGGACATACAGAAATCTACAGAGGGACAGAATACGTCATAGACTTTTTGCCCAAGGTAAAGATTGAGGTGGTGGTAAAAGACGAGGACGTGGAAAAGGTGGTGGAAACCATCATGAAAACTGCGCAGACTGGAAGGGTGGGAGATGGGAAGATATTTGTTATTCCCATTGAGGACGTTATAAGGATAAGGACTGGAGAAAGAGGTGAGCAAGCAATATAAAACTTTTTATAAGGAGGTTAAACTATGCCTAAGTATTCGCCGGAAGAGGTGCTTAGCCTTGTTGAACAGGAAGGGGTTCAATACGTGGACCTTAGGTTTTCTGACCTTTTTGGTCAGTGGCAACACTTAACCATACCAGCCTACGAGTTGTCCATCTCTACCTTTGAGGAAGGTAGGGGTTTTGATGGCTCTTCCATAAGAGGCTGGCAGTCTATACACGAATCGGACATGATCGCTTTGCCAGACCCAGCCACCGCTTTCATAGACCCATTTATGGAACCCAAAACTTTGGTGATGATATGCGATATATACGATCCTATAACAAGGGAGCGTTATGGAAGGGACACACGCTACATAGCCCAAAAGGCAGAGCAGTATCTAAGACAAACTGGTATAGGTGATACCGCCTATTATGGACCAGAGGCTGAGTTTTTCATCTTTGATTCCGTTGAATTTGGCACCTCCGCTAACTATGCCTTCTGGAAGATAGATTCAGAGGAAGGTTGGTGGAACAGAGAGGTAAGCTCATCGGGCTACAAAATACCTCACAAAAGGGGCTACTTCCCAGTGCCGCCCATAGACAAAACTCACGACCTTAGGAATGAGATGGTGTCCATAATGTCCCAGCTTGGAATTGTGGTAGAACTCCACCATCACGAGGTCGCCACTGCAGGACAGGGAGAGATAGACATTCGCTACGATTCATTACTAAACCAAGCAGACAAGCTTTTTATTTACAAATACGTGGTTAGGATGGTTGCCCACAAATACGGAAAGTTTGCCACCTTTATGCCTAAGGTTCTTCCAAACGACAACGGCTCAGGTATGCACACCCACTTTTCTATATGGAAGGAAGGACAAAACCTTTTCGCCGGCTCCGAGTATGCAGGAGTTTCTGAGCTTTGTCTTTACGCCATAGGGGGTATTCTAAAGCACGGACCAGCACTAACAGCCTTTACTAACCCTACCATCAACTCCTACCATAGGCTCGTGCCCGGCTTTGAGGCGCCTGTGAGGCTTGCCTACTCTGCAAGAAACCGCTCTGCAGCAATAAGGATCCCCATGTATTCCCAATCTCCAAAGGCGAAGAGAATAGAAATAAGGTTCCCAGATCCTACCTGCAACCCATACTTAGCCTTTGCGGCCATCTTGATGGCAGCCATAGACGGTATAGAAAACCGCATCCATCCAGGGGAGCCCTTTGACAAGGACATATACTCCTTACCACCGGAAGAGCTAAAGGACATTCCCCAACTTCCCGGCTCTTTGGAGGAAGCCCTTCGAGCTCTGGAGAATGATTATGAGTTCCTTCTGAAAGGTGGGGTATTTACAGAGGACCTACTGCAAACTTGGATAGAAGCCAAGCGCAAAGAGATAGACGAAATGAGGTTCATCCCCCATCCAAAGGAATTTGAACTTTATTTTGATATTTAAATAAAAAACCGCCCAGCCCCCAAGGCTGGGCAAAGGAGGAGCACAGATGCGTAGCGTAATAAGTATTATACTACTGTTTGCCTCCAGTTTAGCCTTTGCTCAAGAGCAAGCGCCAAAGCTTGATACCGGCGACACCGCATGGATTATCATGGCAACCGCATAGCTATTTACGAACAATGGGGAAAAGTCCCAAACGAGAGTGGGTTTAGAGTTAGGCTTGGTGTTTTAAATAATGATGAAAGCCTTAGCTATAAGACACGTTTTGGCGGAACACTTAGGAGTTGTGGAGCCCATCCTAAAAGGCCATGGGCTTTTAGGTGGATTACTTGGATACCGCAAAGGGGGAGGTTTTGTCCAGACCTTTGGAAGAGTATGCCCTTCTTGTGGTCTTGGGTGGATACATGGGTGCATACGAAGAGTTTAGGATTTTAGAGGAGGCTTTGAAGCTTGAAGTTCCCATCGTAGGCATATGCTTGGGTTGTCAGATGCTTGCCAAGGCGCCTGGTTCAAGGGTTTATAGGGGGAGAGGGGCAAGGAAATTGGGTGAGGATTTTCCCAAAAGCTTGAAAGTTTTTCAGTGGCACGGAGACACCTTTGACTTGCCAGCGGATGCCACAAGGATATATGCCTCCGAAAAATACGAAAATCAAGCCTTTGTTTATGGCAAAGCTGTGGGTTTGCAATTTCACATTGAGGTGGATAAAAGCATGGTGGAGGAGTGGGCCAGACTTTACTGGGACGAATTAAAGGAGGAAGGCATAGAAGAAGAGGCTTTGGCTTGGAAAGAGGAATACAGCATAAACTCTACTCTGCTTGGCAATTTATTTTCTATAATCCAACTGCCTTAGGGTAAGTCCCAAAAGCTTTGCCGCTCTGGACTTTACATATATAAACCCTGGTAGATTTTTGGGCTTTTCTCTACCTCCTTCCAGAAAGAGATAAGTAGGTAGGTCTTTTTCGGAGATAGGAAGTGTTCCACAAGCAAAGGGATGTCTTCCTTTCTTTCCCTCAACGGCGGCACATGTATGGGAAATACGTTTATTCTGTAAAATAGGTCCTCTCTAAATTCTCCCCTAAGTTTTAGGAAAGAGCTTCTGTTAGTATTCTCTTTTCCTCTTCCCACTCTCTTTTCTCCTGCTCTCTCTTCTTTACTTAAACCAAAAGACTTTACAATCCTCAAAATATTGTTTTCTCTATCGTAAAGGGCAACATAACTGTGTGGAACGTCCCAGAAGGAGTAAAGGATCTTTAGAAACTCCTCCGCACATCCTCTAAGGTTTTTTGCATCTCCACTTAAGATATTAAAATATAAACCCCTGGAGATGGTTCAAGGCTTTGTGTCCAAAATATATAAGCAGTTCATTAGACTGGCTTTTAATATAACCATAATAGTTCTAATAATTGGCCTTTTTGTAGGAATATTCAGAACCATCTCAGAACTTGGTCTTACCTTCACAGAAGCTACCGTTAGGTTGGGTTTTAAGGAGTTGGTCACCAACGTGCTTTCTTTGATCGTAGTGCTTGAACTTATAAGGGCTTTTATAGACTTTTTTGAGCACGAAAGGTTTAGAGTGGATATACTCTTAGAAGTACTAATAGCTTTTGTTATAAGGGAGTTCATGCTACATCTCTTTGAAGGGAAGCTATCTGGAATGGATGTGTTCTTTTGGTCTTTTGGGATAGTGTCCCTCATAGGTGCAAGGGCTGTTAGCTTCTTTTACAGGGCACCAAAGGCTTAAATCTTTCAGTATTCTTTCATCTCCACACTTTCAACTCCACACGGTAGATTAGGAACTTAATTGTGTAAAGTCTTGAGGGAAAGGGAAGAGTATGGTAGCTTCCCCAATGCTTAATAACCAAAACTACCAGAAAAGAGGGAAAGCTACCGTGAAAGAAAAAACTAAAACTTTAACAAAACAACCTATTAGAGGTATTTCCAGATGAAGGATCAGTGGAAAGATTATTATACTTGATAAGGAGATGAATGAGAGGTTAAACTTAAGGAGGTTAAGAGGATTTAATGAGATTGAATTTGGGAGCTACCATGCCTTTCCCGGAAAAATTTTTACACAATAAAAGGGACACTATGTCTAAGACTTGCCCACAACCTTTTACAGAAGGTGAGAATACAAGTTTTTAGGTAGGTAAAGAAGATATGAGGTAAAATTTATTAGGGAGCAAGATATGAAGGAAAAAGATTTAACTTTTGAAGATAAGTTATGGAAGGCAGCCGATAAATTAAGAAAAAAAGTAGAGGTTCATGAATACAAGTATATAGTCTTGGGATTAATTTTTTTGAGATACCTTTCTTTTGCCTTTGAAGAAAAAAGAAAGGAAATAGAAGAAAGAGAAGCTAAGCAACTCCCGGAAAGCTTAAGGTCTTATATTTGTGAAGATAGAGATTTCTACATAGCTAATGGGACTTTATACGTTCCAGAAAAAGCACGCTGGGATTACATAGAGAAAAACGCTAATCAGCCAAACATTGGAGAAATAATTGATCAGGCGATAGAAATCTTAGAAAACGAATATCCTAAACAATTAAAAGATGTGATACCTAAGATATACTCTCGGGTCAACCTTGATATGCATGACTTTGCCTATTTAATTAACCTATTTTCTCAAATTCATTTTGGTAAAGACCACCATGCAAAAGATATATTCGGTAGAATTTACGAATATTTTCTTGGCAAATTTACTGAAGCAGAAGGAAAAAAGGGTGGAGAGTTTTACACTCCAAGGTCTTTAACTAAGCTTATTGTTGAGATTTTAGATGTTAAAGAAGGCCGAATATTTGACCCCGCTTGTGGTTCAGGTGGATTTTTTATTTCAGCATTAGAAAAATTGCAAAAAGAAGGTATAGAAAAAGAAAGTTTATCCATTTATGGACAGGAATCAAAGGAGTTTGTCTGGAAGGTATGTAAGATGAATTTAGCAATAAGAGGAGTTGAGGGAGATATAAGGTGGGGAGATTCTTATCATGATGACAAATTTTTTGACCTAAGGGCAGATTATGTTGTTTCAAATCCTCCATTTAATGATAGCGAATGGGGAAGGGATAGAGTAAAACCAAATGATCCAAGGTTTAAGTATGGTCTTCCTCCTGAAAATAATGCCAATTTTGTTTGGATACAACACTATATATACCATCTTGCCCCGCAGGGAAAAGCTGGCTTTGTTATGGCAAATGGTGCTTTGTCAGTGGGTAATCAAGAGGGAGAGATAAGAAAAAAGATTATTGAGGACGATTTAATTTATGGAATAGTTGCAACACCACCAAAGATGTTTTATACGGTCTCTTTGCCTGCTTCTTTATGGTTTTTAAGGAAATCAAAGCCCGAGCACATGAAAGGAAAAATTCTCTTCATCTATGCTAAAAAGATGTACAAACCGATTTCAAGAAGGCAGAACATCTTCACTGAAGAACATATCGCAAAGATTGTTGAAAAATTCAGGATGTTTGAAAACGGTGAGCCAGAAGATAAAATTAATGAAATTGGGTTTGCAAAGGTTGCTACGATTGAAGAAGTTGCTAAAAACGGGTATGTGTTAACCCCTGGAAGGTTTGTCGGGATAAAGACTGATGAAGAAGATATACCTTTTGAGGAGAAAATGAAAGAATATTCGAGAGAGCTTTCCGATTTACTGAGAAAAGAGAAAGAATTAACGGATAAGATTAAAGAAGTATTTAAGAGTTTAGGGTGGGAAATAAAGGAATAAAGGGCTTGAAGGAGTAATGGGCTATGTTCAAATTCCGCTGGGAAACTGAGTTTAAAGAAACGGAGATTGGGGAGATACCAAAGGATTGGGAGGTTAGTAGTTTAAAGAATATTTTAAAAAGTTTAGAAAGTGGTAACAGGCCAAAGGGTGGAGTTTTAGCTCATAATCCATTTGGGATTCTAAGTATAGGTGGAGAAAACATAAATTGGGATGGAAGTTTAGAACTTGAAAATTGTTTAAGATTTGAAGAAAGTTTTTACACGAGTTTGAAGAAAGGGAAAATAGAGGATGGAGATATTTTGTTGGTAAAAGATGGTACGATAGGAAAGATTGCTTTTATAAGTAAAATTCCTGAAGGAAAAGCAATGGTAAATGAACATGTATTTTTGCTTAAAACTGACCCAACAAAGTTTAACTCAAGATTTTTATTTTATTTTTTATTCTCGAAGATAGGGCAACAACAAATTGAAAGTTCAATTTCTGGGAGTGCTCAAGGAGGAATTAATAAATCCATTCAAGACAATATATTAGTGTTTTACCCTCCCCTTCCCGAACAATCCCGCATTGCCACCGTTTTATCTTGGTTTGATGACCTGATAGAAAACAAGAAAAAGCAAAACGAGATTTTGGAAAAAACAGCAATGGCAATTTTTAAAAGTTGGTTCATTGATTTTGAGCCGTTTAAAGATGGAGAGTTTGTTTATAATGAGGAGTTGGGAAGAGAGATACCGAAGGGGTGGGA
>Ga0209821_100099_pt1 | contig 15716 bp, 25 predicted proteins | sample SSWtaG_3_FD_184118 | JGI IMG/M metagenome (GOLD analysis project Ga0209821, IMG submission 184118) | Hot spring microbial communities from Sandy's Spring West, USA to study Microbial Dark Matter (Phase II) - SSWTFFsm_matched (SPAdes)... | ecosystem: Environmental > Aquatic > Thermal springs > Hot... | reverse complement strand
GCTACCTGAGCTAGTGAGAGGTCTATTAAATTTGGAATTGGAGCAGCAGCTGCTGGTGGGGCGCTGTACGCTACCTGAGCTAGTGAGAGGTCTATTGGTTTTGGCAGCATCTAGCAGACCTTTTAGTAGACACGAAATAGAGGCCTAACTGCTAAGACAACGTTTGCCGTTGACCTGATGCTCCACGAAATTTTAAGCTGCAGGCTCGTGTCTACTGGTAGCCCGTCTATGTATGGGCCTGTGAGGTTAGCAGATGTGAGGTCAACGGCGCTCTCACCAATCTTTGTTGTGCCTGATCCATCGTATACCTCCAGCTTCATTAGGCCGCTGACTATGTCCGCCTGGCTCCCTTTGAGATAGCTTACCTGCAGCGCTACATCAAGCCTGCGTGAGTGAACCCTTAGCGTGTAGGATAGCTGGCCTTCCCATGCCTGGCCACTTGGGATGGATACCATAGCAGTTTGAAACGGCGGCAATACCGGGTTTATGGTTGCAGCCAAGCGGAACACGTAGACAGCTAGCAAGTCCCAGTACGCAGACCAGAACGTGACAACAATTACTTCGTCAAATGAATGCCGCTCCGATGCTACAACAGACTTTACGTGCACCCCTATGTCCAGCCTGAGTACGAGCGATGGTGGCGGTGTAGGCGCCACTACTGACGATGTGTGCCTATATGCTTCGTTTGTTGTCGTTATTGACGCAGACCCTTGGCTGCAAACAGCTGTGTATGTAAATATGTCAGTAGCCTCGACAAGCGAGTGGGGCGGTGTCGCAAGGGCTATGGCAAACCTTGTAACACCGCTGGGGAGCAGCTGGTCGGCGTCGGGCACACCATAGCTGAGAGTCCTCTCCATGTTGCTGAATGCCAGCAGCGCTATGTTGTACTCCTTGTCCCCCCCATCGATGATGTGAACCGCATCGATATAGCAAGCATACGTTACTCCACTCATATCATAATGACTAGCTACGAAAAATATTTCTATCCTCAGCCCACCCCTACCCGCAACAGCGCTTAGGTCAACCGCAACAACCTTTGTTATGTCGCTAGGTCTTCCACGATCTAACCTGCTTGTAGCCGACAGAAGCACATTACCTGCAGAGTCCTTGACAACCACATGTATATCACGTATGGCATGGCCTGTCTCCTCTCCGACCCCAGACCATGAGAGTTTGGCTCTGACAACAAACACGAGAAGCGGCTTTTGAGCTGCTGAAAGGTCTATGTTGGTAATGTATGCAACCAAGTCCGCCAAGCTGTTGGGTGCACTTGCTCTGCGGTAGCGTATGCTGTACGTGCCCTGCACCTGCGATGTGCTGTCAAGCGAGCTGTAGCTCCCTAGAAACCACCCCTGCGTATCCCCCGTCTCGAAATCCCATTTATAGAGAACTAGTGGCACCTGAAAACCACCTTTTCAAATTCTAGTTTCCACAGGTATATATACTTATCGCATTTTCCCAAGTGAAAAGGCCAACAACATCTTTACTTGTGAGCACAAGCAGAGAATTGTGAAACAAAGTAAAAAAAGAATGTCGTTAGCTGCTTAGCAGGGCCTCTATCTCCCTTTTCCTCTTCGTAATTTCCTCCATCACCTTCTGCTTGACGTACTTGCTGAACCTCAAGTAGAAGACTACAGCTGTCTTCAGATCCTCCCAGCCCACCCCGAAGTCCATGTGGCCGGAGACCGCTATTTCCAGTGGCACGCCTAATTCAGCTAGAATCGATATGTGTGACCTTCTCAAGTCATGTGGCACGAGCTTGTATGGCAGCTTCAGCATTTCACTGCCTTTCTCAAGCACGTCACTGTACCACTTCTTGAACCCCCCAACCGTCTTCAAGCCCGTTATCGCTTCGATAATAGAGCCCCCGCCTTTCTTAAACTTCAGCAAGGTGCTGATGGGCTCGGGGTCAAGCCAGCCCAAATCGCACGACCACCACTTGGACGTCTTGCTCTCATATACTTCCAAAACCCATGTGTTTGCAACGTACTGCAGCTTCTCCCACTTTAAGCCAGTCAGAGAGCTCTGGCAGCCCTCGAGCAGCGTCTTGTCGGTGACACCTTCTGCTTTCCACCCCTCTCTGCACCCACACGTCAGGTGCAGCCACAGCACAAGGAACTCGCTGTCGCTCAGCCTGCCCTCCCTCCAAAGCCTCTTCAAAAGCAGGTACTGCTCGTATGTCAGAAAGCGCACTACGGGCTTAATGTACGATGTCTCAGCGCCTACCTCCCCCTTGAACCAATTTGACCACTCCGGCACCCTCCTCAGCGCCTTCATAGCCCTCCTAATTTTGGTGTAGTCGTTGTTGAATATGTCAAACAGCGCTAGCTTCACATCATGTTCACTCCACACATCGGGGTTTGTCGGCTTCCCAGCCTTTGCAAAGTACTGCATCAACAGCTTCACAACTCTTAGCGTGTCCGCCTTGTCCCTGTCCGATAGGATGGGCTTGTGCCCCCTCACCTTCGCCCTCTTCCTTATCTCTGACGTTATGAAAATCCTAACTATTGACGACTCCATTAGGTCTGAGATGATGACCTTTGCCTTTGGCTGCAGCAGCTCATCAACCATGTTAAGCAGGTCAGCTTTAGACTTCTGCACAGATACAATAGCTTTTGATTGGATATCGAATATGTTGAACTTGCCTGCTTCTTCAATCCTCTTGACAAGCTTGTATAGCGTTGTCTTGTCCACGCCGAGCATGTTGGCAATTATCTGCAACCCCACCCCCATCCGCTCATTGACCCAGAGTATGCACGCAACCTGCACTTCATCAGTGAATATTGGCTTGCCCCAGTTGCTCAAAGACTTGTACTTTGATATCACATCATTTACAAAGTTTCTAACTGAGTTGAATTGCTCGTAGCAGATTTGGGGGATTTTTTGTGCTTGGGACACACAACCACCATAAAATGATAGCTCTAGGTCTGAGCTTAAAAGTTTTGAATAGAAAAAATATAGTGAAAAATTGAATGGTTTATGGTGGTGCATTACAATTAGAGGCCCTGGCAATACAGCAGCAATTCAATGGTGTTTGTATGTCAACTCAATGATGGTGTGGAAGCTTTATATACCCCTGAGTGCATATTACTGAATGGGATACACTATGAAGAGGGTGAGCTACACACAGTTAGTAATTGATGTTGTGAACCAGAGGGGGTGCATAGAAAGGAAGGTGCTAGTGCACGAGCTGGCGAGGATGACTAGCAGGTCAGAGAGGGAAATCGAGTCGTTCATCTCTAGCGATTTAAGAAAGTTGGTTGATGCTGGAATAATAGTGAGAAAAGCTAGGGGGATCTACTGCAAAGCTTGAATCAAAAAATATTTTTTAATCTATTTTTCCATTTACCTGTGCGCACTACAGCTTGTACACCTCTCTTGCTTCGGATTTTCTGACCTGCCTTTTGACGTCAACAGCTACTGTGATTGCTGACTCTAGCCTGCTCACCCTGTCGACCAATTCGCTGAGCTTATCTAGGAACTGGTCGACGACTTTGTAGTCGGGGTTTTCGCCGAAGGCTTGCTTGAATGCTCTCCAAAGCTGAATGACTTCGCTTTTGAGCTGGTGGACTGCCTTGACCTGCTCTAGCTTCTTGATTTCCTCGACAAGAGCGTCTGCTTCCTTCTTCAGCTGCTTGACAACTAGCTCCATCTCCCTCTTCTTCTTGTACACCTTTGCGACCGTTGGGTTGGCGCACTCAAAGCAGAAGTACCTTGTGGTGGAAGAGCCGTCGCTGTACGTGTACTTGACCCAGTACACGACCTCCCCAACCTCTATCTTGCGCCTACACCTGCTACACACCTTCTCTGAGTCGGCAACAAACTCCTTCGATGCGATCTTGTCAATAGCCCTCTCCGGGCTGCCCCCGAGATAGAGATTCAGAAGCGCCTTGATGACATCGTTTAGAGATGCGCCCCCCTGCTTCTCTGCAATCTCCTTGAGCTTGTCGTAGACGTCGTCGCTTACCTTGACTTGCCTCATCCCAGTACACCCAGCGCAAGCGCAATGAGCAGCAGAGCGATTAGTATGGCGACGAGGTAGACAAGAATGCTAATGACCTGCGCAGGTGGTTGCCCCACCTGCACTACAACAACATCTGTTGCTGCAAGTGCTGGTGCATCTGGTGGCAATATGACGCTCAGTGACTCAGGTGGTTGCCCCACCTGCACTACAACAACATCTGTTGCTGCAAGTGCTGGTGCATCTGGTGGCAATATGACGCTCATACAGAGCTACCGCTCCACGGAGCTCCAATCAGTCAGCCCGTAAAGTGGGCCTGCACACTGTGTACAGCCTGTACCTCTTCCCAGCCGGTGCAGTGCTAGGTATTGTGATGCTTGCACTGAACCACCCCGCTGCATCCGCTGAGCTAAAGCTCCTCTCAACAACAGTGTATGTATCGGGATCAACTAGCAGTAGCCAAACAACTGCGTTTGGCGTTGGGCACGTGCCCGAGACTGTAATTGTTTGTCCTGGTGCTGGTGTGCCACTGACTGTAAAATCAACTGCACCACTTGGCACAGCACCAGCAGCGAAGATGGCTAGGAACGGGGGCGTGTTTATTATACCTTCCCATTCCTCGTGCGATATTTTGTATGGGCGCTTCTTCGTTGCCCATTCCTTGAATTCGCTAGCTGTGGCGCCTATTGGGAAGCGCTTTAGCCTTGTTATTACAGCGTAGGTACAACCACCATATAGTGTCCTATCCATGAACGGCTTTACCTGCAGGCCTTCACGATAAACCGCATCCGATCTGCCACCAACACCAAACGCTTGCCTAGCATCTGACGGTATTGATGCCTCAGCATCAACGTCATCTGTGTATATCCCCAGGGCAGCTGTAGCCAAGCATGTGCTCTCCGGTTGGGAAAAGCAGTTCATCAGCGCGTAGCAGTCGTAGTAAGTCCACGTTGATGGTGCAGGCGATGTGAACTCAAGTACTGTATCATCGTATTGCACACACCTTGATAGCACAGCATCAATACCGGCGCCGAATACTGCTTCGTGTGTATGTGGATGTATAACAGCACTGCCCCTACCATATGAAGTTATGTCTACATGCGGCGCTTCGAGTCTAAGCGCAAAGAACTCGTCAAGGTCTGAATCATATATAACAGCTGTGTCGCGGTCTGTCAGCATTTCCCACTTGGTTGAGTGCTTCCACCTGTGCGTGGTGCTTATCATGAACTTGACCGCCCCGGTTTCATCTTCCGCCCAACCCGTAGTAGCGAATACAAGTGGGTGGCCGCCGTCCCATGTTCCTTGTGCACAGTATGGATCATCAGTATGCACTACCATACCATGGCATAGCTCTCTGCAGCTACCCGATACGTTAACACCGCCCCTGGAGTCACTACCACCAAGGAAGCTCAGCCCAACGTCAAGGCTCAGCGCGATGTCTTTTGGAGCCTTTATGCCTGTGTATAGCTTGAACCCTAGTGGATCCCTGCATGCATTCACAGCGTACGCTTCGTATGCCCACCTCTTACCTGAGCCAAGCGGTGATGTAGAGAACACGCCGTTTCCAGTATCAATATCTGGCCTAGTTGACTTGTAGTACACAACGTACTGGTTTTGCGCTAAGTCAACGTAGCCGCTCCCTGCTACGCCAGTTGTGTACCTCGAGAGCCCATGTGTTGCTGGTGGGTCGCTTACCCTTATTGTCAGCGTGCCCCTATTGAATATTAGCACCTGCAGCTCAGGGTAAGACCTCTTCACTATGTGAACCCTGGTTTTTGCTGTGCCATTGGTTAGATCCACAGCAACAAGGTAACCGCTATAACCTACGACGCCAAAACATCTGCCATCGTAAGGTGGTGAGGTGGTGGGGTTTGTTTCATTGGTGTGATCCCAAGCCTCTGGGTGGTTGGGAAAAATTCTTCCAGTCATATTACCTTGACCGTCATGCCAGCTGAAGTACTCGCTGAACCTGATTGGGAAGCATATTATCTCGTCGCATAGGTGGAGCGTTTGGAGTTCTCTTGTTGACACTGATTGGCTCCTTTCCCAGCCCCCGAACGCCATTGAAACATGCCACGTTATCCTGGGGTCGCTGAGCTTCCTTGCTAGCTCCTTTATGCTCATTTTCTCACCCTGCTAGCTAGTGTGCTGCAAGGTTATTAAGCTGTTGTGCTCTGCTCGGGCTAGCTTCACATTGACGCAGTTGCTACCCCCGTCGCTGATTTTGCATATGGTGAGCGCTCTGAAGCCCAGCCTCCTGTACCCCCTGACTATGTCCAGCAGCACGCTGGTGTCATTGGCGCAGATGTATGGGATTACCGCAGGGGATTGCTGGCAGCTCCTCTTCAAGTTCCTCGATAGCTGCCTGACCCTGTAGCCGTACACCTCGATCCTGTCGGGGTATATGTGGATCTCTGGTGTGTACATCATAGGGTGCTCACCACCGTGTACTTCCCAGTCTTGAACCTCATGGCGTACAGCGACTTTATGCACCACGAGCAGTAGTTCTTGAAGAAGTCGGCGGTGCCAACAAGCTTCCTCGCCTCCCTGTATGCCACCTCGTTTACCTCCTTTATCTTGTTAAGCAGCTCGCAGAAGCCGGAGTCAGATATGCTGAGCAGGCACTTCATAGCCACACCTCCAGTATTGTGACTGTCTTGCCACCCTCATTCCTCACTCTCACTGTGTAGAAGCCCTCGTCAAAGCCCAGCTCCTCGAGCTCGCCATCACATGTGAAGCTCTGGACGTGAACCTTCCACCTCACGATAACCAGCCTCACCTCGTCCACCTCCCCAATGCCAACGCAATTGAACTTCCCATCGCTTCTGCACATGCACCTCATACCTCATCACTGTTGAGAAGCTTTACGTATTCTACAAACTCTGTGCACGGTATTGAGTACTCCCTCAAGGTGCTCTTCGTAACAACAACAACGCACCTCTTTCTCTTCAGCCGCGCCAGGTCATCCTCGGTAAAGGTGTATGTGCACCACTCACCCGAGCACCTAATCCTAGACGCATATACAGCGAGTGAGCGCGCTAGCTGCTCCCCGCCTTCTTGTAGCAGAACCCTGATGATTGCATTGGTGTGAAACGATATTGCGTAGACATTTGACAAGGTGCTCACCAGGTGATAACTTGTTCGCAGAGATATATAAACTGTTAGGCTCAAGCGAACTTGTATAGCGTGTTGTAAATAGATTTGAGAAAAGCTTATAAAGAGCTTATAGAGAAGTTGCACAGCTGAAGAGGGAAACATCTATATTTCTGAGCAGTGTAAGCGAAAGCGAAAGTGTCTCAGAGCTTTTAAATCAATCTATACGTTGAGAACTGTGTATATTGAATTCGTTGACGTTGCAAACCCTAACTTTCGGCTCTCCATTGCACGGGAAAAAGTTTTGCTGTAGCTGTAGCCAGAAGCGTACAGCTTCGGCCATCTTGTTCCAGGTGCCTATGCCCTGCGCTTGTGCTGCCTGTAGTACTCCCTTGTGGCTATGTAGACAATGGCGCCTATGATTGCAGATAGTATGTTGCCGTCAATCTTCATGGTGAGCATGTTGACAACCTCGAGCACTGTTATGCACAGCATTGCAACTATAAGCAAGAGCGCCCTATCACTCATCATAGCTTCACCACGATGTACTCCTTGCCAGTAATTGCCACAGCCAGCGCCCTCCTATCGCACGACCTTATGTACCTCACCCCCTTAGCGTCCTCAACGTAGCACGTAATCTTTGCTGAATCTCCTAGGTAGTATATGACGCCCCCCCTGAGCGCCTCCAGCTCGATATCCTGCGCAGCGGGGTTAGTGTATGCAACCGCTACCCACCTCCCCTCCAGCCTGTACTTCTCAAGCAACGTCTTCTCGTCCTTGCTGAGCGGGGCCGTGAACACCCTTACCCTCCTGTCCCCAAGCCAGCTAACCAGCACCTTAAACGCCTCATCTACATCCCTTGCGCGCTGAATCACCAGCAGCTGCGCGCCGAGCTCGCGGGCCAAGTCCTGCAGCGATATTGGTACAAGCCTCCTGCCCTCAGCCACAACACCTACATCCTGCTTGTGCTGAGAGTTGGAAATCCTCTTCAACCACCTGTCGAGCGTCGCCTGCGCCACCACAACCTGCTGCCAGTCAACGCACCTGGCCTCGGGAATTATTTTGAGTATCTCGTTGAGCGCGTCTTGGTAGAGGTCTGGCTTGGGCTCTGCGCCAAGCCTCTTCAGCTCAGCTTCAAAGAAGGCCACGAGGATTCTCTTAGCCGTGTCCCTATCAATGCACGGGTTCTTCGCAACTTTAAGAACGTCGTTGCACACGTCGGGGGGCAGCACATACTGCGTGCAAATTACCGACGGGTTCTTCTTCACGTACTCAAACCAGTCCGCAAATGCCTGAGCGACGTCCGCAGTCACTGTTTTCGCAGTCTTCTCTACAACCATCTGCTTGACCTTTTTGTAGCACTCCGACTCCACAAGGTCTTCGCAGTGCTCTAACAGGAAGTCCTCTATGTACGCCTCGTCATAGCCTATCTCCTGCGGATCCTCGAGCCCGTAGCGCGCAACTAGCTCTGCTATATACCTCCTCCACTTGCCAAGCCACGCATCCTTAGCAGCGCCGCGCAGGTGCTCAGCTATCTCCCCGATGGTTCTCTCCTCCCTGACGGGCGCCACCCCCTCTCTAGCCCCCGCCCCCCAAAACCTCCTTTTCCTAGCCTCAGGGGCAGGATCTGGTGAATTAGAGTGCATACAGCCACCAAAGCAGGGATCAGCTACAAGGAGTAATAAGCTTTTCAATAAGTGCGAAAAGAAGTGTGTTTAAAAAATGGTTTTGTTTATGCTTTGGAAAAAGAGGCTGCTTAGAGTGTTGGCACCTCCCTTGGCACTGCTGGAGGAGCAGGTGGCGCTACTGTTAGAGCTCGTGCTATCTTCTCGAGCTGGTACTTTTTGCTGAGGGACTTGAAGAGCCTTGCGAAGGGCGCTCCCCTCCTGGAGTAGTTCTCCGCAGGGTCAGCGCCCTCGACCTTCGCTGGCAGTGTCTGCGCCACCTTCACTAGCTCGGTGAAGGTGTAGCTAGCCCAACCCTTGTAGCTTGACTCCATGTATGGTATCATTGCCTTATATTTTTCTGCACCTGCCTCTACTCCTCTCCTGTACCTCTCGACCCAGTATGTTAGCCCGTCCCTTGGGAGGAGGTATACCTTGACTTTCTTGCCCATTTTACCACCGAATACTCTCTAAGCGCTAGCAGACTTATAAAGATTTCTCCTTGTAAACAAGCCCAGCGACCTTGAGCGGGACTAGCAGCGTTAGCATCACTGCGAGCAGAGATGCAAGCGCCATATGATTAGCTTGCACCACTTGAACAACTGTCTCCCTGAGAAAGGGGGGGTAGCTGTTTGCTACGAGGATGTTGACCTTCCTACCCAGCCTCCTCGACAGCTCGGACTCGATGTTCGTGAACTTGCACACGACACCTGCGTGGTCGCTCCCCGCAAAGAGAAGGCCCGCAAACTCTCCCTTCTCTGCCAGGACAGGGGAGCCGCTGTCGCCCGCCCTCACCTGCCCCTCCGCAACAATGACGTCAGTGAAGAGCGCTAGGCCTGCCGCAAACTCGACCCGTAGCGTTGCTGAAGAGTCGACAACAACCATTTCTGTTAGCCCTGTTGCCCTACCCATCTTCCTAACCCTCTCACCCTCGGCCGGAACCCGCTTACCTGTGACCCCGCCAACATTGAGAACAGACATGTACACGCTTGCAAAGTCCACAATTGTGGCAATAGCAACGTCAACAGTGTTCACGCCTGCAAAGTTTATTGGCACAAAGTCTAGCAGTGTGAACAGCGCGTCCCTCTCGGGGTCGCCGCCATCGAGCACGCCGGGCTGGACAAGGGGGTCGCCCCTCGCACCAGCGTTCTCCTTGGCCCAGACGTGGTTGTTGCTCATGGCGTAGACGTTGCCGTCCTCGTCAACGACAAACCACCCGATAGTCCCCGCAGCCCTCTCATCTGCTCTGCTTGTAGAGACCCCCGCAGGGCTGGGCCTCCAGCGCAGCTTTGGGTCGTGCTGGGCAGCTGACAGAGCCTTTACAGCCCCTATCTCCACGACGTCTGTGCACACCTCCCTGCCATCGTCAAGCTTGACTGTTTTCGGGATGACATCGCTTGGCTTCAGCATGCTCTCAGCCACTTTTTTCTTGACGTATATCCTTATGCACTTCTCTTCGTGGATAACCCTGCCCCTCCTTATCCTCGGCATCAACTGGTTTGAGTAGCCAACAACGTTTGGGTATGTCAGTATGCTGAGCTTCTCCACAATGTTGCGTATCTGCAAGTGCTCAGCCCGCTAGCAGCGTTATGACTGTGTTGAATATGAAGAAGAATGGGATGAAGGAGAGTGTGTACAGGAGTATTGTAAACGCCCCCGCCATGAGCGGCGCCCACTGCTGTATGCCAACAACTATTGGCTGGGACGCTTGGTAGAACTGCCACAGCGCTAGCCCGCCGCCCCCGACAATGAGGCCTGCGATGACTAGCCACAGCCACACCGGCACTGGATTCCCCCCGACTACCAGCTCTGCTACAGCCCTGGCTACCTCAGCCAGTAGCCTGGCCTCCTCCTGGGGATCCCTGAGCTCAGCTAAGTACAAATGCCCTCACCAGCCCCAGCGCTAGCGACACAATTGTCAGCGCAATGGACATTGAAATGACGTGGACTATTATAGGTGCGAGGTAGACAATGTACTGCTGCACGTGCGGGGCGACAGCAGCTGTAGCTGCTGCCACGAGGTATATTGATGGCACAGTAGCAGCTACTAGCATTACCCCCCTGACTGTCCTTGGGGATATCTTCTCCACAACACCAAGAGCCTTCTTTGCCTTCACGCCGAACTCCTTGGCGGACTCCTCAATCTTCTTAGTAACCTCCTTGCTCACACCCCATCACCTACCCCCTGTCTTGAGGGCGGACACGAGCAGCCTTATGATGAGCACGACAACCAATACTTGCACAATCGTTGGCAGGAGCTGCACAACAGTGGCCAGCACCTGGTTTAGCACTGATATGATATCTAGTGGCGTGGCCATCCAGCACCCCCTACTCCCTCTTCCTTCTAAGCGCAGACACTATTACTGAAACCACGACAACGGCAATCATTACCCACATCATGATGTTCATCATTGACATCACCTGGTTCATCACGTCCTCCATGTGGTCGTAGTGCTCTGCAGTCACCCCCACCACGACAACACCCACGAGGCCAGCTACAACGCTTTCAACTCTGCACGCTATTGTAAAGCTTTGTGGGGCGCTGTCAAGTTTATACGTGCCGAGGTCAGTGCCATTAATGGAAAGCTTTATTATATTGTCATCGACTTCGACAAGCAGCTCAAAGTCCTCAAATGCAGCAGTTGCTGCAGGGTTGCGGAGGGCTATGCTAGCACCATGGAAGTCGTAGCCGTGCTCGTCCCTGCACGCTGTGTCGTCTTTGTAGCCAACAAAGCCTATGCTAACAGCCCCCTCTGAATTTGAGCCAGCAACAGCATACAGCTTTACCTTGACCCTCGCCTTCTTGGCCATCAAGCCGTATGCCATCGCTACCTTTGGGGACTGCGCAAAGGGGGTGGGAGACGATGATATGACGCCAGCGCCGTAGTGCTCCGCACCAGCTATAGTTATTTTTATAGGGTACAGCCCTCCCCACAGCTTGCTTTCGTTGAACAGCTTTTTGAAGAACGCTTCATCTACGTGGTAAAATGTCTTCCAGCCCATAGCCTCACCTCTTCACCTTGTCAACCTTCTTCGTGACAGTAGTAGCCACCTTTGCAAGCACGCCCCCAACTTCTCTAGCTTTTGACACTTCTCTCACCTAACCTTCTGAGTGGGTTCCGCAACTATTAAACTTAGCGATCCTTGTGCAGGCCTTACAGATGCTATTATCTTAGACGACCCGCCGCTGAGCTCAACAGGTGTGGCCACACGCAGTATGTGCGCAAAGTAGTCCATCTTTCTGCACACAGCGCTCACCTCGCTATGGATGCTACCACATCACTCTCAAGCATTGAGCTCACAAACGCTTTCCTCGGCATCAAGCCGAGGTAGTCAAGCACGAACGCAACCACCACGACAGCTATTGCAAAGCCCACTACCCTTGCAATTGTCCTGAACATCTCAGCTGTGTACACGTCCTCCATTTAAATCACCTCGCTCAAAGCCAGCGCTATACTCACTGGTGAGTACGCTTTAGACGCTAAATAGCTTTTCTCAACAATGGCCTCCCTCTCCTCTGGTGGCAAGCCGAGCGCATAGTCAACAGCATCAAGTATGCTCTCAACACTGTAGTCCCAGCCAACGTAGAACCCCCCAACCTCTGGTATGAGCTCACGAATCTCCGCCTCATAGTCATACTTTACACCAATGACGTGGCTAAAGACGGGGGTGTTGGGCACCACAACGAGCTGCTTAACAGCCATGGCTTCGACGGGGGGCATGCCAAAGCCCTCGCTCCTGCTCGTAAACAGAAAGAGCTTTGCGCACTTGATTAAGCGCAGAAGCTCGTACTCTGATAAAGAGCCTGCCCTAATCGTTGCAGCATTTCTTAGACTCCAGTTGCTCACAGCCACACATTTAATTTGCTTGCTCTTCAGGTTCTCGCACACAGCATCAAAGAGGTCTAGCCCCTTCCTCGGCCTCCTAGGCGGGGCGATAACGTGGTCGCTCGCAACGTTAACCACATAGCTACCAAACTTCTCATGCAAATCCCTGCAGGAGGCGCTGAGAGCCCTCTCAGCTGTGTCTACATCAATTGGCCTCGGTATGTAGCCACTGCACCTGAGGCCAGCCTTGTTGTAGTACCTGCACCAGTGCGGCAATGTTGTGTAAAGGCAGTCTGAGTCTGAAAGCATTCTAGCCTCCTCCCCAGTGACCTCAAGAGGGGAGTCCACCCAGTATGTCTTTGGCACCCCCAGCCGGCTCGCCAGCCTAATAGCTATGACTGTGTCGCCTACCACAAGTGAGGCCCTGCTCACCATATTGAGCGGGAGCCACAGGCTCACGACATTTATGTATCTGTAGCCTATGCTGCGAAGCCCCCTAACCGTTAGCTCTGTTACTTTCCTAAAGCTGTAACCATAGAGGTCTGCCAGTATCTGCATCTACGCAGACCACCGAAAAGAGAGAGAAAGAGAGTGTTAAAAAAAATAGTGTTTTGCTCAATGCTTCACTGCTGTTGTGGCTGCCCAGCGGAGGCCTTTGACGAGGAAACCACCTTGACTTTGCCTAGCTGTGGTTGCGGCAGCTGGAGCTGTTGCTGGTGCTGAGCAGCGTGTGGTAGAGCAGCTCTTGTAACTGTTTGTACAACTGTTGACAGCAGCGCCTGCATCAACGGGGTTAGCATCTCTGCCACCTTAGCCCTGACCTCAGCTGGCACAGGTGCTTTACCCTCCTTACCCTGCTCCTCCTCTGCCCCAGCAGAAGCGGCATAGGACATGATGGACAGGATGGATGCCAGCGCCTGCAGGGCCCTCATCACGTTCTCCAGTGTTTTAGTAGATATTATGTCGATTACCTTGATGGCGTAGAACAGCTCCCTTGGCAGTATGGAGAATGATGACCTGAACTCCACATACATTTGGAGCGCTTCCTCGATGATGTCTGTTATCTTCCTCCCCTCAACCTCCTTAATCTCTATAACAGCTCTGTACAGGCCGGGGTTCCGCTTCGCAACGACCCCTAGGATCCTCCCGATACCCATCGCTTCCTCTTTTTCCTTCTCTGCTTCTACTTCACCTTCCTTCCTCCTCCTCTCCTCGCCCATCGCCGGCACCTGCAAACTGCTTCTTTATAGCCTCCTTAAGGTAGAAGCACACCACATCACTTGTGCACTTCAATCTGTAGACAAAGTCTATGCACTCGCCGCCGCAGTCCTGGGGCTCAATGTCTATCCTGTCCAGCTCTAGCTGCAAGCCGTACTGCGTCAGGATAGATGACAGCACTTGCATTACTTGCTGCTGCATTGCCACGAACTGCGTGATATCAAATGGAACAGCTACTGACGTTGGCTTAAGCCCGTCGCTATTTGACATGCACACCACCGCAGGCTGGTAGCTCTAACAGAGCAAATAAGCTTTTTGCCTATGTCAGCAGCCCCACAGAAGCTGTTGATAGACATGGCAAGCACCGGGCTACACACAGTAGCGCCTGTCGCAGAGGCACCGAAACCCCACCCTGATGTTCATGCCATGAGCCATCGCAACAGGAGCGACAGGAGGCACTGAATATATATAAACCTGCTAAGCTGTATACAACCACGGTGACGAGAAAGTGGCAACACCACTCGACTTGGGCGCAATAGTGAACATGATAATGCAGCTACTGCCAGTAATCATCATCTTAGCAATACTACCGCTCTTCATTAGGCTCTTCACAGGGCTCTTCAAAGAGTAGAGTAGCAGAAGAAAGCAGAGAGAAAACCAAAAACAAAAATCTTTTTTTACAACTCTGCTCACGCTTCTTAGAGGTTGTAAGGAGTTCTGTGTGGTGCAGTTTCCTTTTGCCTATTGTAGAGAATGCGATGGTACACCATCAAACGAAGCTGATGGTACACCATCAAATGAAGCCGATGGTGTACCATAACGGTATACCACCAGAGAATTGAAAAGCAAAAGCAAGTCATTTTTTTCTACGAGCTGTAGAGCATTGCTCTCACGATTTTGATGCACTTACGAAGCTCGGAGCTCACTAGTGCAAGTCTTAGCCTGATGTCTTTAGCAACTATATCTACATTTTGAACAGACACAGTTTCATACTTAATCATAGACTGATGCACATAGCTAAGAACATTCTCAAGACATATCTTTAATTTCTCAATCTTCTCCCTTGCAATTCTCTCCATATAGAATCACCCACCCACAATCAAAAAAATCAGGACCAACAGCATTCCATTCTTTGGATGGTATACCATCAGGTGTACCATCAGCTTCGTTTGATGGTTACCATGGAGGTATACCATCGAAGAATAGAGATTGATATATATCAGCGCTACATAGCCTGACCCTCAATGTATCCCGCACCATAAACTCTTGACGCTTTTATGAAGTAAACATCTCTCTAGAGAGGGTGGTTTTATGGTGGGTCATGGGGCTTCTGATTTTTTTAAAATGGAATGGAGCATCAATGAGTAAAGAGCTGATTTTTCTTATGTTTCCATTATTAGATATACTTACAACCCCTGACAATTCAATGTTAGTTTGTTGATACTTGCATGTCAATCCAATGATATACCGAAAGCCTTATATACCCCCGAGTGCATATTACTAAATGGGGTGAAAAAATGAGTCAAGAGCAAGTGTTTGAAATAATAGGTGGTGACTTCAAGCTCAACCTAGAGAAAGCCATAGCTACTTTCAAAGAGCTTTTGCATGTTGGTGACATGCATGAAATTAAGAGACAGTTTGAAGAAAAAACATCATGTGAATACACGTACGATGAGCATTCAATAGTGCACGACGTTGCAAAATTTGATGATGTTGAAGTATATGATGAAGATGCTATTGATACAATCACATGCTACTTTGATGACTATGTTGCAGAGATATATATCAAGATGTTGCGCCTTGTGGCAGTGAAAGAAAATGAGTTTCGATTATTGACCATAAAGACCATCAAACCATTGAGCATCAGAATTTCGAAGGAAGAACCCTAGACCTTGAAAAATAACATTTTTTTAATATTTCTGACACGCTCACTTTCCTACTCTTTTTCCATTG
>Ga0209821_100098_pt1 | contig 15728 bp, 18 predicted proteins | sample SSWtaG_3_FD_184118 | JGI IMG/M metagenome (GOLD analysis project Ga0209821, IMG submission 184118) | Hot spring microbial communities from Sandy's Spring West, USA to study Microbial Dark Matter (Phase II) - SSWTFFsm_matched (SPAdes)... | ecosystem: Environmental > Aquatic > Thermal springs > Hot... | reverse complement strand
AACCCAGACCACTCCCCCGCCCGTCACCACTCCGACGCCTACGGCAACCACACCGACGCCCACGACGACGCCTACCCCCACAACCACGCCCAGCCCCACCACAACTACTCCGTCGGTTTGTACAACTCTTACCGTTATCACCCGGCATCCCACCGACATCTTAGACGTCACTAGGTCGCTGTTTCTAAAGAGCGACGTGGCGAAGAAATACGGAATCAAGGACATCATCTTCAGGCCTGTGGCCGCGGGACAGTGGAGGGCGCTTATCCAGGCTGGGCAGGTGGACGTGGCTTGGGGCGGCGGCCCGACGCTCTTTGACTCCCTGTATAAAGACGGCCTCCTCCTGCCGCTTGAGGGAGAGGAGGTTAAGGCGGCGTTGGCCCAGATGCCCAAGACCATAGCGGGTATGCCCATGACGCGGACGGGTCCCGATGGGAGGGTGTACTGGGTTGCCTGGGCCGTATCTAGCTTCGGCATTACAATAAACAAAAAAGTGCTTGAAAGAGTCGGGTTGCCAGAGCCCAAGACTTGGGCTGACCTCGCCTCGCTGGAGTACGGCAGGGGCGTCCTCAAGGGCTTCCCTGTAACTGGCTTGGCGAATCTCCCCGCCTCCACAAGCAACACGAGGATTGCTGAGATCATACTGCAAGCCTACGGCTGGGACGAGGGGTGGCGGACTATTACCCTCACCGCGGCAAACGGGAGGATCTTCGGGGGCAGTGAGCCGGTTAGAGACGCTGTGATCGCAGGCGAGATCGGCGCCGGGTGGACTATAGACTTCTACGGCTACACGGCCCAGCTCCAGAACCCCGACACAAAGTACATTATCCCGCCCGACACCTCCGTCAACGGCGACCCCATAGCCGTCACGAAGGGGACAAGGTGCCGCGATGCCGCGGAGGCTTTCGTTGCCTGGGTCATCACAGAGGGGCAGAGGGTGGTGTTTGACCCCAAGATAAACAGGATGCCCGTGAATCCCAACGCCTTCAACACGCCGGAGGGGCGGCAGAGGCCCGACTTGAAGACGGTATATGACTACATGCTTACGTTGAGAACAATAGACTTCAACGACACCCTCGCCCTTTCTGTGGAAAACGTGGTGATGTACTACTTCCAAGCCGCCATCACGGACAACTCGGACGTTCTCCAGCAGGTCTGGATGAGGCTAGTGAAGGCCTACCTCGACGGTAAGTTAGATAGGGCCACGGCGGAGGCCCTTGCGAGACGGCTGGGCGAGCCCGTCACCTTCACAGATCCAGACACGGGCCAGCCCGCCAAGCTGACGTTGGAATACGCGGTTAAGATCAACGACAGGCTGACTGACGCCGCCTTCCGCGACAAGATACAGGCGGTCTGGAGAGACGCGGCGCGGAAGAAGTACCAGGAGGTGGCCGGCAAAATACCGTAGTTTTTTAGTCTCGCCTTTTTAGGGCGGAGGGTCAGAGGACGAATCCGTATCTTGTCTTGAGTACTCTCGTGGTTAGGGTTATTGCGGCGACTTGTATTAGGACTAGTATGAGGCCGAGGGTGGCGGCTTCTTGCACGCCGTATAGCCCGCTTTCGAAGCGTTCTCTCATGAAGGCGGTTATGGGCATGGCGGTGTCTTGTCCCACGCCTTTTAACACGCCGAGGGTTATGCTGAGGGAGACCTCGCTGGTGACGTAGACGAATCCTATCAGGGCGCCGCTGAGTATGTTGTTTTTGAGGAGCGGTACGAGGATCCTCCTGAGGACCCCCACGTAACTGTCGCCGAGGTTGAGGGCTACCTCCTCCATGGAGGTGTGTATCTGCTGGAGGCCGGCGTAGATACTCCTCACGACGAAGGGGAGCTTCCTCACGGAGTAGCCGAATATTAGGTAGAGCTCCGGGTGCCTCAGCGGGTCGAGGAGGTAGGCGAAGGCCGGGGCGGCGTCGCGTAGGGCTGTGGTGAGCTCGAGCGAGGTCAGGAAGTAGGCGTACGCCACAACGAGACCTGGTATGGCTATGGGCATGGTGGCTAGGGCGTCTAGGGCGTCTGCGACGGGGCCTTTGGACCTGGCGGCCGCGACAGCGATGACGATGCCCACGGCTATCATAATTAGGGTGGCGGCAACGCCGTAGTACATAGTGTTGACTACGCCGCGTAGGAAAAGCGGGTTCTCAAACACCTCAGCTAGGCGGGCCGCCGCGTTTTGCAACGAGGGGGCCTCGGGAAACGGCGTTGTTGTCCACCTCTCTGCAAACACCAGGTTGAGCGCGCCGAATAGGGGGGTGGCGGCAACTACCACGAGGGGGAAGGCAACGGCGTAGATCAAGGCCTTACCCACGGGGCCGGGGGTGTAGGACTTGGGCCGTAGCTGTCTTATCAACATGGCGTATTGCCTAAGTCCCACGTATTTCCTGACTGCGAGAAAGGACGCTATGGATATCGTGAGGAGGATAAGGGCGAGGAAAGCCGCCGTGGGGCTTATCTGTCCCCGCAACTGGTCGAGGAACTTGGAGTATACCTGGTAGGAGAGTAGCTTCCTGGCGGCTGGGTCGTCTTGGAAGATTATGGGAGCCGCCACGTCGTCTATTGCAAAGATGAAGACAAGGACGAAGGCGGCTGCGAGACCCGGCGTGGAGAGGGGCAGAACCACGTCTCTGACCGCTTTCCTCTCGTCTGCGCCTAGGTTGTTGGCCACCTCCTCTAGGGTTGGGTCGACGCGGGTCAGGGCGGCGTAGATGTTGAGGTAGGCTATCGGCAGGTACATGAGGCTCTGGACTATGGCCACGGCGGCGAGGCCCGAAATCTCCACCTTAAATGGCAGGTTTAAAACGTCGTGGAGGATCCAGTTGAGGGTGCCCCACCGCGGGTCGAGCATCTTCCGCACGACATACGCCGTGGCAAACGGCATGACTATGAGGGGGATAGTTGCGAGAAAGCCGAGGAGGGTTCTGCCCGGGAAGACGTATTTAGCCAAGACGTAGGCCAGGGCGAATCCCAGCGCCACGTCGACTGCGGCCACCGTGAGGGCCACCCAGAGGCTGTTTAGTACAACGCCCAAGTCAGGCCCCCTGATTACAATGGTGGGCGGGTCCGTGGGCCTGATGAAGATGGCGTTGCTGAAGGCGTCCGGGGAGGGGTTGATGTAGAAGGGGTCTGTTATTGAGGTGTAGACCTCGCCTATGCCAGCCAGGACCTGCCAGAATATGAAGACCAGGGGGAGGACGAGGAATAGGCCGAGGAAGGCGTATCCCAACGCGGTGGACCACCTTATGAACTTCATGGCTTGAAGGCCCAGGCTCTCGCGATCTCTGCGGCTACCTCCTCGCCGGGCTGGGCTGGCGGTCTCGGCCCCTCGGCCTTAAGCACCCTCCCAGAGCACCTCAGCGTGGTTTGGTAGTATCTGCCGAGGAAGACGACGTCTTCTACAGCGCATTTAAGCCTGCCTCCGCCGATGAATATGTCCTCAGGCCTCACCACGACGTCGACCTCCTCCCCCGGCGCCAGCCTGTGGGGTGTCTGGGCGGCTATGGGGAATCCCGCGTCTACTGTGGCGACCTCGCCCTTTGCCTCCACGACGCGTCCCTTGAGCACGTTGGAGCGCCCCACGAAGGTGGCGACGAAGAAGTTGGCAGGTTTGTAGTAGATCTCCTCGGGCCTGCCCACCTGTTGTAGCTTGCCGGCGTTCATGACGGCGATTCTGTCGGCGACAGCCATGGCCTCCTCCTGATCGTGGGTGACGTAGATCGTGGTGATGGAGAGCCTTTTGGCGATTTTCCTAACCTCCTCCCTCAGCTCCACCCTGAGCTTGGCGTCGAGGTTGGCGAGGGGCTCGTCGAGGAGGAGGACCTCGGGTTGCACCACGAGGGCCCTGGCGAGGGCGACTCTCTGCTGCTGGCCGCCGGAGAGCTGGAAGGGCCTCCTCTCTTCGAAGCCGGAGAGGTCCACTAGCTCCAGCACCTCCTTGACTCTCCTCCTTATCTCCCCCTCGGTTAAGTTCGTCCTCTTTTTTCTCAGCCGGAGGCCGTAGGCCACGTTGTCAAAGACGGTCATGTGGGGCCAGAGGGCCCAGGTCTGAGGCACCACCGCCGTGTTCCTCTCCTGGGTCGGTAGCCGGGTGACGTCGCGGTCGTCGAAAAGTATTCTGCCGGAGGTGGGCTCCTCCAGCCCGGCAACGAGGCGGAGGAGCGTGGTCTTGCCGCATCCCGAGGGCCCGAGGACGGCCATTATTTCGCCGTCATTTGCCACTAGGTCCACGTCGTCTACGGCGACTACTCTATTGTCGAAGACTTTCCGGAGCTTCTCCAGCCGGACGACGGTCACGGGAGAACCTACTGACTATTATTTATATTCTATAGTTTTTACATCGCGCAGCGGGGCGCGTGGCGGGCGGTAAAGTATATAAACCGCGCCGTAGAGGGCGTTATGTCTTTCGTCTACCCGGATGCTATAATCTCTACGGCGGGTCATGTGGACCATGGGAAGACCCAAACCACCTACGCGCTGTCGGGGGTGTGGGTTATGAAACACAGCGAGGAGATCAAGAAGGCGATGACCATAAAGCTGGGCTACACCCAGATCGGCATCTACGACTGCGGCGAGGAGTACTACTACACAGACGGGATTCTGCAAAACGGGAAGTGTCCCAACGGTTCGGAGCCGAAGATGGTAAGGAGGGTTTCCCTGCTGGATGTGCCGGGTCACGAGGTTTTGGTGGCAACCATGGTATCCGGCGCCGCCGTGGTAGACGGCGCGATCCTCGTGGTGGACGCCTCCCAGCCCGCCCCCCAGCCGCAGACCGTGGAGCACTTCGCCGTGTTGGATATAATAGGCGTCAGGCGGATGGTGGTGGCGCAGAACAAGATCGATCTAGTGACCAAGGAGAAGGTTCTGGAGAACTATGAACAAATCAAGGAGTTTCTAAAGGGGACCTGGGCCGAAAAGGCGAAGATCATCCCCATCTCCGCCCTGCACAAGGTGAATATAGACGCCTTGGCCACCTACATGGCTAAGGCGATTCCGCCGCGTGAGGCGGAGCTGGGGAAGCCCGCCAGATTCTCCGTGTTGAGAAGCTTCAACGTAAACCCGCCTGGGACGCCGCCGGAGAAGCTGAGGGGAGGCGTCTTGGGAGGCACCCTTTTACAAGGCGTCGTTAGGGTGGGCGACGAGTTGGAGATAAGGCCGGGGCTGAAGGTGGATAAGCCGAAGCCGGGCTACCAGCCCATCTACACCAAGGTGCTGAGCATAGAATACAGCGGCTACAAGGTGGAGGAGGCCAGGCCGGGCGGCTTGGTGGGCATAATGACAGGCCTAGACCCCGCGCTGACCAAGGCCGACGCCCTCGCGGGGGCCGTAGCCGGGAAGCCCGGCACCCTCCCGCCTGTTTGGACCGCCCTTGAGATAGAGACGAAGCCCATACCCAGGGCGTCCGAGGGAAAGATAGAGCCGTTTAAACAGGGCGAGGTCGTTCTAGTCGCCGTGGGCCCCGCTACAGTGTTTGGGGTTGTGCAGGCAGTTAAGAAAGACGTGGTAACCGTGGCGTTGAAGAAGGCAGTCTGCGCTGAGCAGGGCTCCAAGGCGGTTGTAATCCGGCAGGTGAAAAACAGGTGGATAGTGACAAACTACGGAACCGTTAAAGGCGGCGCCGCGGCGTTAGAGTAGGCCCGCCCAGTTAACCTCCTCGGCGGCTACCGAGTTCCTGATAGCCTCCAAGACCGCCTCCGGTATGGGCACCTTGGCGTTTATTTCTCTGTGCCGAAAAACTAGCCCCGCCTGTGGGCTCAACCCTCGCCTTCAGGTAGTGGATGCTCCTGGGGAGCGCCCCGGGTCCGTAATCCTCCGGGAATATGGGCTCCGCCTTGACATCCCCCCGCAGTCCTTATGTATACCGAGTCTTGTATCCCGTTGAATCTGGGGAGCACGGTCTTAAGCTCCTCTTTGTTGAAGAGGTTAACCATCACCGTCAGCGAGATCTCCCCCCTCCGCGGCACTATGGGGAGGTAGGTGGCGGCAGCCTCCTTAAGAAGCTCCTCGCCCAGCTCCTCCTCGAAACTGCATAAGGCTCAGGCCGCGGAATAGTTCTCACCAATCGATAGGGGGCAAGTCGTCCTCATCGCCGTCTGTATTTACGCATTAATATTTGAACCTTTCTCTCTACATGTGTCTTTCTGAGGCGCGGTACGGCGGGGGTCCCGACTGGGCCGCCGTGGGCGTGTTGCTGAGAGGAGGCAAGACTCTCCTTATTAAACGCGTCGAGAGAAAGGGGGACCCGTGGTCGGGGCAGGTGGCGTTCCCCGGCGGCCGCTGGAGGCCGGGCGAGGATCTGCTAGGCACCGCCGTGAGGGAGGTGCAGGAGGAGGTCGGCGTAAGGCCCACGGCGCTTGTCGGGACGTTGCCCCCTTTCTCGCCCCGCAACGCACCCTGGCTGAAGGTGGTACCCCACGTCTTTACCCAGTGGGAGGGCGATCTGCGGCCCAACCCGGCGGAGGTGGCTGAGGTACGTTGGGTAAGTCGACAAGATCTGAAAGAGACAGAGTGGATGGGTGCGCCGGCGTATGTGGTGGGGAGCTGGGTGGTGTGGGGCCTCACCTACAGAGTCCTAAGCCACATAGTGGACTGCGGCCTTCTCTAGTTTTTAAAACTTTTGGAATTGTAAATTCCAAAGATTTAAAAATGCGTTGGAACTGAGAATTCCAGATGATTTTTAACCACTGGTGGAGGGGTGGGGAGCATCTTTGGGAGGATCCGCATCTTTCCCAATGGCGCAACCAGCCGGTGCGGTGGATGCCTGAAGTCATGGAGGCGTTGAGGAGCGGTCTTAAGCCGTTTGCCCTCAACTTTCTCTTCGGCCCAAGGCAGGTGGGGAAATCCACCGCGTTGAAGCTACTAGTGAAGGAACTCATCGAAGGTGGGCGCGACCCCCGTTCCATTTTCTACTGTCAATGCGACATGGTCTCCGACCACCGGGAGCTTTTCCAAACGCTTCGTAACATAGCAGACTTAAAGGAGAAGTGGAGGGTAGACAACGCGGTGGTTATATTAGACGAGGCGACGTACCCCCGGGAGTGGTACAGGGCGTTGAAATATGCGGTGGACATCGGCATGTTTAGAAACGACGTCATATACGTCAGCGGGTCGGTGAGCATGTACGCCAAGAAGGAGGTAGAGACCTTCCCAGGTAGGCGGGGCCACGGCGTAGATGTGGTCATGCACCCCCTCAGCTTTGCTAAATTCGCAGAGCTCCTAGGCATACCGCGGGACGCAGACCCCGCCGCGTGGAGAGACCGCCTAATGAAGGCCATGGAGATGTACCTCCAATGCGGCGGGTTCCCACGCGCCGTGGTGAACTGCCTCACCCAAGGAGAGCCCGGGGAGGAGCCCGGCAGAACTCTTCTCTCAGCATTCTCCTTCGACTTAGCAAAGCTCAGACGCAACGAGACCTACGTCAAGTAGCTAATAAAGGCGGTGCTCAAATCCACGCCTGCTCCCGTTAGCCTCAACGCCTTGGCAAAAGAGGCAGAGCTGAGGTCCCACAAGGTGGCGCTTTCCTACCTAACCCTCCTGGAGCAACTCTACGTGGTGAGGACCCTGCCATATATAGACCCCTACGCCCTTGAGGAGGTGCCCCGCAAAGAGAAGAAAATCCACCTCGCCGACCCACTCCTCTACCAGGTCTTCGCCCAGTGGACAGCCACAAGCAAGCCCTCCGACGCCGCTCTGTTGGAGGCCGTTGTGGCAACGCACTTAGGCCGTCGGGAGGGGGTGGGCTATTGGCGCAACTCCTTCGAAATCGACGTCGTGGTCCCACGACTCGGTCTAGGCGTTGAGGTATCTACCTCGCCAAAGAGGGGCAAGGCGAAAATCGGGCGGATTAAGGTGAAATACGTAGACTTGGTGGAGGCCGCCGTTTTCCTGCTTAGTTTACCAGAGGAACCCGCGCCCGCCGCATCAACTCCCTGAAATTGTCCAGATCCAACCCGCTGAGCTGTTGCGCCCGCCGCAAATCCCCCGTTTCTATGTAGTATATCAAGGCTGCTTTTAGCTTAGGGGGTAGCTGTTCTATAAAACGCCAGTCTGCATACCTCCTCCTAAGCTCCCTAGCCTCTACCTCCTCCCCACCAGACTCCATACGTACTCCCAATCTCTCCTCCTAAATAAATGCACCGCCTCCTCTTCGTATCGCTTTAATTCATCCACCAAATCTTGGAGAAGCTCCCTCCTCCACGCCTCGACGACGACCTCAAACGCCCTCCACACCACAACGCCAAGCCCGAGCACGCGCGGCGCGAAATAGGCGCCTCCGTTTTCTGAAAGCACCACGTATCCAAACCGCAACCCCGCCGCGAGACAGACGGCCTCTGGGTAGTCGATCGCCTTCAGAGGCTTAGAGCGGCTTAGCGCCATGAGCTCCCTCGCCTTTGCCTCGATGTCTGGCGTCTCGGTAAAAAGAGTAAAAGAACCCTCCGCCAGCTTCTCCGCAACCCAGTCTATCGCAGGCGGCAACTGGATCTCCCTCAAAACAGATTCAGGCACGTGCACCACATCGAATATACGCGTCAGCACCTCGCGTCTCGAGTACCTACTCCAGTCGATCAGAAAGGAGGAGTCTGCAATTGCCTCACGTGACACTGGGTACCCTCGCCTTGATTCTAAGCTCGTTAAACTCAGCCATAGACATCCCGGCAATACGGGAGGCGACGTAGATATCCCCCGTTTCTATGTAGTATATCAAGGCTGCTTTTAGCTTAGGGGGTAGCTGTTCTATAAAACGCCAGTCTGCATACCTCCTCCTAAGCTCCCTAGCCTCTCTAAACGCCTCAACCACCTCCTCCACGTATTTTACACCTCCGAGGAGTTATAAACTATTCGTACCTCAACGCATCTACAATGTTGAGCCTGCCGGCTCTGTAGGCGGGCGCTAACACGCCGAGTATGTTTACAGCCACCACCAAAGCCGCAGAGGCGAGGATTACCCCGGGCGTCGCGAGGAGCCGGAGGTACATGCCGGGACCTAGCGGTATCGGCGCCGTCGACATAACCGCCAAGACGGGGAGCGCCGCCGCAGTCCCTATGCCGACGACGATTAACGCCTCTAAGATTAGCATGGCTATTACGCGTCTCCTCTTAAAGCCCACCGCCCTCATTATGCCGATCTCCTTGGTGCGTTGTAGTACAGATATGGTCATGGTGTCGTAAAGCCACATGGCGGTGACAAGCGTGCTGACACCTGCAAGCGCCCCAAGCCCCAGCTGAGCCGTGGAGGCAAACTGCCCCACCTGCCGCGCGAGCGTCTGCGGCGAGAAGATCTGCGCATCTGGGAAGTACGGCCTAAGCCTCTCCGCGGCGCGTTCAGCAGCTTGGGGACTCTCCGTCAGTACATACAACATGAAGTACTCCCGCCTCGTCGCCAAGGCGCCGTCTGCAAAAACCCCAGCGTTTACCAACACGCCGGTTGTGAGCTCGAAGGTACCCGCCACTACGAAGTCGAGAGCGCCTCCGTCAAGCCGCACAAACATCACCGGGGTGCCGGGCTCAAGAGGCTTGTCGCCGGTCATACGTATGTTGTGGTTTACGAGAACTAGCGATCCGCCGACACACCGCTGGCCGCTCCGCATCGCCTCCCGCGGCACCAGCAACTCCACATACTCCGGCGGCACGTAAAACACCGTGACGCCTTTCTCGCCGCCGTCTGGAAGCCGGAGTCTCCCCGACTCGCCCGAGAGGGGGATAACAACAGCCCTGCCGCCCAGCGCCGCCGAGGCTGTGGCCACGTCTGCGTCTGTAAGAGACGCCGACCCGGAGATGACCCACACAGTGTCGAGGCCAAGTTGCTGGAATACCTGCTCCACGGCCTGTTTAAAGCTCTCGCCGATAGACAAGGCCACAGAAAGCGCGAGGAAGGCTATGAAAACGCCGAAGGCCGCCAGGGCGGCCCTCCCCGCCCTCTCCCTGACAGAAAGCCAGGCCAACCTAGCGAGATCTCCCAACACGGCCTCTCCAGACGCCCAGCGCGACAAGCGCCACGCCCACCGCCGTTACGGCAACCACTGCGAGAAGCTGATCCGACGTGGGGCTGGGCTGCGGCACAACCGTCTGCGTTGGCGCAGTTGCAGTGGAGTTAACCACCACCGCCACAGTCCTCTGCGCCGTGTAGACGCGGCCCAGCCTGTCGAAATACGTAGCTGATACAGTTATGTTGTAGACCCCCGGCCTCTCGGCGACGAGGGTGAAGAGGGCGTCTCTACTGGCCTGCGGCGCCACCGCGCCGAGCGGAGACGGCGCCCTAACCACCTTGGCGCCGGAGACGTTCAGCCTCACATCCCTCGCCTCAACCCCGCCGGAGTTGTATAGACGCACCGCCAGGTAGAAGGGATCCCCGACGCCGGGCCTCTCGGGAATCGCAGAGGCGTCTATCAGGAGGACGGGCCTCTGGAGGGCCACCAGATACAGCGTCCCCGCGTATTCGCCCGACACCCCGGAGGCGAGGACGTAGGAAACTCTGTAGCCAATCGCCACGTTTCCCACCACGTCCGCCGGCACCTCCACCGGCAGGTCCACCACGCCGCCTGCGCCGAGGTAGACGGTTTTCTGGGGAAACACCACCCCCGACGCCGGATATAAGGTGATGGACACCTCCGACACGTTAGCCCTAGGCCTTACGAATATCCTCACCACCTCCCTGCCTCCCGACGGCACCTCGGCAGGCTCCGCAGACACCTCCACCGGCGTCTTCTGACTCGCCATGAGATTAACCGTCGTCCTCCCCACTCCAGCCACCGAAACGTCCAGCGCAACCACGGGAGAGGTTGGGATTACGCGCAACACCACCTCTGCGGCGTCTACGCCGAAGAAGGGCACCGGGTGGCGGCCCAACACAACGCCGCCAGACACCGTAATCTGCCCCTCAACTCTGCCCACCCCCCGTATTTTCACCGTCACTTTGTTCACATCGTTCATAACGAGGACCACAGGCTCAACGGATACGTCAAGCATAGGCGGGGTCTGGTACACCGGGAGCTGAAGCTCCACCCTGTCCACGGCGCCGGTGTCCAGCTGCACCGTCACTGGGATGACGGCGTATGGGCCGGCCGTGCAGACAGAGGGCCAGACATACGCCACGCCTCTCTCAAGCGGGGCCGAGGTGCCCAAGGCGTAGACCGTGCCGTTGACAGGCATGGGATACATGACTCGCACACCAACGGTGGAGCAACCCGCGGGGACCCACTGTCCCTCTTCCACAGCCACCACGGGGGCGGGCCTGGGCTTCACGGAGAGAGGCACCTGCCTAACCGCCGCCACCTCCCGGCCCAGGGCATCTCTCGTACGTATCGTCACTGTGAGCAAGGCGGAGAAGTCAAGCGGCGCCACGTCCAGCTCGGCGGAGAAGTTGCCGAGGTCGCCGCGGAACGAGGTGGGCCCGTGCAGCCTGGCCCCGACCGCCGATACCTCCACCGTGCCGTTGTAGCGGAAGGAGTCCCACACCAACAGCAGAACCCTGCCCCTCACCCCCAGCGTCAAGTCGCCGACGGCGGCGACCTGCGGCGACGGATACGGCGGGATGTACACCTCGGCGTACTCCACCTTCTCAACGCCGCTAGAAAGCGAGCCGGACTTATACACGTAACGCGACCTAAACACCACGACGCACCCCTCAGAGACCCCCAGTCTGTCGGCCCTCACCTTGAGGACAACCTCGTGGACCCCGGGCCCCGCAGACGGCGACCGCAGAGGCTCTGCATACAAGCCGCAACGGCTCAGCGACGCCGTGACGTCCACGTGTTGATCCGCCAGGTAGAAGGAGACTTTAAGCAGGCCGAAGTCCCCGGGGAACTTCGGTACGTCGATCCACTGGGTACCTAGGAACAAGAAGTCGACAGCCGGCTGAAAAACCGTGGACTGCGCCGAGAGCAAGACGGCGGAAAAAAGGAGGAGGATCAGCCGCCTAGACACGACCTGCCGACCTGTTTAGAAACCACGCCAAGAGGACGGGACCAGCGAAGTTCAGAGCAGTGCCGGCGTAGCTATAAACCGCAGGAGGCGCTGGGACGCCCGGCGGCGGGGGTGTGAGAAGGGAGGGAAGGCTGAGGATAACCACCAATACGACGCCGAAGAGCGCGCCATTGGCATACCACGGCAACCTGAGCCTCTCCCACACAGCCGCCATGACGAGCCCCACTAAGACGTAGATAATAACGCCGCCGATGACGCCGCTTACAAGCGCAGAAGGCGGCACGATCTGTCTGGTGAGTTCAGCCGCCTGTCGGGCCTGCGCCGGCGGGGTCCCTATCCTTACCATCTCCTGGTATGCATACTCCACGAGGGCGTCGAGAATAGACATGGTGGACATATATGCCAAGACCCCGGCCAGGACGCCTACAACCAAACCAGTAACTAGACCCCACTTAACGCCCACACTAAGCTTCATGGCTAACTCTGCGGAGCCCTATTTAACCATTCCCCCCGCTACATGGCCAGCTGGACGACACCGTTGTAGATAACGACGGCGTGCCAAAAGAGTAAGGCAAGCGCCGCGTAGTCGAGCCATGGGTACCGCCTCCTCCTCAGCGCTAGGTAGAGGACGCCTGCGTTTTTCGCGGCGGCAACCAGCCATATGGCCTGGGGGCTGTGGTTGACGAAAGGGAGCATCACCTCGTAGGCGCCGAGATGCCCCACAGATACATACGTCAACAGAGCGTCGAAATATATCAACAACGCCAAGGCCAGATAAGCCAGAGGCGCCACGGCCCTCAACACAGCTACCCCCCGGATTGGCGATAAAAAGTTTCCCATGGACGGTCTGCCAGAACGGCGCCGAGATAAATACAGCGCCTAGGACCTCCGCCTACGGGTACCAGCTACCTTCAAAACGCCGACAAAGACAGGGAAGGACGGACTACTCTTCGCAACGACCACGGTACGCCCCCGCAGTGGCGTAAATAGCCGCAATGTGTGTAGTTGCGAAAGACACGTGCTCCAAGGCAAGCCAGCATCCTGACGCCGAATCTGCCGGCGGTGCTTGCGCCGGGGTGCTAGGTTATAATTTTTTATAGTTGTGTCGGGGTTTCTACGTGTCTTGCGAGATGGAGGCGCTGGGCAGATACCACGTGTTGGAGGGGCCCCGGATCAAGATTAGGGCGTCTGCCGGCCGCGCCTTAATAGAGCGTCACTACGGCGTGGCGGGCCACGCCGCCGTGGAGCTGTGTAAGTGGACAAAAGACGCGCTGGAGGGCGGGAAGTCTTGCTACAAGGTGAAGTTCTACAACGCCCCCGCCGGCGGCTCGCACCGTTGCGTAGAGATGAGCCCCGTGGGGCTTGTCTGTAGCAACCGGTGCGTCTACTGCTGGAGACCCACGGAAGAGTTCGACGCCTTCCAGCTAGAGGAGAGGTTCTACATGGAGCCCGAGGAGGTGGTCAGAGGCGTCTTGGAGGAGAGGAGGAGGCTTCTCTCCGGCTACTGGGGCCACCCCCACGGCCGTAGAAAGGTAAAGGAGGCGCTTGAACCGACGCACTGGGCCATATCGCTTTCCGGCGAACCCACCATGTACCCCAAGCTCCCCCAGCTCATCAAGCTCGTCAAGTCGCTCCCCTCCACCAAGTCGGTCTTCCTTGTGACCAACGGCCAGCACCCCGAGATGCTGAGACGTTTGATAGAGGAAGACGCCCTCCCCACCCAGCTCTACCTCTCCACCAACGCGCCGAACAAAGAGCTGTACCACCGCATAAACGTGCCGGTGTATAACAAGGAAGACGCTTGGGAGAGGTGGCTGGAGTCGCTGGATCTCCTAGCCCAGATGCCGACGCGGACGGTCCTCCGCATAACTCTCATAAGATGCTTGAACTACGACGATAGATACATACCTGAGTTCGCCCAGATCGTGAAGCGGGGCAACCCCCACTTCGTCGAGGTGAAGAGCTACATGCACCTCGGCCACTCCACCTTCCGGCTTAAGAAGGAGGACATGCTCAGCCACGAGGAGGTGAAGCGGTGGGCCGCGAAGTTGCTGGCGGAGCTGGAGAAGGCCGGGGCCCGCTTTAGATACATGGACGACGACGAGCCCAGCCGGATAGTAGTTCTGCAAAACATGGACCGCTACGTGGACCGCTGGATAGTCCCGCCCGGCGCCTAGGGATCCCCCGGCAGAGCCTCCAAGATCCTCCGCGCCAGCTCCGCCACCTTCCTATAAAGCCTCTTCTCAACGATCTCCCTAACCACCTCCTCCTTCACCATCATGTATTTGTGGACTAGGATATTCCTAAACCTGACCACATCGGCGTAAGTCCGGTAGTCCTCCTCGGTGAACACGCCTTTTTCTCTCAGTTTGCGCCCGGCGTCTATGTAGCCGCCCGGCGAGACGCCCAGCAACGCGGCGGCGCGGACAGCCATGTCTATCAACGCCTGGCTCTGCGACTGGAGGAGATACAGCGCCCCGAAATACTTCTTGGAGTCCCTCAGATCCTCCGCGGTGTAAGTCTCCAGCTCCGCCGTGTAGGAGGCGAGGGCCTGCGCCAGCTCCCTCAAGATCCCCATATCCTCCCGGCGAGGGCCTCCCAGACGCCCACCTTCCACCGGCTGATCATGAAGTCAGTACATACGCCCACGAACCTCGTCACGAGGTCTAGGTACTCGCCCACGTCGGCGCGGTAGACGGGCCTCCCCCTGAAGACCTCCAGCGCCAAGGGACACGGCATGTCGTCGTTGATCACCACCAAGTCCACCTCCTCATCCCGGACCCCCAGCGCCTTGGCCAAGTCGGCTACTAAGTCGGCGTATTTCTCCCCGGGGTCCGGCCACACGGCAATGTCCCAATCCCCCCTAACCAGAGGCGACAGCCCCGCCCGCGACCCGAACAAAACGACCACCCGGACGCCATATTGCCCCCAGGGAAACGCGGAGAGGACAGCATCTCCCTGCACCTTCTGCCGCCGGCCAGCCAATTGGGACTCCACAGACTTAGTGGAACAGTTTTTAAAGTAGATGCTCCGCCTACTTGTGTCCTTCGACGAGGTGTCGGCGGGGGCCGTGGTGTTTTACAGAGGAGAGACAGTAGAGTATCTCCTCCTCCACTACCCCTCCGGCCACTGGGACTTCCCCAAGGGCAATTTGGAGGCGGGCGAAACCCCCGAACAAACAGCCCTCCGGGAGATAAAGGAGGAGACTGGGCTCGACGTGGAGCTCCTGCCGGGGTTTAGAGAAGAGGTTGAATACGTCTACGTGCGGGGGCGGCGCAGGGTGAAGAAGAAGGTGATCTTCTTCCTGGCGAGGGCCCTCACCAAGGAGGTGCGGCTCAGCTGGGAGCATAAAGGCTACGTCTGGCTCCCCTTCGACCAGGCGCTTGCCCGGCTCACCTACGAGTCGTCCAGAAGAGTGCTGGCAAAGGCGCATAAATACCTAAAGTCAGAAGCTTCATAAGCCTCTCCAAGTCCACCAAATCGGCCTCCTCCGTCTACCTGGCGAAGCACATGGCGAATATCACATACCTCACCCGCCAGCCACCCGGCAGAAGAACCTCCGAGGCGGCGCGTAGCTTTAGAAGAACCGCATCCGGATCCGCCACGCCCCACTTGGCCTCCGCCAAGACGGCAAACCTCCTCTCCCCACCCACGCCGAAGGCATCGACGTCTAGCTGGACGCCTCCCGCCAGATCTCACAAACACCACCTCCTAATCACCTTTCTCACCGGGTAGAGCCTAGGCAGAAGCTCTCTTGCTGCGGCTTCAAACGCCCAGCTGTAGAAGTCCCCCAGCTGAGCCGCCGCCACCCCCC
>Ga0209821_100096_pt1 | contig 15755 bp, 14 predicted proteins | sample SSWtaG_3_FD_184118 | JGI IMG/M metagenome (GOLD analysis project Ga0209821, IMG submission 184118) | Hot spring microbial communities from Sandy's Spring West, USA to study Microbial Dark Matter (Phase II) - SSWTFFsm_matched (SPAdes)... | ecosystem: Environmental > Aquatic > Thermal springs > Hot... | reverse complement strand
CTTCATCTTGCATCAAAACTTTTAAAATCTCTACCAAGTCTGGGTTTAACAACTTTATCATCTTTTTTTCTTATCTAATTTACGACCGTTTTATTTAAAAATTTTCATATCTTTTTTTCTAAAAGTCAAGATTTTTTGCGTTTGTAAAAACTTCATCAATATCATCTAAATCTAAAAGTTCGTTTATTAAATTTTTAAGCTTTTCTTTTGTTTCTTCATTTTTAATTTCTACAGGATTTATTGGAAAAAATTCAATATAAGAATCGAAAATTTCTATGTCTTTGCTTAAAATTTTGTTTTTTAATTCGTTAAGATTTTTTACACCGGTTATTAACATGATAGTTTCGCTATCTTTTTCTCTTATGTCTTCAATAATATCTAAAAATTCTAAAACACCGTTTTCGTTTTTTTTATAGATTTCAACAACACCTTTTTCTTCAAAGCTCCATCTTACTGATCCGGGGTTAGTCAACTTACCTCCTTTTTTATTAAGAATTGATTTTATATTACCTAAAGTACGATTTTTATTATCTGTAATTGCTTTTATTAAAAGGGAAACATTTTCAAAATAAGCCTCATACCAAACTTCTTCAAGATTTAAATTCTTATCTTCTGCTTTTTTAACAGCTCTCTCTATATTTTCTAAAGGAACTTTGAATTCTTTAGCTCTTTCAATAGCATTTCTAAGTTTTGGGTTTGTTTCAGGATTATTTCCTTCTCGAGCAGCTACAATAATAGCATTTATAAGCTTTCCAATAAGTTGACTTTTTCTTACATCAAGTACTGTTTTCTTTCTTTTTATTTGGGCCCAATGTGAATGTCCTGCCATTTTTTAAAATAAAAAATTTTTTAAATAAAAAATAAAAATCGGGAAGGATCATAAGCCGGGTTCTGTTTTAGCTAATCATCTGTCTAGGCTCTTTGTTACCAAAGAGCTCATGCGGCACTCCCGTTTTTAAACGGGCACGGCCTTGCACCCAGGAAGAAGAAAGCAACCTTATGAATTGCTTCATAAGGTATGGAGGTAGCCAAAAGAAGATTCTTTTGACACCCTCCATCTTTTCACCTTTCTCCAGGTTTAAAACCTGGATAGTATAGTCTCTGTGCTTTCTTCTAGGGTTTTCACCCTAACCCCTTTTCGGGGTTTCCTTTAAAATGGGTGCCCGGACTTTCCTCTGGGATTTTTCCCAGCGATTAGCGATCCTTCCCTATAATATTATACCACTCTTTTCCAAAAACGATTTTTAAATCTCCATTTCTTTGGGTAAGCCATAAATTTTTATTTTTAAAGAATTCTAAAACTTCTTTATGCGGGTGTCCATATCTATTAAAACCAGATTGAATTACTATAATTTTTGGATCTATAACTTCAAAAAATTCTTTAACCAAAGAATATTTAGAACCGTGATGGGGGAAATCAAGAAGAGAAAGGTTTTTTAAAAGATTTGTGTATTTCTTTAAATTTTTCTCAATACCCTCTTTTTCTACATCTCCCGTAAAAAGAAAACTAAAATTTTCTCTTCTACCATAAATTACTAAAGAATTGTCATTGTCTTTATAGTAAACTTTATCTGGGTGTAAAACTAAAAGGTTTGTTTTTTTTAAAATTATTTTGTCACCTTTATCGATGAAAAAAATTTTTATCTTCTTTTTTTCTAAATTTTTTAAAAGCTCTTTAAAATTATCATCGTTCAAAGAAGTTTTATTTATTAAAAGAAGCCTTATTTCATATTTATCGCTTAAAGAATTTAAAGATAAATAATGATCGACATCAGCGTGAGAGATAATTACAATATCTAGGTTTCTTTTAAAAAATGGTAAATTATTGTTTAAAGACTTTAAAATTTTAAAATCATCTTTGCCTGTATCATAAACAATAATATTTTTTCCTTCCTTTAAAATAAAACTTTTTCCCTGACCAACATCTGGAACTAAAAGAAAATCTTCTGAACTTAAATAAATAAAAATAGAAGAATAAAGAAAAATGTTAGCGAAGATTAAAATTAAATTCAGCGTTTTCATTTTTATTAATTTTATAAATAAGGAGAAGAATTATAGAATAAAAAGTTAGATAAAAATAACTAGGCAAAAAGATGTTTATTTCTGGAAGAAGATTTCCTAATTCTACTATTTTTTTTATAAAAAGAAGAGGTGGATAAAGAATAAGCGAAAGGTAAGAAAAAGGAGAAACGAATATTCCTAAAATAAAAACGATTGGTAAAAGAAAAAGTATAGGAAGATTAAAAAAAAGACCAAAAGGATTGAAAGAGTTAAAAACAAAACCAAGAAACGGAAAAACTAAAATGAAAGAGGCTAATGACTGAGAAAAAACTTCTTTTAAATAATCAATTTTTAAAAAACTTAATTTTTCTTTAATATAAGGGGAAATATAAATTATTCCTACAAAAGAAAGAAAAGAGAGTATTGTTCCGATTTCAAAAATTTCTTTTGGAAAAGTTAATAGAATTATTATTAGTGAGGTTAAAACAATATTTCTTTTTAACGGTATTCTTCCGGAAAAACTCTTAATAAAAATCAAAAACAAAATAAAAATGAAAGCTCTTAAAATACTTCCTTCAAAGCCAACTAAAAATAAATAAAAAGCTAAAATCAAAATTGAAATAATAAGGGAAATTTTATAATTTAATCTTAAGTTTTTCAAAAAAGATAAAAAAATTGAAAAAATTAACACCAGATTGCTTCCTGAAGCGACTAAAATATGAGATATACCCGCCTTTTGAAAATTTTTATAAAGATGCGGATTTTCTATGTTTTCACCAAAAATTATTCCTCTTAAAATGTTTTCTTCTGGCCAAGGAAGGTTTTTCTTTATTTTTTCATCATAAAAATTTCTCACTTTAGAAGAAAAACTAAAAAGGGGAAAGGCTTTTTCTTTTTTAGAAATTTTTGGAAAGTATATTTTATTTTCTTTAATTTCAAAATTATCAAGAGTTAATTTTTCTCCTAAGTTTGCTTTTTCGTTTAAATATAAAAAATAGTTTTCTTTATTTTTTAAATTGACTGCTTTTACCTTGTAATAATTTTTAATTTTTTGAGAATGAGAAATAATTAAAAACTCGTTATTATTTGGCGGTTCTTTTTTGAAATTTATTAAAAAAAGTATGAAAAATAAAAAAATTAAAAGTAAAAAATATAAATTAGCTTTCATCAAAATTTGCCCCTAGGAGGACTCGAACCTCCATCTTCTCCTTAGGACGGAGACGCTCTTCCTTTGAGCTATAGGGGCATTTTTTTCTTTATATATTTTAAAATAAAAATAATGAGATTTATCTATTTAAGCTTAATTTTTTTAATTATTTTCGGTTTTGTTAAAGCTGAAGAGAATGGTTTTCAAAAAATTCAAGATGAAGTTTTTAGAATTTTAAAAAATATTATTATGTTTCTTTTTTCAGCCTTAATGCTGTTATCTGGTTTAGTTTTACTTTTTTTAGGAGTTAAATATATTCTTGCTAAGGGCGATATAAAAGAGCTTCATAAAACATTGCTTTATGTAGTTTTAGGAATTATTCTTTTAGTAAGTTCCTTTTTTGTACCTAATCTTTTAAAAAACCTTATCGAAAGTTTGAGGTCTTAACTTTATTCTTTAAGTACCTCTTCTAAATCTTCCGGTGAAATTAAAACTTTTCTTGGTTTAGAACCTTCTTGCGGTCCTACAATTCCTTTCTCTTCCATTAAATCTAAGAGCCTTGCTGCTCGAGCATATCCTATTTTAAGTTTTCTTTGAAGAAGAGATGTTGAAGCTTTTCCACTGCTAACGACAATTTTTATAGCTTCCTTAAGAAGTTCTTCATCCTCAGCTTCTTCTCCAAGTTGAGGAAGGTAGCTTTTTTCTATATGTTCTATAGAAATTTTCTTAATTTCCTCTTCAGTAACTTTTTCTGATTGATTTAGCCAAAATTTTACAATTCTACTTATTTCTTCTTCGGTTACAAAAGGAGCTTTAACTCTCAAGGGTTTATGAAGGTGTTTAGAAATAAAAAGAGCATCGCCAGAACCAATAAGTTTTTCTGCTCCGCTAGTATCCAAAACAGTTCTTGAGTCAACTTGGCTAGCTACTTTAAAACATATTCTGTTAGGTATATTTGCTTTAATTAAACCAGTAACAATATCCACAGAAGGTCTTTGGGTTGCTAAAACAAGATGAATCCCTGTAGCTCTAGCCATTTGAGCTAAACGGATAATTATTGTTTCTACAGAAGAACCGTAGGTTACCATAAGATCTGCCATTTCATCAATTACTAAAACTATTCTTGGTATTATTTTATCTTTTTTTTGAATCTGCTTTTTATTATAACTATCTATATCACGAGAACCAGTAGCTTCTAAAATTTTATATCTTTCCTCCATCTCATTTACCAACCAGTTAAAAACAGCTAAAGTTTTCTTTATATCAGTAAGAGGATCAAGAAGAAGGTGGGGAAGAGATTGATAATTTATAAGCTCTACTCTTTTAGGATCAATAAGAATAAGATTCAAAGTTTCGGGTGTGTTTTTCATCAAAAAAGAGATAAGAAGATTGTGAATAAAAATAGATTTTCCTGAACCAGTAGTTCCAGCGATCAAAAGGTGAGGCATTTCAGCTAAATCTGCAAAATAAGGTTCTCCATTTATTTTTCTTCCTACAGGGAAAAGAAGAAGATTGTCAGTGTTTAAAAATTCTGGATTATTTAAAACGTTACCCAATCTTACTACAGCTGATTTTATGTTAGGAACTTCTATACCTATAACTGCTTTTCCTGGAATAGGGGTTTCTAAAATTAAATTAGGAACACCTAAAGCTAAAGCAAGATCATTTTGAAGACTTAAAATTTTAGAAAGCTTTACACCTTCGCCTGGTTTTAAAGAAAATCTTGTTACTGCTGGTCCTATTTCTACACCAACTATTTCAGCTTTAATCTCGAAACTCTCTAAAGTTTTTATAATAATTTCGGAAGTTTTATTAACATCTGGAGCAACAACTTCCTCTTTTCCTTGTTTAAGAAGCTCTATTGGAGGAAGTTCCCATTTACCTTTTTGAATTATTTTTCTAAGAGGTAAAGCGGAAGGTTGTTTTTCTGTTTTCTTAATTTTTGCTTTAGTTTCAATTCTTATTTCTTGTTTTACCCCTTTAAGGGGCTCTTCTAATTTTTCTTTTGTTAAAGTTTTTTCAATTTCTTTCTTAGCACTAAAAAATAAAGATTTTAAAAATAAGAAAAGTTTTTCTTCTAAAATAAGCCATAAACCGAAAATTGAAAGAAGAAAATAAAAAAGAAAACCTCCTAAGGGTCCAAAAATGTAAGCATTAAAATACAGAAATTTTCCTAAAAAACCACTTTCTCCAAAAAAGTATTCAATATAAAAACTTATAAAGAGGAAGATAAAAATTAAACCAAAAATTCTTTTAAAAATCTGAAACCATGAAAATTTTTTAAAAAGAAAAAAAGAAGTTAAGATTAAAAAGGGTGATAAAAAATAAAATGTCCACCCTAAAAGTTTTTGTAAAAGAATGTAAAGATTATAAGTAATTAAACCCTTAGGACTTAAAATAGAAAGAGTAAAGATAAATGATAAAAAAACCAAAAACCAACCTAAAAAGGGCTTAAAGTTTTCTGAGTAAATTAATTGTGTTATTTTTTCTTCAATTTTTATTTTGTTTTTTTTATTATTCCTTTTCATCACTTAAAATTATAAAAAACAATGGTTCTTATTCAAAACAAAGATATTTTCAGAAATTACGAAATTTTAGAAACTTTTGAAGCAGGAATAGAACTTTATGGTTTCGAAGTTAAATCTATTTTAACAGGTAAAGGAAGTTTAAAAGGAAGTTATGTGACTTATAAAGGTAGAGAGCTTTTTTTAGTTAATTTTTACATACCTCCTTATCAGAAAAAAAACGTCTTTAAGGATTATGATCCTTTAAGACCAAAAAGGCTTCTTTTAAAAAAGAGAGAGATTGATTATCTGATTTCTAAAATAAAAACCAAGGGGTTGACTGTTTTACCTCTTAAGATTTATAATAAAAATAGACTTATAAAAGTAGAGATTGCTGTAGTAAGGGGTCTTAAAAAATATGAGAAAAGAGAAAAATTAAAAGAAAAAGAGTTTAGAAGAGTTAAAGAAAGAATTCTCAAAAATTTTTAGGGGGTGAAATGGAGGTCGAGGAGGAAGAAAGAAACCATTGGAGCTGGCAGGTTGGCAACCTTAACAGCTAAATAAGTGCCAACAGAGTCCCAGCTTACGCTCTTTCGTAAAGAAGGCGGCTTCTAAAAAGCTCGGCGGAGGAGCTTTTTAGGGGTTAAAAATTTCTCCGCTAGGTTTTAGGTGATGGCTCTAACCTAAAACCGAAACTAAGAGCCTGTGCTTCTCGAAGGTTTGTTTGTTTTCCTTCGAGAAGTCAAATTTAAAAAACAAACTGCGCCAGGAGAGCCAATGGTTTCTTTTCCTTCGATGGGGGTTCGATTCCCCCCACCTCCACTTTTATAAAACTCCTGTTACTCTTTCAATTTCTTCTAAGGTGGTAATTTTTTTCAAAGCTTTAATAAGTCCGTCTTGTTTCATACTTACAAAATTATCCTTAATTTCTAAATATATCTCTTCTTCTGTAGGATTTTTTAAAATTAAAGGTTGAAGTTTTTCTTCTAAGATAAATAGTTCAAAAATACCAATTCTTCCTTTATAACCTGTATTAAAACAAAGGTGACAACCTAAACCTTTAGCTAATTTAAAATTCTCTAAATCAAAATCTCTTTTCACTCTCTGAGGTAAGTTTTGAAGTTCTTTTTTAATTTTTTCTTTAGTTTTTTCATCAGGATTATATTCTTCTTTACAATTTTCACAAATTTTTCTTACAAGTCTTTGAGCAATAACAAGTCTTAATGCTGAAGGAATAAGTTTGGGATCAACTTCTAAGCTTATAAGCCTAGGAATAGCACCCAAAGAAGAGTTGGTATGTAAAGTTGAAAGAACAAGATGTCCGGTTAAAGAAGCTTGGATAGCTGTATTAGCTGTTTCTTTATCTCTTATTTCACCAACTAAAATGACATCAGGATCGTGTCTTAAAAAGGCTTTAAGAGCTGAAGCAAAGGTCAAATTTTTTCTTTCATCTATCTCTACTTGGGTTATACCTTCAATTCTATACTCAATAGGATTTTCGATGGTTAGGATTTTTACCTCAGGCCTTTTAAGTTTCATTAAAATAGAATATAGCGTTGTTGTTTTTCCTGAACCTGTAGGACCAGTGTTAAGTATCATACCATTAGGAAGGAGAATAATTTTATTTAAGATTTCATAATCATCTTCTCTAAGTCCTAAATCTTCTAATGTTTTTGTAATTTTAGAAAAATTTAGTATTCTAATAACAAAAGCTTCGCCGTAACCTGTAGGTAAAGAGGAGACACGAAAATCTATTCTATTTTTTTCAAAATTTACAAAAAAACTACCATCCTGAGGTTTGTCAGTGATATTTAACATCATTCCAGAAATGATCTTAATTCTATTTTTAATAACATCGTAAATTTCTTTATCTAGATAAATAACATCATAAAGAAGACCATCTAAACGATAACGAACAACTATTTTATCTTCATAAGGTTCAAAATGTATATCTGAAGCGTCAAATTTCAAACCTCCAGCAATAATGGTATCCAATACAAAAAAAGGATTTTCTTTTAAAAGCTCTTGACAAAAATTTTGTAAAAGCTCTTTTCTTGTGATTTCTCTATTTACTTTTTCAATCACCTCTTGGTTTAAATCTAAACTTTTAGAAATCTTGAGTCTTTTAAGTCTAATCAGGCTATATTCATCTAAGGCTTCAAAAAAACTTGAATTAGAGATTATACCCCAAATAACCTCTTTTCTTTTTTGTTTTAGGGTCTCTATAAAATCTTTAAGACCAGGAAGCAAAGGATCAACTATACCGATAATAATTTTTCTACCGTCATCTTCTAGAGGGATGAGTTTAAATTTTTCCGCTTCTTCTTTAGAAATAATTTCTAAAGCTGTTGGTTTTGGTTTTAAAAGAGAAAGATTAAAATAAGGAACTCCTAATTTGGAAGCTAAGACCTGAGCTAAATATTCTTCTTGTTCTCTTTTTTTTCTTTTTATTTCTTCCCAGTCTATCATCAAGAATAATTATAAGATGGTTTAAAATTTAAATTAAATGAAGCTTTTTTTAAAAATTTTATTTTTTTTCTTTTTTATTTTCTCAAGTTTGTTTTTGATTCTTTATTTTTATTTTTCCAAAGACCTTCCTGAACCTAGTATTTTAGGACAAAAAATAGTTAGCGGTGGTATAGAAATTTATGATAGGACAGAAACAGTTCTGCTTTACAAAATAGGTTTTAGAAGAAAATGGGTTGATTATAACGAAATTCCCGATAAGGTTATTAAGTCATTTTTAGTAGCGGAAGATATTGATTTTTTCAAACATAAAGGTATAAGTTTAAGAGGGATTATAAGATCGTTTTATTTAAATTTAAGAAAAGGAGATTTAACTTATGGAGGTTCAACAATTACCCAACAACTGGCAAGAAATCTTTTTTTAACTAAAGAAAAAACTTTAGGAAGGAAGATTAGAGAAATAATCCTTGCTTTAAAAATAGAAAAAAAATACTCTAAAGAAGAAATTTTAACTTTTTACCTAAATTCTATTTATTTAGGAGAAGGAAATATTGGTATTGGTGCGGCTAGTGAATATTATTTTGATAAAAAAATCCAAAGAGTTTCTTGGTCAGAAGCTGCTATTTTAGCTAGTATTGCCAGAGCACCGTCTTTTTATGCTCCTATATCTCCTGAAAATTTAAAAAGACTAAAAGAAAGAAGAGATTTTATTTTGAAAAAACTTTATGAAAATGGTTTTATTTCTTCATTGGAATATGAAAAAGCCTTAAAAGAAGAGATTTCTTTAGTTAAAGGAAAATATGCTGGTATTATTGCTCCACATTTTGTTATGGAAGTAATTAATGTTCTTAAAAAAAGTTTTCCTAATAAAAATTTAGAAGAGCTTAATCTTAAAGTAGTAACAACTTTAGATTTAAAACTTCAAAAGATTGCTGAAGAAATTGTTGAAAAAAGAGTAAAAGAAAACAAAGAAAAATATGGAAGTACCAATGGGGCTTTAATGGCTATTAATCCTAAAACAGGGGAAGTTTTAGCTTTAGTAGGTTCTAAGGATTTTTTTGATGAAACTATTGATGGACAAGTAAATGTTCCTTTTAGAAAAAGACAACCAGGTTCAGCTATTAAACCACTTGTTTATTCTGCTCTTTTTGAATTAGGTTATCCCGATAAGACTATAGTTTTTGATGTTCCTACAAATTTTGGAAATTATCGACCAAAAAATTTTGATGGTAAATTTAAAGGACCGGTAAGCTTAAGACAAGCTTTAGCAGAGTCAAGAAATGTTCCTTCAGTAAAAGTTTTTTACTTAGCTATTCCCGAAAGGGTTATTTCTTTAGCTAAAGAAGCTGGTATGGAATATCTTGATGATTGGAAAAAATATGGGCTTTCTTTTGGTTTAGGAACAGCCGAAGTAAGAATGGCTGATCTTATAAGATTTTATGGTGCTTTAGCTAATGACGGGATTTTGGTTTCACAAACTTTAATTTTAAAAATTGTTCAAGAAGGAAAAATCATTTATGAATATTTTCCTCAAGAGAAAAGGATTATTTCTTCAGAAACAGCTCGTTTAGTAACAGATATTTTAAAAGATAAAGAGGCAAGAAGGGGTCTTTTTCAAAGAAGTTTTCATTTAACTGATTTTGGTTTTTATGAAGTAGCTTTAAAAACAGGAACAACACAATTTTATCAAGATGCTTGGACTTTCGGATATACTAAAGATTTAGTAGTCGGAGTTTGGACAGGAAATACTAGTGGTCAAAGGCTTAAATCACAAGCAGCAAGTATTGTTGCAGCCCTACCTATTTTCCATGATTTCGTAAAAAAACTTATTGATGAAGGAATTCTACCAGAAAATAAATTTGAACCTCCAGAAAAAAGAGAGGCAAATAAACCTATGTTAAATGGTGAATGGATATCTTCTTATGGGATTCATAATATTCTTTTTTATGTAGACCGCTACAATCCTTTAGGACCTCTTCCTTCTCATCCGGAAAACGATCCACAATTTCTTCCCTGGGAGGAGGGTGTTCAAAATTGGATTAAATCTTTTGAGGAAAATACAGAATTTTAAAATGAGGATATTTTCTTTGAAAATCAAGTTTTATTTCTTCTAATTTATATAAATCGATTGGGTTTAAAAAGTGTATTTCAATAATTTCTTTTTTAATTTTAATTTTTATTTTCGATTCTGGGAAATGTTTTTTTAAAAAATATGCTAATTCATAAATTTCGTTCAAATTAAAATCAAGTTTTTTAAACATTAAAGATGCATGGAAACATAAATAAAATCTTCTTCTAAGGGAGAGCTCAGATAAAGAGGGAAAGATTCCTCTCCGGCGGAAAAGAAACTTAAAAATACTTTTTCAGAATCATAGACACTGAAACCATCAAAAAAGAAGTCTAAGTTAAATTTAATCTTAAATTCATTTCCTCCATAACTATTTTCTTTAACTTCAAAATCAACTTCATTTTTGGCTTCACCCAAAAGTTCATTTTTCGAAATAAGATAAATTTTATTTTCTTTAAAGTCAAAAATTACATCCAATTCTTTTAAGTCAGTTGTATAAACTTTGTTAAGTTTTAAAGCTTTTAATATTTCTTCTGTGTTTATTTCTAAAGTAAAAAGAAAGCTTGTTGGTTCAATAAAATCTTTATAATTTGGGTAGTCTAAAGCGACAATTTTATTTGTTAAAAGATGATTTCCTATTTCAAAAGAAACCTGATTTTCTTCAAAGTAAATTTTTAATTTTCCTGTTTTTTTCTTAATGTTTAGATATTCTTTAATAATTCTTTGTGGCAAAAGCACCTTAATTTCACTTATATTTGTTTCATAAAAAACAGGTTTTATTTTTTTTACTCCTAATCTAAAAGAATCGGTAGAAACTAAGTTAAGTCCATTTTCAGATAAGTCAAAATAAATTCCTGAATATTCAGGCCTTATATCAGAAGTTTTTAAAATTGGTTTTAATTTTTCAACAACATCTAAAAAAATTTCATTATCTATTTCAAAATAGTTATCTTTATTGATCGATGAAAAAGTTGGGTAATCTTCTTGAATAAGTCCTGGTAGATTAAGAAAAAATTTCTTTCCTCTTATATAAAGAATGTCATCTTTTGTTTCTAAGGTGATATCTTCTTCGTAAAGATTATCGACTATGTTTTCAAATTGTTTAGCTGGTATAAGAATTTTTCCTTCTTTTTCGATTCTAACAGGAAATTTTGTTTGATAATTAATTTCTAAGTCTGTAGCAGCAATATAACAATCATTTTCTTTAGCTTCAAGATAGAAATAATTGAGAATGTTAATATCTGTCTTTTTAGGACAAATACTTCTAACTATTTGTATTACTTCTTTTAATTTTTCTTTTGAAATAGTAATAATCATAGTAGTGATCTTAGCAATGTTAATTCTTTTTAAATTTTATTTAAAAATTTTATAAAAAAGCATTTAATTTTTATTTAAAAAAGTGTAAAAATTGTTAATTTTCTAAAAGTTTTGCTTTAATAATATCAATTTCTTTTTTAAGTTCTTCATTATTACTCAATTCTTCCACAATTTTTTCATAAAGATAAATAGCGGTAGTATGATCTTTTTTCAAAATTTCTGCAATTGAAGTGTAAGAAAGTTGACTATATTCTCTCAAAAAATAAACTAAAAGCTTTCTAATTTGTGTAAGATGTTTATTTCTTAATTTTTTAAAAAGCTCTTCTTCTTTTATTTCATAATGTGAAGTAATAACTTTGATTACTCTTTTAGGAGTAACTCTCTTATAATAATCTTTCGAAAATTTTTTAACGATTTCTTTAATGGTTTCTAAATTAATTTTTTCCATGAATTGACTTTCAAAATAAATGGCAGTTAAAATTCCTTCTAATTCTCGAATGTTATTCACAAATTTTTCAGCAATAAACTCATAAATTTCTTCACTAAGTTCTAACCCCTTTTCTTGGGCTTTCATTTTTAAAATAGCCACTCTTGTTTCAAAATCAGGAGGATTAATATCTACAACTAAACCTCCTTCAAATCTTGATCTTAATCTTGTTTCTATGTCTTGAATCAGAGAAGGAGGTCTATCTGAAGAAAAGATGATTTGTTTAGAAAGGTTATAAAGATAGTTAAAAGTATGAAAAAGTTCTTCTTGAGTACTAATTTTTCCAGAAAGAAAATGAATATCGTCTAAAATAAGAACGTCTACATCTCGAAATCTTAATCTAAATTCTTCTGTTGAATGATTTTTAATAGAATTTATAAAAAGATTTGTAAATTCCTCAGTAGTAAGATATTTAATTTTGAGATTTTTAAATGTTTTACAAATTTCATTACCTGTAGCCTGAAGAAGATGAGTTTTACCAACCCCTACAGGACCATAAATAAAAAGAGGATTATGTAAACCACCAGGATTTTTACTTACCGCTTGACAAGCAGCAAAAGCAAGCTCATTTGTCTTACCTACAACAAAATTATCAAATCGATAACGAGGATTTAGGTTGGTTTGAGGATTGGTTTCAAAAATAGAAAGTTTTGGAGTTTTTAAAGCCAAAGTTTGCAGTCTTTTAATAACTGTTTTTCTTGAAGAAATGATCGTTTTTCCTTGAGAATTTTCAACAATTATTTCAATATTTTTAACATCAGGAAATTTATTTTTAATGATTTTAAAAACAAGAGATAAATAATTTTTTTCAATCCAATTTTTAATAAACTTACTAGGAACAGAAATTTTTAAAGAACTATGGATATAAGTTTTAGGTAAAAAATCATTAAACCAAATGTTAAAGCTTTTTTCTCCTACAGAATTTTTAATTTCTTCAAGTATTTCCTTCCAAAGAGATTCAAAAGTTTCTAAGGTCATTTCTTATCTTGTATTATAATATAAAGTGTGAACTAAGTTCAAGAGATAAAAAATGACAAAAAGAAAGAAAAAAAGAACATCAGGATTTTTAGTAAGAAAGAAAACAAAAGCGGGAAGAAGAATTCTTTTAAGACGAAGAAGAAAAGGAAGAAAAAGATTAGCTTAATTTAATGCTTAAGAAAATTTATAGACTTAAAGGAGAAGATTTAAAAAATTTTTTTATGCAAAAAAACAAAAGTTTAAAAAATAAAAACTTTTTGATAGTTTTTAAGGAAAATAATTTAGATTTTCCAAGGTTTTCGGTCAAGCTTAATACCAAGATTTTTAAAAAAGCAGTTAAAAGAAATAGATTAAAAAGAAGAATTTATGAAATAATAAGAAAAAATTGGGGAAAAATTGTTGATAAAAAATTTGACATTGTTATTTTTCCTTTAAAAGAAGAATTAATAAATAAAAAATTTGATTTATTGGAATCAGAAATTTTATATTTGTTAAATAAAATATAAGGATGGTTTTTATAGAAAATAATTTTTACGGTTTTTTTAAATTTCTTTTAGATCTAACTAAAGATTATGGTTTAGCCCTTTTAACTTTTGTTTTCATTTTAAGATTAGCTATGCTTCCTTTAAGTTTTTTGAATTTTAGAGAAGAAATAAAACTAAAAAAAATAAGACCAAAAATAAAAGAAATAATAGAAAAATATAAAAACGATCCTTTAAAACAAATTGAAGAGTTAAATAAAATTTATGAAGAATATAAGTATAACCCTCTTTTAACTTTATTTTTACAATTTGTACCTTTGCCTATCTTAATTTCGGTTTTTTTTGTTTTAAATAAAATAATTAAAGAAGAGAAAAAAATCTTTTTTTTAGGAATAATTGATCTAACCTCTAAAAATATTTTCTTAATTGCTTTAACTATTTTAATTCAAACAATTTATTTTTTTATTCAAACTAAAGGAGAAAAAGAAAATTTAAAAATACAAATTTTCTTTTTGTTTCTTATTTTTTTAATAATAATTCAATTTCCTTCAATTTTTACTCTTTATTGGTTAAGCAATCTTATTTTAATGATAGTTGAAAGAAAACTATTCGAGATTTACAACATAAAGCTTAGCGTCATTTCTATTCCAAAAGATAAGTCCTAAAGGAGAAAGATTAGGTTTGACGACATCAAAATTACCATTTAAAATTATTTCTTTTTCTTCTTTATTTTGGGGGTCATAAATAATAATTTTATCTTTAGAAGCTCTTTTAAGTTTAAGCCAATCTTCAGGGCTAACATTATTCAAAGAAATACCACAAATAAGAACTTTTTTAAAAGTGCATTTTTCTGAAAAAGAGCTCCAGTTAAATTTTTTTATTTCCTTATAGTTTTTATCTAAAATTTTAGAAATAAAAATTCCGTTTTCTTCTTCAGAAAGAAAAAGATAGTTGTTATCTTCGCTTGAAAGGAAAGAAGGAAAAGTTTTTTTATCGAAAATAAGTTTAATTGATTTTGGATTTTTAAGATTTAAAGAAAAAACAGGAGTGAGAGGATAAATAAGAGGATCTGCCCAAATTAAAACATTATCTCCAAAAATTTCCATTTTTGCCTGCGGAAGATTTAAACTAGCTAAAACCAAAGGATCTTTTTTAAAATCACTCAATTTTAAAATTTTTCCACCTTTTTCTTCATCAAAAGAGAAAAAAATTAATTCATCGTTTTTCCATTTAAAAGAAATGATTTCTTCTTTCAAAGTTTTAATTTCATCAAAAGAAAAGTCTAAAACTTTCCATTCTTGATTTTCTTTAAAAAGAAGCCTCTTTCTTGTTGGAGAAATAGAAGGAGAAGAAATTGAAAAAGATTTGTAAAGTTCTTTATAAGATTTATCGTCAAGATTTAAATATTTAACTATGCCAGTTTGAGGATCATAGACATAAATATAGGGATAAATAAGATCAATAAAAACAAATTCTGAATCAAAAAGAGGTTTAACTTTTTCTTCTAAAGTTGAAGTACTTAAGGAAGGTTCTTGGGAAGAAGTCTCTTCTTTTTCTAGAATTAAAAAAGGTTCTTCCTCAGGAAGCTCAAGAGGCATTGGTTTTTCTTCAGGAACCTCTACAACCTTTGGTTCTTTTGGTAACTCTTTTTTCCTGGTAACAAAATAACCTAAAAAGGAAATCGAGGTTATAACTATGAGAATAAAAATACTTAAAATAAAAAATTTTTTATTTCTCATTATTTTTGATTTAATTTTATTTTAATTTTATCATTGCTCTGGTTGGATATTTAAACTTGCATGAAGATGATAACCTATAAAATAACAAGGACAGCCTTGAGGTGGCGCTGATACGGTTGTAGTTCTGCATCTTTCAGGACAGGGAGAAACTTGTTTTCTCCCTTCTTCATTAATACATTCTAAAGTTTTTCCGCTTTCATTTAAAACAACAAAACCGCACCCCACCAAAGTACCTAAAAGAAACTGATAATCATTATCGTTAGGAATAACATCGATACAATGACCTGCTTTATGACAAGGATCCGCAGAAGCAGGATTATATCCTTGGGTGATCCTAAAGAGCGGTTTTCCTCTTTCTTCATAATTAGGTATTACACACTCTTCAAGTCTTTTACGGACAAAATTAGACATAGTAGTTCCCATAAAGCTGGTATATGAGAAATTAGGATCATTAGGCGATGCTTTAATAGGATAAGCGGGAGTAAAACAAACATATTCTTTTATATTTCCTAATTTATTTTTATCTATCCAATAATAATAGGCAGAAACATTTGGAGATATTTGTT
>Ga0209821_100095_pt1 | contig 15759 bp, 28 predicted proteins | sample SSWtaG_3_FD_184118 | JGI IMG/M metagenome (GOLD analysis project Ga0209821, IMG submission 184118) | Hot spring microbial communities from Sandy's Spring West, USA to study Microbial Dark Matter (Phase II) - SSWTFFsm_matched (SPAdes)... | ecosystem: Environmental > Aquatic > Thermal springs > Hot... | reverse complement strand
GGCACCGCTTCCGCTGCTTTCGCTTGCACCGCTGAGATCGCTAGGTTGCTCAAGGTGAGGGCGGAGGAGCTGGGTGGTTTCGCTTGAGCGTTTGGAAAACGAAGAGCTACAGGATCGCTCGAGTCGACGCTCAACCCGAAGTTTTGGAGGAAGCCGCTCGCTACCTGAGGAACAGAGGCATTTCCACCGAAATCGAAGGTCGCGTGCTCTTGGTGGAGAAACGCGTTAAAGTGCACCCGGACGGAAGGGTGGAAGGGAACCCGGTTTACGCTTTCCTCCTCCCCTTGGCCGCGTGCAAGCTGGCTCTAGCTTACAGCTTGGGTAGGAGCATCTACTTGAACCACTCCGCTGCCGGCTTCGGGAAGCAGGGTAGAGCGGTCGCCGAGGTCGCGCTCAGCGGAAAGCTCATCGAGCTCAAGTACACGGACGCCGCGGTACCGATCCGCTACGAGAAGGGTATGAGCCGGCTCGGTTTCGAGCTGGTGGAGCTCAAGCTAGGCTTCCCCAAGCCGATGAGAGTGTGAAAAAGGGAGCGAGCGTTCTACCCTTTCGCTCTTCCAACCGCTAGCGTTCTAGCTTTTCACTCCTCCAACCACTCGCTCGCTTCGGCTAAAGCCATCGCGGTTCTCGCACTCCTCCCTCTCGCCGCTAGAGCGGCGATCAAGAGGACGGCTAGAGCGGCGATCCCAGCGAAAACCCACCACGGTAAACCGCTGAACTCGTAGGTTGCTTCGATTTCGTAGCTACCGGCTGTCGAGATGGTGAAACCGTTCTCCACCGGAGCGCCGTTCAGCGTGATACCGGTCAGCTTGAACCCGTACACGCTCGGGAACAGCAGGTGCTCGGGCAGCCAGATCCGCACGGCTGGCGTCGCGTACAGCGTCTTAACGCTGGAGACCGTGGTGTTCACTAGTGAAGTACCCACGGTGATGGCAGCGGTGTACTCGATCGGCCCGCTCGGCGTGTACACGAAACCCCCAGTGGCCTTCACGGTCACGTTGATGGCTGCAGCGTTGCTGAAGTTGAACGTGATCGCGCTGCTCCCGCTCGGGAACGCGAACAGGGCGTACAGGGTTTTCGCGTCCAGCTTCACCAAGTAGCTGTTAGCGTTGTCGATGGTAGCCCGCGCGGTCGTCCCGTTGACAGTCGCTTTCGCGATCAACCTACCGCCGCTATCGTAGAAGTAGAGCTGCGCTCCGTCGATGGAAGCGGGCGCGTTGGCGAAGTTCACGCTCACTTGGGTCGTCGCGCCCAAAGCTAGGGCCGCGAGAACCAGTAAGGCCAACACCGAGCTTCTAACCTTCATCGATGAAGGTGTTGAAAGGCTCAAATAAAAAGCTTTCCTAAGGGGGTAGCAGCAAACCGTACCCGTTCACAAACGTCTTCACGAAGAACGGCGAAGTGGGCGCGCTCCTCCTCTGGAGGAAACCTTGAAGGTTCGCGGTCAACGCCTCCCTCCCGACCGCTTCCACCCACAGCGCGAGAACGCCGCTCGCCGCCGCTGCGGCCATGCTCGTCCCGTCCAACGCCGCGTAGAGCCGGTTGCTGGGCAGCGCGTAGGGCGCGATCCTCGCGGGGTACGTTGGGATCGGCGCCACCACGCCCACTCCGAGCGCAGCGACATCCGGCTTCACGTTCCCCCTCCCCCCTCCCCAACTGCTGAAGAGCGCCGGCCTACCCTCCGCGTCCACAGCCGCCACAGCGATGGCGAACGGTGAGGAAGCCGGCGCCGCGACGGTGAAAGGAACCGCTCCGTCGTTGCCAGCCGCCGCTACGACGATCTTCCCGGTTCTAGCGAGCTGCTCCACCGCGGCGCTCACCGGGTCGATACCGTCGCCCCAACCCTCCACCGCGAACGAGAGGTTGACGATATCGATCGGCTTATCTTGAAGCCAGTAGAGCGCGTCGAGTATCGCGTCGAGCGTGGCCGTTCCATCCCAACTGAAGACCTTGATGACCCAGAGCTCCGCGCCCGGCGCCACCCCCCTGTAGAGGCCGCTGCTCGCCACTCCGCTGCCGGCGATCGTACCGCACACGTGCGTCCCGTGCCCGTTCTCGTCCAGCCAAGCGTAAACGCCAACCATCCCGAACACGTACGCGTCGAAGCTGCGGGCGCTTTCGAGCGTCCCGTTGACGCCAACGATCCAAACGAGAGGCATCCCTCTTTCCGTCCTCACGAGGAAGGAAGCTAGCACCTTAACGGCGTGAACCAAATCTGGGTGCGTGTAGTCCACACCTGTATCCACAACCGCCACTCTCACTCCAGCGCCCGTGTACCGGCTCGGGTAGAACGAGGAGAGAGGTCTCAGCTGCGCGCTGGGGGTGAACGCGAGCTTCGCAGCGCTCCCAACCGGCCGCTCGACCAGCTTGCACCCACTGGGCGCGCGGTTCGAAGCCAGCTTGTAGACCGCAACAGAGCCGAACTTCCACCCCCTCTCCGCCTCCCACACTTCCGTGGAAGCGGGGCAGACCGCGTAGTAAGCAACCCGCTCCGGGTTCCGCCGGGCTTGGGGGGTGAGAAGGCACGCCGCTCCCACCACCAGCAGGATGACCGCTACCGCTTCTAGGCGCACGGGAGTCGGAAGGAAGGGGAGGGAAAAAGGTTTTCGTTTCAATCTTCCAACCAACCTTCCGGCGAGGCGAGCTGGCTGGAGAACGGGTTGACCATCTCCCTAACCGCTAAACCGATGTCAGCGCCGAAGAGCAGCGCGAGCGCAAGGAAACCGAGGAACGTGTGGTACGTGGCGTACCTCGCAACGTAGTACATCGCCGCGCAGGAAGCGGCGATGCTGAGCATGCTGAAAACCGCGTTCGGCGCACCGTACCACCACGGAGGCTTGCTGCCAGTGTACCTCCTGTACGCGTCGTAGAGGTTGTCGGCGCCGGCTGCGAGCAGCAGCGCTGAGAGCAGCGGTTCCTGCTGGATGAAGGTGAAGGCAACGGCTACGAACAGCGTTCCGACGGTAGCTTGAACCGCTACGTCGGTGAAACCGTCTACTCTAACCATTCGCTCGCCTCAACCAGCCTAGCGGATGGCGCTACCCTAGCCTTGAGCAGGCGGTTCAACAGGAAGCTCGTGAGCACCGCGGCGGCGGAACCGATGGAACCGGCGATCGCAGCGCCCAGCGCGATCTCGTAAGGGGTTTGAGCCGCTAGCACGCGAGTGGCGACGTAGTACTGAGCGAGGAGGGCGGCGCCCACGCCGAAGAGGAGGCCGAACACCTTATCCTCGTTGTCGATTTTACCCATGTCCTCGAGCTTCGAGAGGATGAAGCCGGTGAGGCCGATGGTGAGGATGAGGACTCCAGCTTGAAGCGGGTTGACGCCCATCATCAGTATCAACGCGACCAACGCTGCGGGTAGAGCGACGGTTAGCAGCACCCGGCTCCAGGGTTTTTCCTTTACCGCCATCACTAACGCATGTGCATAACGCGTTTAAATGCCTTTCTCCGCGGTTCGGAGCGAGCGGCTTCCAACCAATCGTCAACCCAGCTCGGTCGCGTGGAGAAAGCGTAACCGTCGAGCTTGTACCGGTTCAACCGAGCGGGCGGCGGGCCTTCGGCTTTCTGAACCGGAGCCCGTTCCTCCCGTTTCTGCTCGCTCGGTTGCTTGAGCAGCTTGCTCTCCCTTTTCGCGGGTTTCGCCATCCTGTAGAGGTTGACCACTACGAGCGAGTTGTGGAAAGCGTGGAGAGCGTACGGTACCAGCGGGTTGACAGAAACCGCGTAAGCGTAGTAAACGCCCGGTAGCGCTAAGCTGATCAGGTATGCTGCGCTGAAGGGCTTTAAAGCTTCAGCGCTCAAGTGCGCGTTGCTGGAGTAGAGCTTGTGGTAGTGGGCGAGAACCCAAGCCGCGGTGGCGATAAGCGCGAAGGGGAAGCCGCCGAGGATGTAGGGAACCACTCTGAAAACCGCTTCCTCCTCGAAAGGCGCTAGGCAGACGAAAAGGCCGAAAGCCGCGGCCAAACCGGCTTTAGTCGCCGGGTACGCCGCGTGGAAAACCGAGTACGGCATCGCTGGCGTGAACCCCTTCGAAACCAGCTTCTCGTACTCCCAAGCGAGGAGCTCGGCTGCAATCGCGTCGATCGCTAAACCGGCGATGAGGAGGAAAAGCTCCTCAAGCTTCACTTCGCTCACCGCCCTTCCAGCTCGGCGCGTAAGCCCTCTTGAGCATCTCCCTAGCGGTCGGGTTCAACCCGGCGACCAGCAAGGTTAGGTACAGGAGCCACAGGAGGATGCTACCAACGTCTTTGGAGAGAGCGGCGAAGAGCGTAATGGAAGTGTAGGAAGCGAAGAGCAGGATGTAGTTCGCAACCGCTAAACCCCCTTCCGGCACCCACACAGCAACTCCCTTGCGGCGAGCGGCAAGCGCTTGGAAGGTGAGATGGGCGAACGGTAGGGTGGAGGAAGCGACCAGCAGGCTGTAGTAGAGCGTCGGGTAGAGCTCGACGACCAGCTCGGGCGGCATCCAGATGATCTCCCAGAACCTCGCTAGGAACACGCTGAACTCCGGGATCAAGTAGAGGAGCCGAGCGAGGTTCGCGAGCGCGAGGAGGACGACCAGCGGAGAGGCTTGAGCCGCGTACCTTTCGACAGCTTCCTCCAGCGTCCTTCTCTCCCTCTCCATCGCGTACACTTCGCTCATCCTCTTTCGAGCTTCCCCTTCGTAGAGCTCCGCCACGGTTCCAGCGCGCGGAGAGGGCGGAAAAACGTAGCGCTACGTTTATCCGCTCCCCGCGCAAGCAGCCTTGTGAGCCACTGGACCGTCGCGAAGGTGCGTGTCACCAAAGTGGACGAAAGGGTGCTCGAGAGGGCCCTCAAGGTTCTCGCCGAGAAGCTGGAGACGAGGGTTGAGCGGAGCTTCCTCGTGAAAGGGCACGGCGGGAGCAGGAGGTGCGAGTACGCGCTGCCGGCGAACCTGCCTTTCGGTAACGCCTACGGCGTCTCGCTGGAGTGCGGGCGCTTGACCGTGTACGTAGACGATTACGGAGCTAAGAGCAGGGGTCTGCCGACAGCCGAGGAGTTCGCGACGCTGCTCCAGCAGTTCTACGTGGTCGCAGCCGTCGCTACCTCCGCCGAGGAGATGAACATGAAGGTTGAAGCGTTCGAGCACGAGGACGGAGCCATCGAGCTCCTCCTGGTGAGGTGAGGTGGGTGCCGGCGACGAAGGTGGTGGTCGAGCGGAGCGGGCGGGTGGTGCTAGAAGGGGTGGGCTACACCGGGAGCGAGTGCTTGACGGATCTGGAGGAGCTCTTGAAAAAGTTGAAGGAGAAGGGTGTGGAAGTCGAGGTGGAAGCGCAGGAGAGGAAAGCAGCTGCTCTCTTGCAGCGGTACGCGGCGAGAAGCTCCTCCTCATGACGCCGACGAGGGAGCTCGCCGAGAAGCTGTTGAGGAAGCTGGAGGAGAAAGGTGTGGAGGCTGAAGTGCTCCTCTCCTCCCTCTGCGGCTGAAGAGCTCTTAGAGGCTGCGCGCGCAGCTAAAGTTGGAGTTCCACCTTCACGCTCCCCTTTTTCAAGCCCTCGACGAGCCGGTCGAGCATAGCGAGCTCCTCCTCCTCTTCCTCCAGCCACTTGAGGCAGTACCTGTACTCTCCCTCCGCTCTCTCAACCTTTTTCAAATCTCCTCCGCGCTTAGCGCTTTCGAGCTCTACCTGCAGCTTAGCGCACTTCCTCCTCCACTCCTCAACGCTCCTCTTCTGCCTCTCATGCCAGAAGCGCTTGTAAGCTAGCGCAGCCGACTCCGGTTTAACGCCGTACCAGATTTGCCCGGGGCTTTCCCACCAGACGAGAACCCACCGGTCGCCCGCTTCGCAGAGAGAGATAACATCGCTCTCCTCGACCACCTCGCCTTTCTCGTTAACGAGGCGGAAGCCCCAGCACTTCCCAACCCCGCCCTCTTCCATCAGCGTGAAAGCTCCACCCACCCTTATAAAAACGCTGTGTATTTAAAGGAGCGCCCGCTCTTCCACCCGTGCTGGATTGCGTGGAAAAGCGGGTTGCAGTGCCGGCGGGAAGCAGGTTGAAAGCAGCGCTGGAAGCCGAGCTGAAACCGTGGATCTTGGTTAAGCGGCTGCCGGTGGAGCCGTTCGAGGGCGTGAGGGTTGAAGCGCACCCTTCTCTCTTCAGCGACTTGGCGCGGTTGGCGTTCGAGCTCGCGCAGAAAGGCTACCGCGCGAGGGTTACAGCTGTTTGGGTTTGGAACCTGCTCCCAGCCAAGCTGCTGCCCCCCGCGCTGCTTAAACCGCTCCGCTCCAAGCTCGCCAGAGTGGTTTTAGAGGTTGCCGCGGTTCGACGCTGAAGCCCTCCGTTAGCGCACGGTCAAAGCGAGGATCGCTTGGAGCAGGTTCCACGGTACGGGGAACCAGTTGATCGCGGCGACCGCTAGCGCCGCGCCCTTCCCCATGAGCTCGATCCTCTTTCTCCACTCTGGAGGCGCTTTCCCCGCTTGCGCTTTCGACACCCGCACCGCCGCGTACGCGAGCAGCCCGAGCGTCGCACCGCTCAACGCTTGGAGCGCGAGGAAGAGCGTTGGTCGCGCCAGGAGCGGGATGACGCGCGGGTTCAGCTCTTGGAGACCCAGCGAGAGGCAAAGGTAGGTGGATGCCGCGTCGGCCAGCCTGCCAGCAACGCCTTGAGCCAGGTAGAAGGCGAGCTCCATCAAACGTTTAGGCTTTCTCAACCGGTTTTCGAGCACGGGCTCCCACCCTTTCAGCTTGCACTTCCTCCACCCTTTTCAAAACGATTTTTCCGCCCTCCGGGTACGCGACCAGCGGGACGATGCCGAACGCTTTGAGCGAGAGCAGGTTCTCCAGCTCCCTCCGGTTCAGGTTCTTCAAGTTGCGCTTGCACTCGACAGCGTAGGGGATTCCGCGCTTCACGGCGACCAGGTCGGGGAAGTGGCTTCCAGCGCTTCTCGCAACGAAGAAACCCGCGCGCTCCAGCTTCCTCTTCACTCTGTACTCGAAAGCACGCCCTTTCTCGTAGCTTTTACCGGCCACGAGCTAGCTTCGAAGCGGTTATTAAAAGCATCGACCTCAGGGCGCGCTGGGTTCGCGCGCCTCCTTAATCAGCGGAAGCGTAAAGCGAAACGGAACCCAACGGGGGTGCGTGCAGCTTAACGGTGCAAACCCCCTTCCCTCCCCCGAGCCGTTCGCTTTTTATTCCGAGAGGGAGAGGGGATCGGTGTGAAGTGGTGGGCGCACATCCTCGGTTCGGTTTTCATCGCTTTAGCTCTCGCCCCGCGGGAGGTCGCGACCGTACCGGTGCTCGTAGCCATCGGAGCCGTCCTGCCCGACGCGGTGGAGAGGATGGTGGGAGCGAGGCACCGCAGCTTGCACGAACTGTCGATCTACCTGATCCTCACGGGGCCGCTCGCGCTAGCGGGGTTCGCAACCCTCGCGATCGGCGCGGTAGACCACATCCTCACCGATGCGATGACGATCCACGGCGTCACGGTTTTCGGGTACAGGTTGAAAGGCCCTTTCAACACCAACGTTTGGCTCCACAACGCTGCTTCCGTTTTGATCCACTTCACGGTTACAGCCTTCTTGGTTTAACGCGAAAATTTTATCCGCTTTCAGCGCGGTTCCGAGGCGATGAAGGCGGGGAGCGGGAAGGGTTGGAAGGAGGGGAGCGGGAGCGGTGATTGCTCCCGCTGCGAGGACGACTTGCTCCTAGCCGAGCGCGAGTGGGAGAAGCGGAAGGGGTCGCTATGGGGTACGCGCAAGGCTACAAAATCGCGGTAGAGAGAAGCGGGGTTAAAGCCGCGTTGATCGCCGCTGAGCGGCGGAACCTGCCGCTAGCTAAACTCGTCTACAGCGCCGACGGCTACAGGGTTCTCGCTCTCATCTCGCTCGAGGATCTCTCTCAGCTTCGGGAGAAGCTGAGCGGCCGTTCTTCACTCTTCCAACCACTCGCTGTTCTCCGCCATCCGCGCAGCTAGCGAACCGTCGAAGACGCTGGCAGTTGAACCGCGCGTCAAGCCGATGATGGTGCCGAGAGCGAAAGCCCCGACCCAAGAGCCCGCTGTGGCGAGCAGCGCGTTCACATCGACAACCCCCCAGATCCTCTCGCTCGCCCATCCTATCCAGTAGAGCAACCGCTCCGGGTGGATGGTGATGATGCCTAAAGCGGCAGCGCCTCCGAACGTGAGGAAGAGCAGAGCGGCAACCGTTTCGATCACAGCCAGCAACCTCTTGAGCGCCCACCCGCTGACGTAGCCGAGCGCGCTCGCCGTGAGCAAACCGATACCTAAAGCCGTGTAATCAGCCACGACCCCTACCCCTCTTCACCAGCACGTAAAGCTTTCCCTCTCTTCCTAAAACCACCCCGGGCCCGCGCCAAGCGGCTGCCCGCCGGATCGGTGCAGCAGCTCTAACCTCAGCTGCAGCGAGAGCCGCGCGGGGAGCTGGAGCCGCGAGCTTAACCCCCAGCGGGTAGAAGAACCCGGCGGCAGCGACTTCAGCTAGGAACAGGAGCAGGAAAGCGCGGCCGACGAGCGGGTCGAGCGGAGCGCCGTAGCGGGCTAACGGGCTGCTGAAGAGCGCTGCGTGGAGAGCGCTCTCGATGAAATCGGCGAGCGCTAGGGAGAGAGCCGCGCTGCCGGCCGCTAGGAAGCACGTGAACACCGCCCAGAGCAGGGGGAACGCGTGAAGGCGGTCGGCTTCCCTCTCCGTCAACCCGAGCACGAAGAAGATCGCGTCTAGAAGGGCGCCCGCTGCCGCTAAGAACAGGTAGAACTGCACCGCCGCCATTCTACCCGCCTGTCGTTCCGCCGCGCGGGGCGGATATAAGTTGCGCTTCCTGCGACCTGTTGCCGATCGCTGAGAGCCAAGGGTTGCCTTTCACGAAATCGGGAACGAGCTCGGGGAGCGTCTCCGCTTTCGCTGCAGCCTCCTCCGCGAGCTGCTCCGCCATCGCCGCAACCTGCTTCGCCGCTTCCACCTGCCCGTTTTCGGCGAGCGTGACCACCGTTTTCAAGAGCAACGGGATCTGGCTGAGGCTCCTGCTGATCTCCTTCGCCAGCTCGGGCAGCCCCTTTAAAGCGTTCACGTTCTCGTAAACCCTGTGCAGCAGGTCGAGCTGCCTCTCCAAGGTTTCGAGCCCGTTTTCGCTCCTCATCAAGAGGAGCTTGACATCGCCCTTGATCTCCGCTTGCTCCGCGTACATCCTGCTAAGCTTGGCCTCTATCCGCTTGACCACTTCCAGCAGCCTATCCATCTCCACCTTGTTCGCCGCCAAGTAAGCGTAATCCACGACCACCGCCCTCAGGTAGGTCGTCACCGAGATCTTATCGACGCTCATAGCCCCCCACGTGGCTACCGGCTTAGGCATGAGGTTTTGCGCCGCCAGCATCATGAGGTAGCGGTCAATCCACTTACCCATTCCTATCCTGTACGATTTCCCATCCTTGTAGAGCCACGACGGCGGGGCTGGGACGGCCACGTAGTTCCCAGTAGCCATCTTCAAGAGTACTCCGCCGCTGCCAACCCCATCCCTCTCGACAAACTTGTAGAGAGGAATGATGCTGTCCTCCCTGGTTATCCCCTCGGCTTTGAGGATTACCCACCCCGGAATGTCCTTCAAAGTGGTTAGCAGCACCGGTTCCGACCGGAACAAACTCCGAGCGCTCTGCACGCGTTAACCCTGTAAAAGGGGGTAAAAAAGTATCTTGGTGCGCTCCGAGCGCCCAACTGGCTTACGCGCTGCAGCGCGAGCGGGGATCGCGGGGGCGAAACGCTGGGGTGATGGAGCGCGCGTTCTCCCCGAGATGCAACTTGGTGATTATCTGATTCACCAAGGTACCAATCCTTTCTAAACGCGTGTTTCTCCGCCAACTGCATCATCCACCCTCAACCGTAATTTATATCCACCCTTGTTTCGGCGGAAAAGCGTGGCGGAGCAGGTTTACACGCTCCAACACCTTATCGGAGCGGGTCTCGCGGGCCTCGGAGCCGGTTTGCTCATCGGTCGCTTTGCGTTCGGGAGGAAGCCGAGGAGGATCGTGCTGTACGTGCCGGAGGGCTTCGAGCTCTCGAGCGCGCCGCCCGAGGTGGTCGATCTCGCTCTCTGGAGGACGAGAAAGGTGGTAGCGGGTGTTTAGCTTAGGCAGGCAGAGGAGAGAGGAGGGAGAGGTGGGGGGCGGTGACGTGGGGGCGGTTGCGCTCGACGCTACAGCGCTCGAGCAGCTGGCTGGCGCGATACTCGATCAGCTCGCCCCGCAGCTCAAAAGCGTTCTCGATGCTTTCCACCAGAGGTTGGAAGCGCAAGAGAGGAGGTTGGATGAGCTCTCCCGGTCTGTAGCCGATCAGAGGAGAGCGGGAGCGGAGATCGCCGCTCAGGTTAGCTCTCAGCTCCTGAGGGATCTGATCGTTGCGATCGCCGGGGCTAGGGGCGGTGAGGTGAACTTGGAGCCGGTGGTGGCGAGGTTGGACGGTATCGCCGACGGTATCAGGCTCCTATCGGAGAGGTTGCCTCAACTCGTAGCGGAGCAAGTGGCTAAAGCGGTCGGCGAGCAGCTGTCGGAGCTGGTGAGCGGATTGAAGGGCGCGGTGCAATCGATGAGCGAGTTGAACTCCAGCTTGAGTAGGATCGAGAAGCAGCTCGAGAGCCAAGGTAAGAGGTTGGGAGCCGTTGAAGCCGGTCTCAAGGTTCTCGGCGAAGCTCAGGGCAAACTGGTGGAGCAGGTGAAGAGCGCGAGCGCGGAGCTCGTCGCGAAGCAGCTGGAGCAAGCGGTAGTCGAAGCGAGGAAAGCGGCCGAAGCGGCCGCCCGAGCGGCTTCGCAAGTTGAAGCGCTCTCGAGGAGGGTGGATTCGCTTATGGAGGATCTAGCTGGCGAGCGGGGTGGTTGACCTTGGGGGAGCGCTTCACCTTCCGCCTCGACCCGAGGGAGATCGCGAGGAGGGTAGCGCCGGGCGCGCTAGCCATCCAAGTGCCGAGACCGCCGATAGTCGTGAAGCCGAGCGGGGTGGCCGATAGGCTGCTCGGCCTCCCCGTTGTGGTCGAGGGGATCGGCGTCGTCGGTCAGTACTTGGGTCACGTCGAGAGGGTTGTAGCGTCCACCGGAGGGGAGGAGGAGGTTTGGGACATTCAAGTCGGCGTTTACGCGGTTTACGGCATTCTCGAGCGGGACGAAGCGGTAGCCGTGGTGCCGATCGTTTGGAACGGCGTGGCGCCGCCCGACGTACCGAGGATGCTGGGTTTATTCAAGGAGTTCAAAGCGTTCGTCCAGCACTTCGGGGAGGTGTCCGCGCCGAAGAGAGCGATTGTGAACCTGGAGGACGTTTACGCCGGCCGCGACCTCGTGGTGCGCATCGACCCGGCTGGGGTTTCGCAGCTGGCTCCGCTCGAGCTTAGGCAGCGGCTCTCCCAGCTGCACTTGCGCTACTCGCAGCTCAGCGGGATGTACGCTCAGCTCTACAGCGCCTACAGGGCTGCTGCCGATAGGGCGACCGCGGCGGAAAGCCAGTTGATGGCTTTGAGCGCGAACATGGAGTGGTTGACCTCTAGGGTGCAGGAGCTAGCGGGAGCGGTGGAGCGGAGCCAAGCGAACCTACTCGAGGCGTTGCGCAGGCTGCAATCGCTCAGCAGGCAGCTCGCGACGGAGAAGGAGCTTAGGAGCAAGCTGCAAGACCTGCTCGACGAGATCGGAGCCACCATCGAGAGCGCTTCAACCGCTCTCTCCTCGGTGAGAGCGCTCGTCTCGCAAGTGGTCGCTCCAGCCGCTGAGGAGGAAGCCGCTGCGGGTGGTGGTGGCGGTGGGTGATCTCGCGTTCTTCTCAACGACCGGCTTGGCGATGAAGCTTGCGGAGCTAGCCGAGCGGATGGCGGGTGGGGAGGAGTACTTAGAGGATGAAGCGAGAAGGGTGTTGAGCGAGCTCGCGCAGCGCGTTTCACCCACCGCGATGCCCCAGTGGGGGGGAAGGGTTCAACCCGCGTTGCTCTCGAAGATGCTCGAATCGCTATCCATCGTCGCCGACCGGTTGGCTCTCGCTTCCGAGCACTTGAGCGCGAAGCGGTACAAGCGGCTCGCTCAAGCGGCTCGGGAGATGGCTAAAGCAGCGCCGTTCGTCGACGCGTTCTACGCGTCGCCCGCCGCTGCCGCCGCTGCCGCCGCCCCCACCCTTACGCTCTCGTCGACAGACGTGGTTAGGGAGTGCGGCGCGCTGGCGGCAAGGGTTCTGAGGGAGATCGCAGCCAACCCGGGTGCCAGCGAGTGGCAGCTCCTCGCTTGGGCTTCGGCGAACGGTTTCTCCGCTGCGGATTTGAACGCTGCGCTTCAATGCCTCTTGCGGAAAGGCGTGATCGAAGCGGAAGCGGGCCCGCGCGGCATCTCCTACAGGCTGTCTCTCGCACCCAGGTGAGGGGGCGTGTGGTACGAAGCTGTTGCCCTCCGCCTCCTGTTGTCTCTGCGCGATCGGCGCGCTCGCGGCGTTAGGTTGAAGGTCAAACCGGTGAAGCTGGAACCGCCGGTTGGAGCGGGAGTGGGGGTGAGGGAACCTCCTTTGAGCGTGTACAGGGAAGCGGGAGTGGTTCTAGGCGATGCGCTGTACCTAGCGCCAGCCTGGATGGCTCTCCGGGGCGGGAGGGCGCTCACGGTTCGATCGGCTTACCTCAGCTCGAGCGAGCTCGCTTCCCTGTCGGAAGGCGTGGAGAAGATGCTGGAGAGAGCGCTAACCGGCGGGGAGGGTGAAGGGTAGTGGTGAAAGTGACTGTTTACGTGCGGGAGGGTTGCCCTTGGTGCGATCTGCTGCTGGAAGCGCTCGATCGCTACAGCTATCTGTTTACAGACGTGAACTTCGAAGTGGTGCTCGAAACCGGATCGGATTTCGGCCCGCTCCTTCGACACGTCGCGGCGAAGAGGTCGAGGAGACCGTACCCCGCGGAGGAGGTTTTCTACAGAGAGGCTTTGAAGAGGGGGGCGCCGCCGGAGCGCGCGCTCGAAACCGCGCTGCGCGGCGCAGCTGCGCCCCAGCTCGTCGTCGAAGCCAAAGCGCCGAACGGGGAGGAGAGGAAGATCGTGGTAATCGGCTCCACCGCGACCCCGGAGATGGCCGACTCTCTCGTCCTAAACCTAAGAAAGTTGATCAACGCTTTATCCCTTTAGATCGCAACTAAAAAACTTACCAGCGTTTCCCTAGAGCATTTCCTCCTCCTCGGCTTCTTCTTCCTCTTCTTCTTCGCGCATTTCCGCCGCCAACCGCTCCAGCTCCGCGACCAGCTTGGCTTCGAGCTTCTCGTACACGCTCTTCGGCATCCTCTTCAGGAGCACGAGGTCTCTCCGCGTGGGGCCGTAGGTGCTTTCCATGTACATCTCCGCCAGCTCGTACAACCCCATGTCTGCATGCGCAGCGTAGCACTCGCTCGGTGGGTCGCCGCTCACGTACTGGCACCAGTAGTCTACGGCGTCGAGAACCTTGGTGAGAATCTCCCTACCGATTTCCTCCCACTTCCTTCTCGCGCGCATCATCGGGTTTCACCTACGCGTCGCCCTTTTAAACCTTTTTGGCTGCCTATGCGGTGCGTAGCGCAGCGCGGCGGGGGAGGGAGGGGAGTTGCGGGCTGGTTGGGGTTTGCGCTCGATAGGGGGGCGCTCCCTCCGGCCGCGTAAATGTAAACTGCGTTTCTTTAAGTGACCCCAAATTTGGGGCTGCTGGCTCGAGCGCTCGACCAGCCGACCCCTCTTCGTCGACGAACCGAATCGATGGAGGAGAGCTGCATGGTTTCGCGCCGACTGGTTGAGCGCTCTTCTTCGCCCACCCCTGCTACTGGATGAAAAAGCTTTTTTTATCCTTCGCCTATCCCCGTCGCGTGAGCCTCCCTCAGGATGTTTTAGAGTTCGTGAAGGAGTGTGAGAGGAGGGGGATGCCTCCCAAGGCTGTTGCGTTGATGAAGGGGGGTTTTCCCCGCGAGAGGTACGACGTGTTGGTGAGGGATGCGGAAGGGTGGAGGTACGTGGGCGAGGTGGGTTCCGAAGAAGCGTTCAAGGAGCCGTTCGAGGTTGTGTGCGGGAAGCTTACGTGCGCGCTCTTCTGGCGCGACTCGATCGTTCTCGCTTACGATAGGGTAGAGCGGAGAGTGTACGAGCCGGAGGAGGTATGAGCTGGGAGAAGTGGGTCGAAATCGGTAGAGAGTACGTGAGGAAGGCGAGGGAAGCGAACGCGTGGGTCTCGATCCTGTACGGTTTGGCTCACACCCACCTCATGGGGGCTGAGAGCGACGTTGAAATTGTGAAAAGGGTGCTGGAGGAGGTGCCTACGCCCGAGGAGGCGAGGAGGAAGTGCCCTCTCCCCCTGGCGCTCTTCCGCGGTTTACCGCTTCGGAACGCGAAAACGTTCGCCGACGCTATCTGCGATAAAGCTAGGAACTACGAGCTTGTAGCGCAAGCGCTCAAAGGCTGCCAGAGATCTAAGTTGCAAGCGTTGAAGCTGGAGCACTTGAAGAGCGGAGCCGAGGAGCTCGACACCCTCGGTTTGAGGTGGAAGGGTATCGACATGATGCTCCTCGATAGCGGTTGCGAAGTGCCGGTCATCGATAGGCACTTGGCCAGGTACTTGGCTAGGGTGGACGCTAGGGTTAGGGAGGTGCTCGGCGAACCGTCTTCCTCCGAGTTCGAGAGGAAGTTGAAGCTCGTGCAGGAGTCGCCGAACCCGAGCCTCTACAACAAGATCTGGGAGATCGCTGTGGAGCACGCCCGGCGGGCTGGGCTGCCGCCCGGCGTCTGGCACGTAGCCGTGTGGATGCGGGAGCACGCAGCTTCGCGCTACCCGGGGCTCTCGGAGGAGAAGAGGTTGGAGCTGGCCGAGATGTACGTGAAACGCATCTTCAAATGAAGCGCTGCACCCCGTCGGAGAATTTTCTCAGCTTCTCTCTAACCGTTTCGCTCACCCTTTGAAACCGTTTCATCAACTCGTTTTCGAAGCGCTTTTGCGATCTGCATCTGGCAGCGCGGGTGCCAGTACCCACCTCGGTACCACCACTTGCGGTGCTGGGCGTGCCGCGGGTTTGGTCGGACGCGCCGATCTTCGCTGAGTGTTCGCGATATACATGGTCAGCGGTAGAATCGTGTCGACGCGATAACCTTCATTTTGATCGCGAAATTAGATGAAACAAATAGCTCTGCAGCTTCGGCTCTTTTTCCGTTTTTGATCCCACGCTTCGCGGGCGCGCGCGCTCGGGTCTAGAGGCTGTAAAGGAGAGTTGGCAGGCTGCCAACTCTCCTTGGTAGAATGCTTTCTCGATGAGCATTCAGTATAAAAACCCCTGCTGAGAAACCGTAACCCATGACTCGCAGGAAGCCTGCTCGTCATCGCTCCCCCGCAGCTCGGCAATCCTGCTTGCGCATCCCCCCCTCTCGGGGTGTAGCCCTATGAGCGGTGCGGTGCGGGAGGGTTATAAGTCTTTTGAGCGCCAGAACCTTGCACTCCCATGGCATCCCCCGCACCCCCCAGATCCCCCGAGGGTACACCCCACGGGCGCCAAGGTTCTGGCCGTTCTAGCCGCGTCGAGCGTCCCCCTCTCGGTAAGGGAGATCCAGTCCAGGTCGGGCCTCGCGCGGCGCACCATGTTCTACTGGCTGTCGAAGCTGTTGAAGCTGGGTTACATCCAGCGGATCGGTAGGCCGCGCTCCCTCGAGGTGGTTTACACTGTGACGGCGGACGGGTTGAGGGCTCTCGCGGCGTATAGGACTGATTTCGAACGAGTGCAATCTGCGCTTCGAACCATGATGGCTGGTCGCTGCGGGTTGTTGGGGGTGGGGGGTG
>Ga0209821_100094_pt1 | contig 15877 bp, 16 predicted proteins | sample SSWtaG_3_FD_184118 | JGI IMG/M metagenome (GOLD analysis project Ga0209821, IMG submission 184118) | Hot spring microbial communities from Sandy's Spring West, USA to study Microbial Dark Matter (Phase II) - SSWTFFsm_matched (SPAdes)... | ecosystem: Environmental > Aquatic > Thermal springs > Hot... | reverse complement strand
GCTTCAAACACCTTGTATTTAGCCACCAGCTCCTCAAGCTCCTGCCTCTTCTTTTCAACCGCCGCCTGTACCTCGGCCAGCTCCTTCTCTTTCTGCGCCAGCTCCGCCAGCCTCTTCTCCACCTCGGTAGCCCAAGAAGACATCTCCCTGAAAACATCTCCAAAGCTACATAAATAATAATTAAGGCGATAACTAATTAAGCACCACTGCGGGACGCGGCTTGAGACGCCGTCGAGAAGATGTTGGGCGGTGATATGACGTGTGAGACGCCTCTGCCAGGGCTCCTCTTCTCTCGCTGGGAGTATGTCAAGGCTGGCGACGTACTCCACGGCGGTAGAACCCCCGCGGTGTAACGACACTTAAAGTAGCGTTAAAATCGACGCGTTATTGAAGAAAACATCTCTTCTTTAACACCGGCGCCTATCGGCGCGGGTTTTAGCCGGGATAGCCGTGCCCCCTGTATCGCCTTGAGGTGGATTCCTCAAGATCTACAGAGACCCCGAGGCGTGGGTCTGCTTTCTGGGCGTGTAGACGTATCTCTGCTGAGGAGGTTGGGCTTCTCTGTTGGGATCTTCATGTTTCCTGTTGATTTCCTTGACAGGACGTCTCTCTGCGGCGCAACTTCTGCGGAGTTTAGAGGTGTTCGTGAGTGGAGCCCCTCACCATAGACGCCACTGGATCTGGAATAGCGCTCCCCTGGGTTGGAGAGGTGGAGGCGGAATTTACCGTTTATCCAGCCGGCGCCTCCGCCCACGCCTTTAGGGGAAGAAGGCGCATCAACTCCTCAAGCTACTCAGCTATGTGAGGTGTGGAAGCATTGTGAAGGTGCTGTCACAGGCTTCCTGGGTTTTCCACAGCAAGTTGCCAAGGGAGTTAGATGTTGTAGTTGTGGGTTTCGTGGCGAGTTTTGCGTAGTTGAGGTGTTTTAAGCCGCCTTTAGCGTTGGCGTTAAAAAGAGGGGGGTTTACTTGTGTTTTTGTATCTGAAGATATGGGTAGCTTATAAGGGATTTGTTTCAGTTTTTGATAGATTTATACATTGTTCTATCTCGGCCATTAGGCCGTGTGCGGCGTCTGGGGTGGCGTATATGTCTTGGCGCGGCTCTGCCTCTGCGTAGTAGTCGCGGTACTGTCTCAATGCGAGGCAGTTGCAGGCGGAGATGGCGGCGTTAAGAAGGGCTATCAGCTGGGCAACTGTACAGCTGATTCTACACAGTGTCTTTATCTTCCAGAGGATTTCTCCGCAACTCACTGCGTCGCCAGCTCCAGATCTTTTAAGGCCCCTTCCAGAGAGCCGAGAGCTGTCTTCACCGTGAGCTCTATCTCGGCGACGCCTTTTTTGACCTTGGTGTTTACCGGGAGTTCTAGGTCTATGGTTGTGGCGGCTTTTTTGAAGGGTTGTGTGGGTTTGAGACCTTTTAGGAGGGAGAAGTCGTGTTTAAACACGGCGTTGCCCTCGTCATATATCACCACCCGGATCTCTACGCTTCCCGTCCACATGCTGTACTCGGCGATTAGCCTTCCCGTTAGTTTCTGCGCCGTGACGTTGTCCAGCGGTATAGCCCACTTTTTGTAGAACTCCCGGGGGCCCTTAAGGGCGTCTGTGCTGAATGAGACCTCCCTCTCCACTAGCATGAATAGTGTTAGCTATGGATTAATATGTATTTTTAGGCTTTGTCTGCGCGACGCCAACGGCGTGTTGAAGTTTTTATAATTCTAGAAATGGCTTAGAGTTATGGAATGTGGCGGGGTTGTGGCGAGGGCGCAGTCGGCTTTGCAGGAGGCAGAGGGCGTCGCGGAGGCAGACGACTTGGCGCTTCTGGATGAGGTTATTGAAAGGGTGAAGACGGCGCGGGATCTTTTAAGCAGATCTGGATGCGCCGCGGGGCAACTTCCAATTAGCATGGCTAAGGCGCTTTCGGTTCTGGAGAGGCGAAGGAAGGAGGTGTTAGAGGAGTTTAAGAGAGGGCTTGCCGGTCTTTCTCCTTTTGAGGTGGTCGACTACCTCTACCGCGCGTCTCGTAGTAGCAAGGACCTGGCACTTAGGCTCGCCGCGGTTTTCCAGTTTTATACAAATGCCTGTATGATCCGCATCATGGGGCCGCGGCTTGTGGCCACTGTGAGGAGCGTGCCGGAGTACGTGGGCGAGGAGGAGTTTAAGAATGTGTTGACGTGGGTTGTGCAGTGCGTGGCTGAGGGGAGGTTCTCTGCGGAGGGGCTTATGCGGGTGGCGGCGCTTCTAGGAGGCAGGCTTGGGCTTGAGGAGGTGGGGGTGCTACGGCAACACGCCTGTGTGTTGTTTTTCCTTGGTTATGTGGAGCTGGCTTCGTCGATTATAAAACTCGGCGAGGTCCTGCCGGAGGGTGTAGAGGCATTTGTAAAAAACTTAAACGAGAGGTATGGGAGCCAGTTTAGGGTGGTGGCGGGGGAGTTGAAAGAGTTATCCTCCCTCCTCTCCCGTTGTTAAGCCTTGGCAACCAGCGCCTTTACCTCCCGTAGCCTTATTTTTAAGTCGCTGAGCTTGTTGTGAAACATCAGCGGGTCTCCGCCTAATGCCTCAAGCTCCTCGTCGAGCTTAAACTTCTCGTCTCTGTAATATATATTCACCGCATTGAGGTATCTGGCTAGGGAGTTCAGAAGAGAGTTGTCGGGGCCCTGCCGCTCCAGCCTAGGTAATATGTCCTCTAGGAGGGCGTCCACTATTTTTCTCAAGTCTTCGTGGACTTCGTCTATGCTACCTCTCACCTCTAGGGAGTTCGCCGTGGGGACCACCTCCACGAGTCTCCTGTCTCCAGCTGTGTAGCTGATCCACAGCCTGAAGTCTATACTCCCTTCTCTTCTAGGTACGACCACTATGGAAAACCTCTTTACCTCCTGCGGTCTCAACGAGGCAAACCTAATAACTGGGTTGTACAAGTCTGAGGAGTCGCTTTCTACCCTGACCTCGACATCATAGAGCGTGTCGTTGTAGTTGTTTTGTAGCTCCATCTCCACCCGTTTTAGTTGCCCTCTCTTCGCCGCTGTCGAAATTATGTGGGTAATCAACCCGCTGGCTTTAATAGGTTCTATATTCGCCGTAGCCTCGAGTCTATGTAACCTTCCCGTGGGGTCCACCACCATGGCAGTCGCCGTTATCTGTTTCTCCACTGTGACATGTATCTTCACAGGTATTACCACCTCCCCTCCGGGCGGCACCACGCGGTTTTCCGCGCCTTCCCACCGACCTATCCTCAACCTCGTCACGGTTACTGGGAAGTGGCTCTTGTTCACAACACCTATGGTAAAGAAGTTCTCCCTGCCGATGTATACCTTGTGCGGAGACTTGACATAGATGTGGATTTTGGGTTCCACATACAGCACCTCCACCTCTTTTTCAGCCCGCTCGTAGAAGTTTGAATAACTTATGGACACCACCACGGCACCTCTACCCGGTCTCTCAGACCTGAGCAGTATGGGTATCACCACGGGCTCCGAGTTCGGCTCCACGTCAATTGTTCTCATGAACTCGCTCACCAGCTTAATGCTTCCCTCCGTGGCTATGGTGACCTTGGCGCCGCGGCTCTCTGCATTGCCCACGTTTATGATCCTAGCCACCGCGGTGAATTCTTGAAACATATCCACAGCCTCCGGAGCCTCTAGAGAGAGCTTAAGCACAGGCCTTCGGGCTAGTTTAACGCCGTTGATTCTTACAAGCTCGGTGGCGATCCACCCACCTGGGTAATACACGTGGGCCATGTATTGATTTTCTCCCACAGCCACGGGAACCTCCACCGGAATCTCAGCGGGGCTGGGGCCTGCTTGTATCTCCAGCCTCCTGATCTCTAGCCCGTTATGATAAAGCACCACGTTGGCCTTTGTGGGCTGACTTGCGGACACCGCCAGCTTCAACACGGCGGAGCCGCCTGCCTCAGCAACGGCGACATCTGTCCTGAGACGTGCCTGCACCTCCAGCTTCTGTTTCTTCACTACGATTTTCACAGTTGGGGCTTCCACCTCCATCCCCTTACTCGCCACAATATTTGCAAGATTTAGATAATCCATCCCGGGTTTTAGCCCCCTTATTGTAACCACAAACACGCCGCCCACCGCTTTCTCAGATCTTGGAAGCGCCTCCGCATATCTCAGCGCGGACTCGGCGGGCTTTAGGCAGAGCTCCTCCGCGCCGCGGTACCGCACCTCCACAGCAACCTCGCCCTTAGCCTCCACCTCCACCACGGCTGGCGCCTCTAACACCACCTTAGGCCTGGCGCCGCGGATCCTCAACACAATTGGGGAGCTTAAAAAGGTGCGATTGCCTACCGAGGCGACAATAGGCGGGATCTCGTCAATTTCATCTCGTGGAGGTGTGTGACATATATAGTCAACCCTAGTCTTGAAAGTGGCGTTGGGGGGCAGAGAAAACGCGACCTTCTCAGAGAGCGGCTTCGCCAGACCCCTTCTGGAGGTTGGTAGCAGTAGCTCCCCGGCCACCTCCTCATCTGAGTGGTTAACCACCTCCACCTCCACGGGGAACCTCTCACCGGACGTCTCGGGTGGCGCCGTGGCTTTAACAGTTAAAAGAAGGGGCTTCTTAGCCGCTCCGCGGATCTCCGCCGTGTCGGTCACGAAGCTGTATTCCCTACCCTTTTCATCTCTACACACAAACCTCAGCGGGCCGAATATATTTACGCCTTCTCTCACTACGAACAACTGTTTAAGAGAGACCCTGCCGCCGGCAGGTACGGAGAACTCCGTAACGCCCTCGCCGGTGCATATTACCGACATGTCACCGTCGTTTACAACCTCTACACCCACCTCAACTGCATCGCCAACGAGCGCGACGGTTGCGTAGGGGACTACGCGTCCTGCAAGCCGCGGCGCCCTCTTATATACAACTACCTTTGTGGAAACCGTCACTGGGTCGTACAGCTTCTCCTTCTCATCGGAATACCACACGGTGACGCCCACGGTGTTGACTCCGGGAGTCGCTGATGTACAGAGGGTTACAACTTCGGCGCTTCCGCCCTGAGGTCTCACCTCAGCCAGCCGCATCTCCCGCTCCCCGTCTGGACAGGATACACGAACTTTAACGTTTCTAGCCGCGGCTTTTCCCTCGTTTAAGAGCACCACGGCTACTTGAAACGGCTGGTCTTCCTTTGCCGTCTCGGGAGCTTTGATCTCCGCCCGTATCTTTGGCCTCTTCAGGAGCATGCTTTCTCTCTCTTTTGGAGATCCGCCTCCCACTTAAGGAGCCTAATCTCCTTATCCCTCAGCGCTAGGTAGAGCTCGTAGTTGCGCTTTATTTCAGCCGCTAAGAGATCCATCTTGTATTTCTCAAGCTCCTTCTTTCTTGCCGCGATTTCAGCCTCCAGCATCTGTTTAACGGCTTGGAGCTCTTTAACCTGTTGGTCAAGTTGCGTCAGCTCGACCTCTTTTTGTCTTCTCCTCGCCTCAAGCTCCGCCTCCTCGCTTCTAAGCCTCTCCTCTCTTTCGGCGAGTTCCTTCTCCCTCTTCTTAAGGTCCTCAGCCTGCTGGACGTAGCTAGCGTAGACGGCTTCGAAAGACGCCACCAGCTCCTTAAGTCTGGCGTCGTACTGCACCACGCTTGACACCGCGGAATTTAACCTGTCTAGGAGACCCTCAACCGCCTTTCTCATGTCTAGAATTTTTTTCAACTCGCCAGTCAGCTGGAAGATTTGCCGACTCCGCTCCTCAAGAACACGTAGGTGCTCCTCAAGCGACTTGGTAATTTGCGTCATGTTGTCAAGCAACGCGCGGAGAGTCGCGTACAGCTCGTGGAAGTTTTTCCCCAACTGCTCCTCAAGCTGACGTATGACCGCCTCTCTAAGCTCCGCCTGTCTCGCCGCGTCTTGACAGAGGTCGCCGACGCTCCTCAACATCTTTTCTAGGTTAGACAGCGCCCCACGGCTTTCTTCAAGTCTCTGTAGGTAGTAAGCCACATATGCCTTGAGTTGATCCACCTCATTATTAATTCCGTTTAGTCTCTCAACGACTGGCTTGATCTGCTCCAGTTTCTGAAGCACGTCCTCCCTGCTCATAACTCTGCCGCCTTCTGTATAAGCTCTCTAGCCCTCTCTGGGTCTAGTCTCTTGTATATATCAATAAGCTCCTCGTACCTAAGCTTCAACAGATCTAAATAAGCCTCAAACTTCTTCCTCACCTCGCCCAGCTCGGCGGTGAACCTAATCGCCTCTTCTCTCAGAGATCTCTCGGTAAGCCGCCGCCTCTCTTCAAGCTCCTCTATCTTCCTCTCCAGAGCCTCGAGCTCCGCCTTGGCTTCCCTCACTCTCTCCGCCACAGTTGCGTATTCCCTTTTTGCGTTTTTCGCCATTTCTCTAAGTTCATGTAGCTTCTTCAACGCCTTCTCCACCTCCTCTCGGACTTCAGCGGCTTTTTCAGTCTCTTTTTTCACGACCTCCAGCAGGTTTTGCATTTTTTGTTGGTAAAAGCTAGTGCGTTGCTCAAGCCGTAGCTCCTCAGCCTTTTGAATAAGCTCATCAGCTTTACTCAAGACATCGCTAAAGACATCAGGTCTGATAAGAGTTGAGAGGGTATAGATATGGGCGGAGAATTTCTCATATCCCGCGGCAAGAGCCTCGGCAAGCTCCGCCATCCTCCTCATGCCCCTCTCAGTTTGACCAAAGATATTACGCAGATTTGCCAGCTCTTCCCCGAACGATCGACCTCCCTCTACCAAAGCGCTGTACGCATCGATGGCTCGGCTAAGCCGAGAGATCTCCGCCCCCAAGAGATCTCTTGCCCTTCGAAGATACCCCTCGTGTTCTTGAGCCGCTTTTGAGATGTCTACCTTGACTGTATATAGATTCTGTACATCGCTTCCGATCTTCGCCTCGATGTTCTGTAGAAGTTTATGTATTTCATCTAGCAACCCCCTCACCTCCTTACCCCTATCGAAAATTGGCATATATATTTTTGCTTACTCCCTTTAAATGTTTTGTATTACTTAACTGCGCGTTCAGCAACTAGGCAGAGACTGTATTCAAAAAGCCTTGTATCTATTTTTCTCGCCTTATCCTCTAGCTCATAAAGCAATCGTGAAACTTCCTCTATTCTTCCCTTGATCCCAAGCATTGCCAGGTCTAAATTCTTCAAGAAATCCTGTTGATAGGCGGATAAGGCCACCGACTCTCTATGTCTTTTTTCATGCTCGGCGAGGAACTCCTCTCTATATTTCTCAGCCATCGCTCTTAACTTGTCAAATTGATCCTCTACATACCTCCTGAGATCCTCAACGGCGGATGCCAAAGCCGCCAAAGTCGACATCAGTTCATCTCTTAATCTTTTCACGGCGGAAAGCACCTCCCTCTTAGAATTTATAACTTCCTCTCTCACATTCTCTATATCTTTCGCAAGATTCCCAATCTGATCCGAAATTTTGCGGATCTGACTCTCCACCTCCTTCAGCTTCCTATAAACGTCGCTTAAATCCTGCGACATATCCTATATTTTTAGAGATAAAGCTTATAAACATATCGATACACCTTGCTGATGGCCGGTGAAGCTCTAGTTGAGGCTTTAAAAACACTTATGAAAGCCCTTGGAGCCGAGGCCTCCAAGGGCCTTGTCTATTGGCTAGCTGCAAAGAGCGTGGATACCGCGGTTTCAAGTGCCATGAACAAGATTATAAGAGGGCAACAACTCACAGCCACAGAGCTGGAACAATTAAGGATAGCCCTCGCCCAGGCGGCCCAACCACAACAACTACAACAAATAGACATCAACCAGCTGGCGAGACAGGTGGCGGAGATCCTTAAGAAAGAGGGCTATCTCAAATAATGTCGTATGTAAAAAGCGGAGATAAATACATAGCGAGGGGAGTGGAGGGGTTGGACGTTGTGGTGGTTGAAAACGGCGCAGGCGGGCCGGACGAGATACCGCTTAACAGAAGACTTATCCTAACCGTGGAGAAGACCGAGGTTGTGGAGAAGCTGAAGGAAAAATGCGACGTATTGGATGTCTTAGACTTCGGCGGCGAGGTGTTCGTAGTCCTTGCGCCTGGCCCTAAAAGCGTGAAAGCCGCGTTCTCAACGCCGGGAGTGAAGAGGGTAGACGTGGAGAGGATATACAGACTACATGAAAAGGGGGATTAAACACTACATAATATACGGGGGGGTTGCCCCCGTCATGCGCGTATTGACGGGGCTCAACGACAGATCTGCATTAACCGCCTTAGAGATGATGGGGCTAGACATCCTCGTGAGAGAATCCATCGATGTGGTAGACGTCTACGGCGAGTGGGGTCTCGTCGTAGCTCGGATGGGGGAAGAGGAGTATAGAAGGCTTCTCTCCATGGGCGTCAAGGCGGAGCCTGAGAGGGAGTATAGACTCGTGGGCGCAGGCTCCGGGCTTCCGTGGAATTTGGCTATGATTGGATGGAGCCGCGACCTGCCCTACACCGGCAGGGGGGTTACCATAGCCGTGGTGGACTCCGGCGTAGACCCAAAAGCTTGTGGACTAGACGGGAAGGTTGTCTACGCAAAAAGCTTCGTGCCCGGGGAGGGGCCGGAGGATCTCCACGGCCACGGCACGGCGGTGGCGTATGTGGCCGCTGGGTCAGACGACAAATACGGGGGGGTTGCCCAAGACGCCAAGGTGGCTAGTCTGAAGGCTTTTTTCAAAGACGGGACCTCTCTGGACCACATAATCCTCAGAGCTCTCCACGAGACGCTGAATCTAGACGTTGTGGTGGTTAACATGAGCTTCGGGGGACCTGGCGGGCCTGACGCCCCCCTCTCCAGAGCTGCCAACATGTTAGCAGCAAGAGGGAAGGTCCCCGTGGCGGCAGCGGGCAACGACGGGCCCGAGAGAGGGACTGTGGGAGCTCCAGCCTCCGGCGAGTTGGTGATAGCCGTAGGCGCTGTAAATAAGCAGAGGAAGGTCACAGACTACAGTAGCAGGGGGCCAGTGGATGGGTTAATAAAGCCGGATTTAGTAGCCCCCGGCGGTGACAGGAGAGGACTTGTGGTGTCGGCAAAGCCGAGGGACGCACCTCCCATAGGCCCCCCCGTGGACGACTGCCACGTGGGCGTCGTGGGCACTAGCTTCGCCGCTCCCCACGTCTCGGGCGCCGCCGCATTACTCTATGAAGCCACGAGAAGCATCGTCGCAACAAGAGACGCCATTTTAAACACAGCCGAGGATCTGGGAGAGCCAAAGGAGGCGCAGGGCCGGGGGCTACTGAGAATAGACCGGGCACTTGGACAGGGGCAGAAAATCAACGGAGGGGTGGAAGTTGCCGCCTCATTCCTAGGCTTGATAGGGCTAGCCGCTGTCCCTCTGCTAGGAATACTCTCGGCCGCGGCCAGGGAAGCAAAAATAGAAAGATTAAGGACGCTCTACAGAACTGGCCAAATCACCTACACCCAGCTATATCTACTCTATCAACGTGGAGAAATAACACTAGAAGAATTAAACAAAATATTGAGATAACCACCCCCTTTCCGCTTTGTTGTTACCTGGGCTACTTCTTCGACGCCTCTCTTTCCGGGGTTCAGCTCACTATTGTTTCTAAGGAGTTGGAGTGGTCTATCTTCGCAACCGCCGTTTTCCCTCCCACCTCTACTCTCCGCAGTCTATCTAGGATCGAGGGCAGTGGGTAGATGACTAAGCGCCTTCAGCCGAAAATCCCCCGCCTCAACAACAGAAACTAACCTCTCTGGCTAGTCAAGCGGCTCCGCCTCGCGGCGGGATCCGCCATGCACAAGAGACAGCCGAAGGACAGCATGACACCCAGACGACTCAATCTTCAGCTACCGCTACGTGTAGCGGCGTTTCGCCCCAGTCCTTGTTTGGTTGCCGCCCTTTCTTAGCGACTCTTCTACACACTTCACACCGCCTAGGAAGGCGGCTTCGTGAAGAGAGCCGCAGGTGCTACGTACGCCACCGTTGGGTCTTTAATGATTATTTTGCTCCCGCTAGGCGCTGTGTTTGGCGCAGTTAAGCGGTCTCTCATGCACCTGGCAAGAAAATTTATATATAGTGTAATGAATGTGGTAGCTATGAGCAGTAAGGATGACGTTTATGAGGCTGTGGTGACTTTACTAAAGGCGTTGGGAGGTGAGGCGGCCCGGGGAGCTATATATTGGGGAGTGGGCGCCGCTATGCAGAGTCTACTCGTGCCAGCTGTTAAGAAGCTTCTCATGGGGCAGTCTCTTTCACCTGGCGAAATAGAGGCGCTCAGGCAACAGTTGTTACTGCAGGCGCAAGCGGCGCAACAGATGTCTCCGGAACAAATGGCTAGGCTGGTGGCGGAGCAACTCAGGCCCATGCTGGCGCCACAGGCACAGGCTCAGCCGTATCCTCAGTCTCAACAATATTATCAACCTCCGCAGTATCAACCTACTGCGCCTATTCAGCGCGATGATTTCCGGCGGCGGGAGCTTGAGAAGGATTTGGAACATTACAAGAATCTGTATAGGGAGTTGGAAAGCCAGTATTACAAGGAGCTTGATCCGCAGAGGAGGATGGAGCTGGAGAGGAGGATGAGTGAGTTGAAGCAGAGGATTGTTGAGATTGAGGCAAGGCTTACAGCGCCGTGGTGAGGGTTTTTAGATTAATAGTAGGCGCCTTGGCCCTGGGTTTCGGCCTTTCTCTCTCGTATCCCTGGCTTCTTGCGCCATCTGCCACGTCTGTGCCTTTTGTTGGGTTATCCCTGGCGGCGGCTGGTACCGTGATCATAGCTACGTCTTTTACGCGTAGAAGGCGGAGGTCGCCTGTGTCTGCCTCCACCGTGGCGACCGGCGCCGTGGTTGCAGCAGGTGCCGCTTTAGCGCTAAAGGTTTTGCTGGAGGAGGTTGAGAAGAGAAGGGAGAGCGAGCGGCAAGAGGCGTTGATAAAACTTAGGCAACTGGAGGCGGAGTACAACGCCAAGAAGCACCTCCTCACTCCGGAACAGAGGGTCTACTGGGAGACTACGATTGCCAACTTGAAACGTAAGCTCGGGGCTTAGACACCCATTTTTTAGGGTTGGGTTTAGTTTACGTGGGGTTGAAATCCTCGCAAATAGTCAAACGTGCTTCGCGGCTCGGCGAGGGGTCTCAAGCAGTGTACCTCATTATGGGTTGTGCTGTTGCTGGACCTGGCGCGAGCTATCTCGGCGTTTTAATTACCTCCCCCGCATGGGCTTGAGACGTGGCTCGCATAGGGATTAGGTTAAGTTCTTCGTGTCTGGGACCGAGTGTGTTACGAAGTTAGGCCGCTGGGTTGCAACTGTAAAGTTTTATAAAGAGTTCCGGTTATGATACGTGTCTTACGTGGGCGCCTTTCTCCTTGGCGTCTTGCTGGGCAGGAGGGTGGGGGCCAGGGTCGTGGAGGTTCCGCCGAAGCTCGTGTTTCTCCCTGTCTCGAGTCTGGAGGGGGTCAACCCAAGTGACGTGTTTATAAGGACGCTGGTGCAAGCAGGGGTCCCCCAGCCGCTCGCTCAAGCCATATACGCCGAACTTTCTAGCCTACCCCCGGTGAAGAGGGCTATGGAACTCTGGGAGGCTAGGGAGAGGGCGTATAGACTCCTCGCGCTGGCAAACAAGGCGCTGGAGGAGGGACGCATCTCGGTAGATGTCTACCACCAAATCGTAAGACGGTACATGTCCCTCTTGGCAGAGGTGGAGAGAGATGCGGAAAAGGTAGAGGAGGAGGCTAGAAGGGCTACGCAGGTGGCCTTGAAACGGCTTTTAACTGTTGCAAGTACACCTCCTGGCTTATCCTCCCCTCCAGCAGAAGCTCGTCAAGCCTAGCCACCTCCTCTCCGTAGGGCACCACAGGCGCCACGCCAAATCCCAGAGCCTCCGCGAGATCTGCCAGCTCCGCCGGGTAATACGCCACGCCAGTCTTGAGGTCTATTAACATGAGGCGCCCCCCACCGAGCGCCCTTCTCTTAGACTCCTCATCCCAGCCAGTGGGCGACCCCAACACCACCACCGCCCCCTCCTCGACCTCCTCTAACCCAAGAGCGGCAAGGGCCTCCCCCAGCCGGGCTGGCTCGTGGTCGACTCCGTGGAAAAACAGCCGGTCAACCCGGCAAAACACGCCGATATAGAGCTTTAGCCGAGACCGCCTAAAGAGACCGCCGCCGTAGGAGACCTCCAGGAGAAAGAGGCGAGGAAGCGCCTCAGCCAACTCCTCCGCCTTCTTCTTGGCCTTCTCGGCGACCTTCGCAAGAGTCTCCTCATCCACGTTTCTCTCCTTGATCTTGACCCTCTTTCCCCATCTGGCAAGCCCCTCCCGCGCCCTGGTCCTGAAGTCGTCTATAAGGACCTTCGCCAGCTTCCTCGTGCTTTGAGAGACGAGCTCCACGACCCTAGCCCTCCTCACCAGCACGTAATCCCCCCTATCGTCAGCCACCACAGCAGAGGGGTCCTCTAAGATATACGTGACGTCCTTCCCCTCAACATATGGCAGACCTTCGACAAGCACCCGTTTAGGATAAGTCTTAGTCTCAGGCACGGCCATGCCAACCGCCATTCCCACCAGAGAGACCAAGGCGTGTTTAGACGCCACAGACAAGACCTCCCCCCAGTTCACTTGGCTCGGAGGTTGCTGAGGAGGCTGGGGAACGGGCGGGGGCTGGGGAGGGGATTCGCCAGCCGCCGTAGTTGCGTGTTGAGCCCCGACGAGTTGCTCCACAGGAGGGGACACGGTTTGTTGAGGAGGTTGGCTTAGTTGCCCAGCTACCTTCTCTACTTTTACCTTTTTAGCGCCCTCCTCCCGCCGCCTCACGCCAGGCCAAGAGACGCTCCACTCCACCTTTACCTCCCCCTCCTCTTTAGCTCTGAACTTAACCTCCTCTGATCTGTTAGGCGCTACGCGCACCACCTCTTTCCCATCGATGCCTCCCCCCCTTGCCTTCACCTCCACCTCGGCGTTTATGAGGGACCTGTTCCTAATAACTACCACCACGGCATCTCCAACAGCCTCAACCTCCACCTCAGCCCTCGGCGACTCGGCCAACGCCCTCGCTGACCTCAAAACATCCCACCTCCTCCGGAGCTCTCCACGCATCACATCCCTAAGACCCACCACAACATCACGAAGACATTCCTCGGCCCTTCTCAGCTCCTCCTCACACCTCTCGAGAAAAGCAACGCCATGAACCTCCACAGCCTCAGCAATAGAATCGAGACTATCTGCCTCCACGCAAGCCCTCGTAATCACCCTCACAGCATCAACACCACAATCCACAACCCCTCCTCTTAATAACTTAAAAAGTTATTTGAAAGGAACGCTTTATCGTATAACTGTAAAACCCAACCATACCCACAAATTCCCATAAACCGGAGCTCCGCGTTTATCTTGATTCGTGAAAATCGCCGAGACACTCATCACAACTGGGTTTATGTACTAAAGGCTCATATGTATGGTGTCAGCATGTTGCGTAAAAAGATATAAGTGCCACGGTGATAACCTCCATGGTTGACTGGGGAAAAATCTCTGACGTCTGTAGGAAGTACATGGAAAAAAGAAGCGGGAAATCCCGCACCGTCTTTCCGTATTATGCTCTACACGATGTGCCCCATCTAGAGAACGTGCGGCATTTAGGGAGGGAGCTCTATTTGAGTTTAGGTCCTGCAAGCTTGCGTAAATACGCGTTTTATGAAGCGTTTTGGGCCTGTTCTGCCTATACCCACGACTTGGGCATGGCCGTCGGCCCCAGAGAGCTGGACGCATTGGGGCTCCACACGTCGGCGTTAGAGAACTACCTCAAGACCTCCGCCGAAGGAGCCCTGGCGAATAAGCTGGGCAAATTTGGAAGCTTCTTCGCCAACTACGGCAATGGCAAAAGCTTTCTGGAGTGGGGAAGGGTTAAGATACCGGAAAACGTAAAGGTGGGCGATCCAGCCTTTGCAGACTTCCTACGGGTGATACACCCATGGGTCAGCTACGAGTTGGCAAAGAGAGAGCTCGCAGAGGAGCTACGCGACCTGTTTAAAGATCGGGGGCAGGCTACGGAGTATGTAAAACACGTCGGGCTGGTCGCGCTTCTACACTGGAGATATGCGCCGCTGGATCTTCAAGCCGCCGTCTTCGAGGGCTACGAGATAGACTTCCGGCTCTGGGGCGCCGTGATTAAGTTAGCAGATGCCCTCGACGCCACGGAGGACAGAGCCACGCGAACACTCGGCTACATCCGCGACGTGTTAAAAAACGACATCAGCCAAGCCGCCCACAGAGCATTCAAAATACTGAGAAAGGTCAGAGATGTGAGCTACGCAGAAAGCGGAGTGAAAATTACATACGACAAGTTAGTGCTCGACGTGGGGCCCGGCAGAGAGAACGCCGAGCTTCTCGGCTTCCTCCTTTTTGAAGTCGGCGGGAACATCTACGAGGACTATAAAACCGCGGCTGAGGTGCTCCAGGCAGGATACGGCATACGGCTACCCCCGCTCTGGATAAGAGCCGGAGACAGGGAAGTAGAGCTACAGCCGTACCTTCCCCAGCTGAGAAATGCCTTTAAAAGACTAGAAGATATAAAGCTAGAAGACAGCCCCTATCTAGAGGAGCTCAGAAAAAGCGGAGCGCCTGAGGAATATGTAGAGATGCTTAAACCAGCAAAAGACCCCCAAACGGGAAAGACTAGAGAGTACAACCCCCTCGATGCACTCGCCGTGGCCGTGTTGACACAAACCCCAACACACGGAATCATACGCCTGATACTACGAGATCTAAACAGCACAGAAGTAGAAAAACTGCTGAAAACACTCACACGTTGACGTGTAAAAATACAAAAGAGCGCTATTTTTACGATGGAGCCTCAACGAGACTTAGAGAAATGCAGGAGACTAGCGGAGCTTTACGAGAAGAAACTCCTACCAGCCAGCCTCAACACGGCATAACACGTCTAAAGCCTGCCCGGTCTCGCCAAGGGCGATACGGGATACCCCCAGTGGCGACCTAAACACACACGAGAACTGAGAAAAGCCGCCAAGCCCCCCTCCATCCTCTAACCCAACCAATCTCCGCAACGACGCAGACCCCCTAGCAGTTTTCTCGCCCGCTCCCCCTCATCTCGAGGTCTTGACCCAGCTCGCTGTGTTGTAGCTCTTCCTCTATTCCAGTTATCAAAGCCTCTCCCGGCGGAAGCAACAGCCCCTGCCTAATCTCGGCACATGGCTACTAGGGAATGACCAAGCCCAGCCATACACCAGCCGACATCCCGGCTGGCAATGTTGCAGACCCCCATGAGCAACATCGGCAGAAATATAAATACAGAAGTGAAAACACACATGCCCTGCTACAACCTCCACTCAGCCGCCTCCCAAGGCAATGTGAAGTGCGTAGAAAAGCTGTTAAGAAAAGGCCACAACCCAAACGACAGACGCTATGACGGCAGGACGCCGCTACACGAGGCGGCGGCTAAAGGCCACGCCGATGTTGTCCATCTGCTTCTTAAACACGGAGCAAACCCAAACGACGAAGACAATTACGGCAATACGCCGCTACACGAGGCGGCGGCTATAGGCCACGCCGATGTTGTCCATCTGCTTCTTAAACACGGAGCAAACCCAAACGTCAAAGACAAAAACGGCTGGACGCCGCTACATGTTGCGGCGTATGAAGGCCGTGTCGAAGTCGTTCGTCTGCTTCTTGAGCGTGGGGCAGATCCCGCCGCAAGGAACAATGTGGGTGATACTCCGCTTGACTTAGCCATAAGTTGGAGCCGCTCTGACGTTGTTTCTGTTTTTGAAGAATGGCTGAGGCGTCCTCCTCCTCAGCCTTGGCCTTTGGTGGTGGGGTTGTCTCGGTCTTCTCAGTCTTCTCCTGAGCTTTCTGATTTGGAGCTTGTGGAGGGTCTCTCCGGCGAGCCGGTTCGGTATGTGCCGGTTTCGCCGGGCGGCAGTTCCTTCGACGTGGGGGAGCTTGGG
>Ga0209821_100093_pt1 | contig 16699 bp, 20 predicted proteins | sample SSWtaG_3_FD_184118 | JGI IMG/M metagenome (GOLD analysis project Ga0209821, IMG submission 184118) | Hot spring microbial communities from Sandy's Spring West, USA to study Microbial Dark Matter (Phase II) - SSWTFFsm_matched (SPAdes)... | ecosystem: Environmental > Aquatic > Thermal springs > Hot... | reverse complement strand
ATAAAAGAAGAAATAGAAGGCGCAATAGATGAAAATGAGGATTATGTGGTCATTCAAAAGGACGATTATACACTTGATATAGATTTTAAGTTTGATGAAGAAGCAAACGATTATTCATTCTTTTGGGTTTTATCAAAAGATGACCAACAAGTGGATAATTCAGGTGTTTGGGTTACTGGAGAAAAGGAGCTTGCTTGGAGTTTAGATGAATATCTAATAAGTAATCCTTACAGGTTGCTATTTAAGGAAGTGGAAAGTAAAGGTAGTTTAAAAAGGTTTGCAAGGATTGTTCAAAGGCAAAGAGAAGGCAAAAAGGTTTGGTGTGTGGAAAGTGAAAAAACAGGTAGAAGTTTTGGTTGTTATCCAACAAGAGAACAGGCAGAAAAAAGGTTAAAACAGATAGAGATGTTTAAACATATGAAGAAAAAGAGTGTCATTTCAGAAGACCTTTTTGAAGCAGAAATACCAGTCATTTTGGAAGAATTTGGCGAATATAAATTAACAAAAGGTAAAGTTTATTTTACAATAGAAGAGGAATATAGGGGTTGGGGAATAAAAGATATAGATATTCATTTAGAGAGTTTTATTGTCTATGGTGAGGATATAACTTATGATGAAATAATAAAAGGTAGGGCAATAAAGTATGTTTATAATCCAGGTCCTCATTGGACAATAACGCAGATTACGATAAAGAAAGAAGAAATTTTGGTATTTTGTTCTTATTTGGTGAAAACATGAAAAAGGTTTGGGTAAAGTTTAAGTGTAAGGCTTGTGGTGAAACATTTTGGGAAGTGGTAAGTTTTAAAGACAAGTTATCGCTTAGCAGGTATTTTCTTGTTTGTCATTTTTGTAAGCAAAGAGGTATTGTTCATAATGAATTTTTTGTAGTGGAAATAGAAGATAAGGATAAAGCGAAAGAGACTTTTTGGCAAAAGTTAAAAAGATGGTTAGGTTTCTGATGAAAAAATTGGAAATCATTATTTTTGTTTTACTTTTTGTGTTGACTGTTATTTTTGCTATTCTTTTAGCAAATTATTACATTAAGGATGTGGAAAACAGTATAAAGCAATTGGAAAAGGAGCAAAAGGATTTAGTTAAGCAATTAGAATTAAAAGAGAAAGAAATAAAGTATTATAAAAGTATTTTGGATAGTTTAAACAAGGAGATAAAGCAGATGAAATTTAAAAAGAAAGTTTATAAGGGAAACATAAATGTTTTAGCAGAGGAATTTAGAAAAAGAGGTTTTTAAGAAGAAAGGAGGGCAAAGTGATAAAAAGAAATTATAATGGGGATTTTGTTATAACAAAAGGCGGTTTAGCATTTTTAAGTGTCATTATAGGTATTGTTGTTTTGCTTTTTTCGTTTTTCACTTATTCAATCGGAAAAGCAGTTGAATTTACAAGTGTAAAAGAAAGAGTAAGGTATTTAGAAATCAAATCAGCAGAAACAGAAAAGTGTTTTCAGGAGTTAAGAACAGATATTCAGCAGGTTAAGGAAGACATACAGAAAATAAGAGAAGACATAATTTTGATTAAGGTAAAAATAGGGATAATAAATAAGAAATGAAAGTTTTGCTGTTTATTTTGTTGCAAGCAGTTTATCCGCTTAATAAAGGGGAAGAAGCACCTTGTCCCGTTATAGCATTTGACACTCTTTCTGCTAAGAAACTTTTGTATATGCTTGACAGTTTGGATTTCTTATCAAAAAAGATAATACTTTTTGAAGAAGCGCAAAAAGTTTGTGACAGTTTAGTTAATGTTTTTAATCAAAAAGAGAGTTTATATAAGACTTATATTCAGAAAAAAGACAAAGAAATAGAGTTATTAAAAATTCAACTTAAAGCAAAGTCAAAAAAGGTTTGGTTTGAAAGGTTTGTGTTTATTTCAGCAATTTTATTAATTTTATTATTACGAAAATGAAAAAGAAAGAAGCAGCAGTTGGTAAAGTAGTAGCAACTTGGTATGGTGGTTCAATAGCAAGAGCATCACTTGGTATAAGAACAGCGCAATTAACTTATTATCCGCCAAGGTGGTTTTCGCCGCTTCTTTCGTTTATCCATTTTTATGTGCCTTGGGACAGAGCGACGCTTTATCAGTGGATAAGGTATTTTGACACTTGGCATGCAGTAGTAGGTGCTTGTGTAGATATTCATACGATGATGCCTCTTTCAAGGTTTAGTCTAAGAGGGATACATGACCCGCAGATTTTGAGAGTTTATGAAGAATGTTGTGAGGAGTTAAGGGCATTTTTGCTTATGTATTCTCAACTTTCAGAATATTGGACAATTGGAGAAGTCTTTACACTTTTACACTGGGACGACAAATTAGGTATTTTTACAGATGCAGAAATACTTATGCCAGAGTATGTAGAAATAAGGAGTTTGCCCTTTATGGGCTCGTTTGATGTTCAAAAGAATATTTATGAGCTTGTTTTAGACCAATTCACTTTGGAAGTTTTGGAAACACCAGACCCTGACATACAGAAGATGCTTGCTAAACTTGACCCTGCTATGCTTGAAGCAATTAAGAAAAAAGGTAGGTTAAGGTTAGATGGTAATCTTTTGATGGTAATGATTAAAAGAAGGCATATGTATCAAGATAGAGCTCAGCCTATTATATTGAGGGTAATGAGGGAATTGATTTATGAAAGCAAGTTACTTGAAGCGATGTATACGATAGCAGACAGGCATGTAAATCCAAAAGAGATTTGGAAAATAGGTAATGACAATTTTCCAGCAGACCAAGCGCTAATAGACGCCTATGAGGAGCTTATAAGGAATGCAGAGCAGCAGCCGCTTTTCACGCTTGTGGTTCCGCATACAGTGAGTTTGGATATAGTAGGAGCAACAGGTAAATTTCCAAAGTTATCAGACGAACTTGATTGGGTGGAAAAAAGAATATTAACTGCTTTACTTTTGAATAAAGCAGTGATACATGGTGAAGGTCCGAATTATGCTACTGCTTCTGTTGCTATGAGAGCGTTGATGCAAAGGTATATGGAAGTAAGGGCTATGTTAGAAGAGGAATGGACAACGAAAGTGTTTTTACCAATTGCTTTGAAGCACAACTTTTTTGAAGTAACACAAGCAGAATTAGAGCATGGAGTAAGAAGACCTTATAGAGACAGAAGACCGATTTTGCCTTATTTTGATTGGCAGTATAAAGCAAGGTTGTTAGATGATACTTCATTTAGAGATAGGATTATAGAGCTTTACAGAGCAGGTAAGATTCCTGCAAAGATTTTAGCAGATGTTTTAGGTATAGATTACGAATATTTGAAAACATATAAGGAAAGGGAGGAAGGGACGATTTTAGACCCTTATTATGAGGAGTGGAGAAAGGAAGTAATAAAAAAGGGTTTGGAAGGAATAGTTCCAGCTCCAAAAGGTGTAAAAGGTTCAGTGGAAGAAGTTGAAAAGAAAAATTTAAAAGAAATGCTTGAAGAAGCAGACAGAAAATTTGAAATCTTTAAAAAGTGGTTTTCAAAAGCAACTTTAAAAGAAAATGGTAAGGAGCCAGTAGGTAGCAAAGAAGAGGATTTAACAAGTGAAGAAAAAGAAAAGAGAGTCAAAAAACTTTTGGAAGAAGCAGAAAACATAGAATTTGATTGGACAACGAGAGGTGGTTTATTGAGGAAATTAAAAATAGCAGAGGAAATTTTTAAAAATGGCAATTTAGACCTTTTAGGAGCGATTTTACCAAGAAAGGAGGAGGAAAATGAGAATAGTTAAAGGTTATCAAAAAGATTTTCCTGATTTTGTTGTTGTTCTATTAGACTATTTAGAAAGGCTTTTCCCTTACAATTGGGAAAGGATAGCGCTTTATGTTATGCCATCAATTAGTTATAGTTTAAACGAATTGTCAGAGCTTGCTTGGCATTTTAATAGTGCTGATGAGTTTTTAAAAGATTATGGTGATACTTTAAATTCGCTTTTAGAAACATTTGTTAATAAGTTGTTAGGGTTAGGTTTAAAAATAGATGTTGAGAATGTTATTAGTGACGTAAAAGAAGAATGGATAAAAGAACTTAATAGATATTATTTAGAAAGAAAATGGTTTTGGAAAGATAAAAGACCAGTTTATCAAAGGGAGGCTTAATATGAGGGATGAAGTTTTTGAAAGAAAAATAAAAAAGTTGTATGATGAGTTAGGTGGTGAAAAAGAATATAATAGGCTTGACAAAAGGTATTTCAAAGAGGGTTTAGCGAAAAAAGTAGAGGCATTCCTTAAAAACTTCTTCAAAAAGCATTTTTCTTCATTAGCCCTTGACTATGAATTAGAAGATGTTTTATTAAAAAAGGGATCAGTTTTAGCGAGATGTAATTTATTTACTGATAAAGGAGTGATACCATTTGAAATGGATTTCAATTTAGAGCTGGTTGATGGTGATATATTATTGACGCCTCTTTATGATAAGGAAAAGGTTGATGAGCTTCAAAAAAAGTTAGGTTATAAAGACTTTGCTGTAAAAGTGTCTTCTGTTGGTGTCTATAAAGTAAGTGCTTTGAATGAGTTTGAAGCAGTAAGTAAAGTTGTGGATGAGCTTTTTGAAAAGGTTTCATCAATAGAGTTTTATAGCAGAAGATTTACAAAAGGAAATAAGGATTTATTAAGAGATTACATTTTAGAAAGCGGTTATGTTATGGAATGGGATAAGTATGTTAATACAAAAGATATAACTGATTTTAGCGAAGAAAAAGTTTTACCAGAGCAAGTGATAAAGTTTGAGAAAAAGGCGACTTATTATCCTGAAAGTGTTTTGCTTTCAGAAGAAAAATCAATTTTAGATAGGTTTTTCAGCGAAGAGGAACAAAAAGTATATTTATTTCTGAGAGAAAAAGAAATGCTAAAAAGGACAATAGCAAGTTTGATAGAAAATCATTTAAAAACGTATGGTATAGACGCCGAAGTGGAAATAAAATCATTAAATGGTGATAAAATGGTAAATGGTGTTTTTGAGCTTACATCAAGTTATGTTTCAGGTGAATTCCCTTTTGTAGCAGAAATAGAAAATAATGACGTCAAACTGCTTTCAATAAGAGATTATGAGATTAAAAAGTTAGCAGGGTTAAAAGTTTATAAAATAAAGACGCCTGATGAAAAAGAATTTACAATACTTGCTACATCTTTACCTGTTGTTTTAGAAACTTTACAAACGATTTTAAACAAGAAAATAACCTTTGATGAATTTGTTAAAACATATTCATTTTCTGAAATAGGTGAATTTGGTGTTATAGATGATGCTAAGCAGGTCAATCCTTGGACAAAGATAAAAGTTGAAGGCGAGGAGTTTTTAATAAGATTGAAATAAAAAGAGGTGTAAAATGAGAAGAGAATTAATAAAAATAGCAAATGAAATAGTAAAGATAATAGATGAATTAATAAAGGTAGCAGTGGATGAAATAACTTTTACACCAGAAGAGGAAAAAGAGTGGTATGAAAGAGGTTTCACATTAGAAGAAGCCATAAAGTGGAAGAAAAAGGGTTTCACACCGGAGGAAGCAAAGGAATGGAGAGAAGCTGGTTTTGAAAGTCCATGGACGGCAAAAGAATGGAAGCGTTTTGATTTTACACCAAAGGAAGCAAAGAAATATCGTGATGCGGATTTTAAAAGTCCACAAGAAGTTATGAGGTGGCAAAGAAAAGGTTTTACATTTGAGGAAGCTAAAGAATGGAAGTATTATGATTTTGATTTAAACGAAGCATATGAATGGAAAGAAGAGGATTTTGACCCTGAAGAAGCATACAAGTGGAAGAAATATGATTTTAAGCCAAAGGAAGCGTTTAAGTTAAGAAGGAAACGTTATACACCAGAATCAGCATATGCATTAAAGAAAGAAGTGGAGGAGATATGGGGTCTTTAAAAAAGTTTGGTATTGGTAAAATAATTGAGAAAACAGAGGATTTGTTAGAACTTTTAAAGAAGAAAAAAGAATTAATGGAAGAAGACAAAGACAAAAAGGAAGAAGAAAATGATGAAAAAAGACAAAAAGGAGATAGAGAACTTACAGAAAAGGTTTGAAGAAGCAATAGATTTAGTAATAGAAGAGGCAAAAGCGCAAGGTCTTTCAGTTTATCAGTGGTTAGAAAAGCACTATAAGGATTGGGACGAAAAAACGATAATTGATGGTTTATATGAAGACTTTATGAACATGTATATAAACGGAGTGGTATCAGAGATTTCAGGTAAAGTTCCGCAAAGTTTTGAAGAATATTTAAATGACAGTTTAAAAGCAATAGAATATAGGTTAAAAGCGTTGGAATATAATAAAAAATATCAGACATCAGGTTTTGAGCCCTTAAAGAAAATAGGTATAATTGAGCAGATAGAAGGGCTTCCAAAGGGTTTTGGTGAGCCTTTAAAAGCAGAAGATATTGATTTTTTTGAAATGATTTTAAAAAAGACAAAAGAAACAATAGAGAATTATTTAAAAAGGAGGGAATAAATGGAGGAGCTTAAAAGGAAAGTTAAAGAAGTTTTGGACAATTTTATCAAGTCGTATAAGTTTCCAGCAGAGATTTTTTTAGACATTTTCAAAATTGATGAAGAAAAAGACAAACTTAAAATTTATATAAAGATAGACCCGCAGTTTAAGTTTGAGTATCCACTTTTGACACCAGCCGATTTTGTAGTGCTTTTACAAAAGTTTGTTCCGCATCCATATGGCGTTTTAGACAACAAGGAACTTTACTTTTATTTTGTTTTAGGTGAAGTTGAAAAGAAAGCACAAACAGGACCTCAGCCGCCTGTTGAGTTTCAAGCAGCAGTTTTAGGAGAAGTTTTAGACAGGATGTTAGCACCAGTTGTAGAAAGTCGGATACCTGATATGATAATAGGTTGGTGGGCTGCTAAAAATATAGCAAGGAATATAGGTGAAATGTTTAAAACATTAACTTTACCAGCGAATTCAACACCAGGTCTTGTAGCACCTGTCCCAGAGTATTTATGATGAAGGAGGTGTGAAATGGCGTTTATAAAGTATGCAACAGCAAAGATTATAGCAAGTTATGAGAATGAAGTTGCTCTTTTAGAAAGCAATCCCGATTTAGAGAAAGTTTTACAATCATTTAAAGTTATAAAATTAGATCCGAGCAGGTATATGTATTTAAGGAATAGGTCAATTTCCTCGCTTGAAACTTGGGGTCCAAATAGAAATGGTGATGGTTTCCCAAGAGAAGACTTAAAAGCAAGTCATCATACTTTTATAAATTCAAGAGTTTCAGTAGACCATCAGGAAAATATAGTTGTAGGAGTAGTAATAGACAGTTATTTTGTCAATCCAAAAGTGGAAGTAAAAGACGATAAGATTATAAAATCAGGTGATTATGTAGAAAACATTTTAGCGCTTGACAAAAAAGTTTTGGAAAGTTATAAGCCGAATGGTAAAGATACGCTTTTGGAACTTATTTTGAATGGGATAGTAACAGATACATCTATGGGAGCAATTGTAGGTTATTCAATTTGTTCAGTTCCTACTTGTATGAATATAGCGCATACAGAAGACGAATACTGTGAGCATATAAGGACGAAAAAGAATTCAATTATAAGGTTGGCATCAGGAGTGGATGTTCAGGTTTTTGAAATTTGTAAGCAACTAACATTTTTTGAAGATAGTATTATTGTGCCGCTCGCTTATGGAGGTTTAGCAGGTGGTGAAGGTGCAGATCCGCAAGCAAAGCTTTTGGAAAAAGTAGCAACTACACCACTTAAAGCGTATATAGTTTATAGAGACAAGTTTTATACTACTAAAAAAGCGCAAATTATGGAAACACCTCAGTATGTTATGCCGCAAGAGAAAGTGTTAAGAGAGGAGTTTAAAGACAAAGACATAGAATATACAAAGCAAATGTTAAGGAAGAATTTAGAAGAGGAGCTTTCCAAAAAGGTTGTAGTGGAAAAAGAAGAGGAAATTTCATCTGTTGTTGATTATCTTTTAGAACTTCTTAAAAAGGGGACAGAGTTTAATGAAGCATTAAGGCTTGCTTGGGAGCATTTTAAAGGTTTAAAAGAAAAAAAGGGTGCAAAGAAAGAAAAAGTAATAGTTGTTAATGTAGATGGGACACTTTTTGATGTATCACATAGGTTAAAATATATTGAAGGGCCTCAAAAAGATTGGAAGTCCTTTTTTAGCAAAGAAGAGGTAGCAAAAGACAAACCTTACAAAGATGTTGTAGATTTTGTTAATAAGTTAAAAGAAGAGACAAATTTGAAAGTTATTGTTTTAACAGGAAGACCTGAAGATTTAAGAGAATTGACGGAAAGACAATTAGAAAGTGCTGGTTTAGTTTATGACGAGTTAATAATGAAGCCAAGAGAAAGATCTTTTGAGCATGCTCCTTCATTTAAAAAAGAGGTTTTAAGCAGGTATGATGTAGTATATTTCATAGATGATGATTTCAGAAATCTAAAAATTGTTTCAGACAATTTCCCAGAGGCAAAAACTTTTGTAGCAAGGGAAGGCAAAATAAAAGAGTTTAAAGAAAATTTTGAAAAAGAAAGCAGTTGGCAAAGAAAGGCATTTCAAAAATGGATAAGAAAAAGTTTTTAAGAGATTTAGAAGAATTGCTTATTTTCCTTGAAAGCGAAAAACTTTTGACGTTTGAAGATAAGGTGGAGATTTTTACAAAGAATAATGTTGATAGATTAAAAACACTCTGCTATATAGCAAGTCAATATATTAAAAAGAAATTAGAAGAAAATGAAATATTGGAATATAAAGCAAATAAGTTAAAAAGGATTTTAGCAAGTTTAGAAAAAGCAAAAAATTCCCTTTCAATTTTTATTTGTCCAAGAGATGATTTAGCAATTGAAAATCAAGACTTTGAGAAGATTGTAGGCGATTAAAATATTGATGTTCTTAAAACTTTTTTAATGTTATAAAAAGTATAATAGAAGTGGTTTTTATAGCAAAGAACAAAAAGGGAGGAAAATAATATGTTGGGGTATAAAGATTTAGTTAAAAAATTAGGAATAGATTTTAAAGAAACGCCACATAGAATAAGAGTTTTATCTTCGCTTGTTGAAAACGGTAAGATTGAGCAAGCAAAAGAACTTGCGAAATTTTACAACGAGAAAGATAGAGGTGATATGGAAGAAAAAATAGTGGAATTAGCAAGTGTGTATGCGGAAAACTTTTTTAAGTTTAAAGATGAATCACTTGCAAAAGCAGAAGAATATTTAAGACAAATAGCAGCCTCGCATATTCCAAGTGAAGATTACGAATTAACAGGTTATGAGGTAAATGAAGATGAAAAAGGTGTTAGATTAGTTTTTTCTAAAAAGAAAGACAGAAGACCGCCGAAAGATTGGTGGGAAAATTGTATTAAAAGAGCAAAAAGATTTGCAGATGACCCAGAAAGTTTTTGTGGTGCTTTGTATTATAGACCAGAAAGTTTTCCGCAAGGAGAAAAATTAAAAGAAGCATTTGGTAAGCCCTATAAGGGCTCATTAACAAAAGAAGAAGAAAAAATTTTAAAGGAGGCAGTTATGAGTTTTGAAGGTAAGATAAAAGAGCCTCTTTGGAAGAGGTTAATGTTTTGGAAAAAAGGTGAGAAAAAGGAATTAACAAAAGATTATAGAACACAAGAAGAAAGAGGACATCCTGATTATTCAACAGAAGGAAAAGGTGAAGGTAAATGGGAAGATTATAGAACTTCAAAGTTTTCAGAAGCCTCAAGGAAGCTATTAGCAAAAATAAAGGCTTTAAAGAAAAAAATAGAAGAATTGGAGGAAGAAGAAAAAGAACATCCAAAGGAAAGATTATTAAAGAAGAAGCTTTTAGAAAAAGAAGAGCCTGCTAAAAGGTTGCCACCTAAAAAGAAATTGCCTAAAGAAGTCCCAATAGAGTTTGAAGAAGAAGAGGAAGAAATTCCAGTTAAAAAGTCACTTCCAAAAAGGAGCTTACCCAAAGAGGAGGCAGTTGAAAGACCAAGATTTAAAACAAAAGCAGAAAGAGAAGTAAGCAAAACAACGCTTTTAGAAAAAGAAGAAAAAGAGAAAAAAGAAGAAAAAAGAGAAGAAGAAAAAGAAAGACCAAGGGTTAAGCCACCTGAAAGAAGATTTGAAAAACTTTATCCTGAAATTGCTTTAAGAGAAGAGAGTTTAAAAAGGATAAAAGAGAAAATAGCAAGGTTAAAAGAAAGGCTTGCCAGTCTTGAGGACAAAACAAAGACTATTGAAAGAATTAAGAGAAAAGCGGTTTTTGATCCGAGGATACTTACAGATTTAGACCCAGAAGCAGGTTTTGGTCCTATGCCAGAGTTTGCGCAAGAAAGAGCACCAGAATATAAGTATGAAGTTGAATTAGCGCATGAAAAATCAGAAGAAATTAAAAAGCCAATACCAAAAACGATGCAAATGGTAAAAGAGAAAGCGCCAGTAGTGGAAAAAGCCTTTGTGGAAAAAGCTTCAAAGGTTATGAAGATAATAGATGAAATGATAGAAAAAGGTTTAATAACAGAAAATGAAAAGTATCAAAAGTTTTCAGACCTTTTAAAGTTTAACGATTTTGAATTGGAAAGGTTTAAAAAGTTTGTGAATGAAACAAAGAGTGAAAGAGGTGTTTTAGTTATAGATGAGGGCATTATTGATTTTAACAAAATTGTTGGTGATTAAAAAAGTTTTTAGAAGGAGGTAGAAATGATTAGTAGGCATATACAATATATATGGAAAGAAGGTATGTATGAACTCTGGCAGGGTAATGAAATATTACCTGCCGTAGAGTTTGTAGGGGGAGCGCCAGTTATGATAGCAGGTTCAGCATCAGGTTATGGACAACAGCCGCCAGCACCGCCAGTTGATTGGGCATTTGAGCCGATAGTTTTTGTGAATGGAGTAAATGGTTCAGACTTTTCAGGTATTTTGAACAATTTGAAAAACTATATAGGTGTTGCTTATCATTCAAGGAAGGTTTGTAATCTTATAAAGAAGGTGACAGTTATAAGAGCGCCAGCAGTTATAACGATTTTTAAGGGTAAAGCAACGATGAAAGAGTTTCAGCAAGCAGAAGAATTTTTCCCATTCGGTTTTACAGAAGACGACCCTTATACACCCTTTGATGCCGATAGAACATTTGCGCAGGGTGATTTAATTTTCCCTATTGCTAAGACAATTGGAGGAGTAACTTATTCAGTTTGGACAAATGACCTTTCGCTTTTGGGTACTGGTGAATTTATTTTACCAGCGAGAGTTTTAAGTGTAAGTGGTGGAACAGGTGAAGATCAAGTTTTAACAATAGAATTAGGAGCATTTTTTGTTAAGTTAGCAGCAGCATAAAATTAGAAGGAGGTGAGGGATGGAAGTAACAACAATAAATAAAAAAGACCCTCAAACATTACAGAGGGAAATAATGAAAAAGGAAGCAGCATTAGAATTAGCCTTTAAGACGCAGGTTGGTTTACAGAAATTAGCACAAGCACTTGCTTCGCCTGTCAGAAAGCATTTAGATTATAGAGGGATAGGTAGAAGGTTATTTGTAACAGAGCCTTATGTAGATCCAGGTCCTATGTATTACGATGCTGACATAGCAGAGTTTGATGCAGTCAAAATAGGTAGAGATGGAACAAGCAGAATGGTAGTAGTAAGAGCAACAAGGACAATAGTTCCAGAGTTTGAATTAGCAGTAAGAGTAAAAATACCATTTGCAGAAGTAAGAACAAGAAAGTATAAGGTCGTAGAAAGAGCAAAAGAAAGGTTAAAACAATCATTTGCTATAAGAGAAGACTTACTTATTTTCTCACTTGTGCATGAAGCAGCGGCATTAAGTGGTCAAGTAGTTGATTTAACAGGTGATTTAACAAAAGAAGCGCTTGCTTACTGCTTCTGGCAAATAGAAAATAGAAGGATAATACCAGTTAATGTCCTTATTCCGCCGGCAGCAGCGTTCTGTTTCAGGAATTGGGAAAGAGACCAAATTGAAGAAACAGCAAGGATAGAAATAAGGAGAACAGGATATTTAGGGGTTCTTTGGGGAGCAAACTTTTTAGTTTCTCAGTTAATTAAACCTTTCCAAGTGGGTGAAGCAATGAAGTATCCTGCTTACGTTTTAGGTGATCCGCAGTTTACAGGTTGGTATGCTATAAGGGCTGATGTAGAAGTAATACCAGCGGATACGCCCGATTTACTTCTTTTAGGTTTTGTAGGTTATCTACAAGCAGGTATGATTTTACATAATGTTTGGTCTGTTGCAAGAGTGAATTTTGTTCCAATGCTTGGATAAAAAAAAGGTAGGTGAATGATGGCAGAAAAAACAATAGAAGAAATACAGAATGAACTTTTAAAGACAGGTAGAGCGGTTATAGGAGCAAAAGGTTTTGAAAGAGTAAAGATAGAAAAGAATGTAAGGTATGTTTATAATCCAAATCCATATCTTGTGGGCATTTCAGCATTAGGAATTTTCATAAGACCAGGTGAAGTTGTTGATTTAGTGCAAGTTGTAGGCTCACCTGAGAAGGTTTTCTCAACACAAGAAGTTATAAATGCTACAAATAGTGGTTTGCTTATTGGATTTACTACACTTGATGAGTTTGCAAAAAGTTATGAAAGTTTAGCAAAGCCTGATGCTACTCCGCCAATTGAAAGATTAAAAGAAACGGGTATAGCAATAGGTCCAGAAGGTATAGAAAGAGTAGCAGAAGAAGTAAATCCTGTTGAAAATCCATTCACAGAAGCGCTTGTAGAGGAGTATCAGAAAGAGCAAGCAGAAATAGAAAATTTAGAAAGTCAAGCAGTAAAAAAGACAAAAAGAGTCAAAAAGTCAGCATAAATAAAGGGGTAGGGGTTGAGAATAGCATTTACAGGATTAAAGCAAAATAGGATTAAACAAAGTAACAGGTAAGTTTAGTTTTTGGTAGCCCCTACCCTTTTTTCTTTTCTCTTATGGCTTATGTCATACATGATGTTTCAGAAAGGCAGTGGTGTCAATACTTTAAAGATCAGCATGTAGAAGTTATAGTAGAATTCAAGTATAACAATATTCCAGTAGATGTAGAGAATCCAAGTTTTGAAATTTATAAAAATGGTCAATTAATTCAAAATTTATATATTCTTAAACCTTTAACGAAGCAAGATCCGCCTGTTGTTGGTAAGTATCATGCTACTTTTTTAACAACAGGTTTAGAAAAAGGCGATTATACTTTTAAAGCGCAAGGTAAATATCAAGGTAATTCTATTTTAGTAGAAGGTTCATTTAGTCTTGTAGAAGTTCCAAGGCGTCAGTGGTATATTGACACACTAAGAGGCATATTAGCAGACAAGTATCAAGTGGAAGTTCCTTGGGAGTTTTGGACGCATGACCCAACGAAAAGAGAATGGCGTGATGGTCAATTAAACGATTATTTGGAAATGTCAGTAAGGTTTATAAACATTTTACCGCCTGCTACTGTTAGTTGGCAACTTGAAAATATACCTTGCTCGTCATTAGTGCTTTTAGGTGCGCAAATTTATGCTTTACTTTCAAAAGACATAATGGAAGTGCATAACTATTTTGACTATTCAACACCTGTAAGAGTATCAGTTTATAGAGGTAAGGAGTATAGGTTAATTTATCAGTGGATAGAAAAACATTTTATAGAGCCAGCGAAGTTTTTCAAAAAGTCTTGGGTTTTAAATACAATTAGACCAAGAGCGATAGTCTTTCCGCGAATAGCATTCAGGGTATTAAGACCGCTTTCTATGGTTTTACATTTTACGAGTTATGGTATAGGATGATGGCAGAAATAATAACAGACAAATTAGGTTCATATCGTTATATAGAAGAAACATTAAAAAGGGTAAAAAATGTAAAAGTTCAAAGGACATTTGACTTTGATGGCAAATTTTCAATTCAAGTTATATGGGATGTAATCATACCTGGTGTAGAAGTTATTGATGGTTTTAATGTTTATCGTTCAGTTGATTTAAAAGAGTGGATAAAACTTAACAAAGAACTTTTAACGATAAATAGTTTTTTGGATACTGATGCTAAACTTTTTATAGGTCAAGATTATTATTACAAAGTTACTTATGTTTCAAATGGTGTAGAAAGCAGTTTAGATGAAGCAGAAGCAACAACATTTCTTTTTTCAAAAGATAAGGTTGATGGTATGAATTGGAGGTTATATAATGCTTCATTAGAGCATATTCGTAGAATAAGTTTAGTATTAAGGCATACAGGTGAAGAAGTAATATTTGCTATAAGGCAGTTTGTTGGTCAAAAATGTAGGAAGTGTTATGATTTTGTAGCAAAAAAGGCAACAGACAGTAATTGTCCTGTCTGTTATGGAACAGGTATAGAAAGCGGTTATAAAGCAGTAGAAGGCAGAATGCATTTTGAACCTGCTACTTTAACTATTTCAAGAGAATTGGAAGGTTTTTTACCTCGTTATGTTTTTAGGTGTTGGACTTTATCTTATCCGCTTTTAACGACAAGTGATTTTATAATAAGAAAAAGGACTTGTGAAAGGTATTTAATAGCAGAAACGACACCTGTTATAAATCAAGGTTTAATTTTGATGCAACAAGTAAGGGCGGATTTAGTGAAAGAGCATCCAATTTATAACATAAGATTATGAAAAGTGTTACAAGTTGGGATTTAAAGCACACGGAGTTAGTGTTTAAAAGTTCTCAATTCTTGTTTAATTTTACAACAGCAGTAAGGAATATTTTAATTGACTATTTGAAGGTGCTTTTTAAAGAAACAGATTTAGGTAAGCAATTCAATTACCAAGAGGACGAAAAGTTGACAAAACTTTTTATAGGTTCAGTTTTCCCCATGGAAGAAAGGTATTTCCCGCGAGTTTTAGTTTCAGTGAATGTAGAAGAAAACGAAATAATTTCATTTGGAGATGTAGGTTATGATGACAAAGAAAACTTTGTTTTAACAGGTAGATTTAATTATAAAGCAGTTTTAACTGTTTCAGCGTTGGAATTGGAACAAACTATGAATTTAGCAGACGTTTGTTTATTATTTATAGTTAACAGGTTTTATAGAACTCAATTACAAAAATTTGGTATAGGAGTAGTTGATGCAAAAGGTTTTAGAGTGTCTGCTATAAGGAGTAGAGATTTGATTCCCGCTATTCCGTTTTTTGAAGTGGAAATAAGTTTTGTGGTTTATTCAGAGTGGCAGCAATTAATAGAGAAAAAAGGTATTGTTGTTAAAGGAGAAATAGTAGAAATAGAAATTTAAAGGAGGTTAAAAAATGGCACAAAGAGATATTATTGTAAGAAGGGTTGCTGGGGCGAGGGTAGTTCCAGCACCTATTGGTGCGCCGATTGTCATACCAGCGGTGATTTGTAGGACACTTGGCAAATCAGTTTCAGACGCTATTGGTATAACAAGACAAAGTGGTGTTTGGATTGACAGGTTAAATGAAAACATAAAACTTCCTTTAAATGAAATAGGAGACGTAAAATATGTTTATCAATATACTGCTGAAGGAAAAACTTACACTTTTGAATACATTTTCAAAAGAGGGATACATTTTAGGTTTGCTAAATTAAAAGACCAAGATACTCCGAGTGTTGAAGAATATTTACCTTTTGAGAACTTATATATTACGAATATAAAAAGTGAAAACAACAGAGTAATTTATGGTTTGGATTGGGAGCAAGCACCACTTTTACCGCCGACAGAATTTGAAGTAAGTTTAGTGGATGAAAGTTCCCAACCTTTACCGCAAGGCGAATATGAAGTAAGGGTTTATAGTGTCAGTTTAGCAAATCCGCTAAGTTCAGGAGATTACTGGGTTTCTCAATCATTAACAAAAACTATAAAAATTGAAGAAAACAATAAAGCGATTTTTGTCAAATGGAAAAAAGTTGATTATGTAAAAGGTTATATAGTTGAAGTAAAGCAAGTTGGTGATACATTTAAAACACACGTTTTTGTTTATCCACATAATCTTTCAGCGGTGATAAATGCAACAAGTCAACTCATTTCTTTTACCTTTGGTGCTAAACAATTACCACCTCAAAATCAAGAATATGTTTTAAGTTATAAGTATATGGAGAAATTGGTCAATCAGCCCATTCTTTATTCTTCATTAGAGCAAGTAAAAGAAGACCACGGTTTAGGTTCAGAAGCATATAATGTAGCAAGGTATTTTCTTTCAACAGAATTAGGTAACGCTCCTTTTGTTATGATTGTAGGTGTGGAAGAAGACAGTTTAGCAGGTTATTTAAATGCATTAAAAACGCTTGAAAATCAACACTGTCATTTGATTTTTGCTACGCTTTGGGATATGGATTTATTTGACGCTATGTATTCGCATAGTCTTTCGCTTTCAGACCCTATTACAGGGCAAAGAGAAAGGTATGCTGTTTTCTCTGTAAAGAATGATTGGCAGTGGTATGACAAAGAAGTAAAAGACTTTTTGAATCATTTTAGAACTATGGAAGGTAAAGGTAAAAGAGCCTTTTTAGTCATTTTTGATGGTAGTGATATAACACTTGACACTTGGATAGAGCAAGATGGTAGTGTATCAGTGAATAAAAAGGTTAAAGACGTATTTGGAACAGACATAACGCAAATTTTTGGTGCTATGCTTGCTTTTGCAAGGTATTGTTCATTTAGAGACCCTGCTTCTTCATTAACAGAGAAAATTGTGCCAGGTGTTTCATTTACAAAAGCAAGTTGGGGCGATTCAGTTTATCTATATTTAAGAGATTTAGGTGCTTTTGTTGTAAGGAATGATTTTGGTTCAGCAATAGTGGATTTAGA
>Ga0209821_100091_pt1 | contig 16793 bp, 28 predicted proteins | sample SSWtaG_3_FD_184118 | JGI IMG/M metagenome (GOLD analysis project Ga0209821, IMG submission 184118) | Hot spring microbial communities from Sandy's Spring West, USA to study Microbial Dark Matter (Phase II) - SSWTFFsm_matched (SPAdes)... | ecosystem: Environmental > Aquatic > Thermal springs > Hot... | reverse complement strand
GAGAAACAGCATGTTCTCGAGTTGGAGAAACAGCATGTTCTCGAGTTGGAGAAACAGCATGTTCTCGAGTTGGAGAAACAGCATGTTCTCGAGTTGGAGAAACAGCATGTTCTCGAGTTGGAGAAACGGCCGAAGGGTCACCCCAAACGGGGGGGAGTGGGGTTGAGAGATGTTCGTTCTAGGCCTCGTTTGTGTTCTGCAAATTAAAGTTAAATTAATGTTAATACTATGTTAACGTAAAGTTGAGATAAGAGACCATAAAGTTTAGACTTGTCTAAACTTCATGGTATACCCGTGTGGATACCGTCAAACTCCATTGAAGGATACCATCAAGGTTACCCACAGATTTCACGCAGGAAGGGGGGGTTCAATTATCCCCCCACCATAAAATCACCATCAACCACGCAGGACTTTATCTTTCTAGAAACCTGTTTTTTATGGTGGTTAATGGGGAGTAGGGTTGGGATTTATTAAAAAGACGTGCGTGAGAACCGGGGGTTCAACTTGAGAATTTAAGTTAAGAAAAAGATTTAAGAATTTCTTGTTTTCTTGTGTTTACGTTTTCTAGTACTTTTGTCTTGGCATACTTACTAAATCTAGTGTAAAATATCAATGCAGTACTTAAGTCCTCCCATCCTACACCGAAATCCATTAGGCCACTTACTGCTACCTCCATGGGAACACCTAGCTCTGCTAGTATTGATATGTGTGACCGTCTCATGTCATGAGGTGTTAGTGTAAAAGGTAGTCCTAATAGTTTACTGATTTTCTTAAGTGTGTGTGAATACCATTTTTGTAGATCCATGACCGTCCTACAGTTAGTAATGCTTTTCATTATACTGCCTTTCTCTCTACGGTACTTAAGTAGTAGTTCAATTGGTTCATGATCTAGCCACCTTAGGTCTGTTGTCCACCATTTTTGAGTCTTATTCTCAAACACCTTTAGTATGATCGTGTCAGGTGTGTACTGTATGTTCTCCCACTTAAGCCCTATTAACGAGGTGTTCACGTTATCTAAGTCCTCATTCCTACTTACGCCCTCACTACCCCAGCCCTCACGTGCTCCAGTAGTCAGATGTAGCCACACAACCAAGAACTCGCTTTCAGCTATCTCACCACGCTTGTAAAGCTCTTTAATCTTAATGTAGTCAGTATAGTAAATCGCTGACATCTTCGGGGTTATGTAACGCTTCTCAGCACCCACGTAACCTTCTAACCAGTTTCTAAATGCTGGGATACGCCTCAGCAACTTTATTTTATCACGCTTTATCCTAACATCCCTATACATCTCGTCAAGAGTCTTAAGCAGTAATTCCTTACTCCAAAAATCTGGGTTTGATACCTCACCTTTCTGAGCTAAATACTCCATTATTTCCTTAACTACCCTGACGGCCTCAAGTTTTTCCTTATCACTATAGTACGCTCTACGCTCCCTATTGCTTTGCCTTTCAATATCTTTTGTCATGAACTCCTTGATTAGAGAGCTCTGCATAGGATCAACGACTCTCTGCCTACTACTTATATTCATCAATTCCTCAACACGATTAACGAGGTCTTGTGGTGATGTGGTGATTACATCAACACGTTTCGCTTCCTCATCATATATTGCTAGCCTACCCTCATTCTCTATACGCTTTATCAATTTGTACACACTTGTCTTATCAACGTTTAGGTACTTAGCAATACGGTCAGCACTAACCCCGAGCTTTGAGTTAATGTAGTAGATTACGGCACCCTCATCAACAGTGTAAATGTAAGGACGGCCCCAGTTTGCTAAACTCTTATACTGCTTGATTAATTGATTCACTCTATCCCTTATAATATCAAGGTGTTTCTTCAACGCCGTAGGAACTTCCTCCATTTTTGAACCACCATAAAAAAGATACTCCAGAGGGGTTAATAAGCTAAATCATTCATTATCGCATATTGAATAATGAAAAAACTACCAATAAGCTTTTTGTTTCTCTTTCTTAGGCTTCACCGATAGCTGAGTCTTAAGCATTGACTCAAGTTGAATAACTTTATCCACGACTTCCTCAAGCTTACCTAGTAGTTCCTCGTATTTACCTACGTCTCTGTCCGTACTCTTAAGATAAAATGATATATCCCTCCACAAGTTGATTATCTCCTTCCTCACACCAGCGATACTTACCTGTAGCTCATTACGTTTCAGCTCCTCAACAAGCCTATCTATCTCACTCTTTAGTTGTTTTTGAATCACCTCATATTCCTTAATCTTCATGTATTTCTTGTAGAGTAGCGGGTCTGAGTTGATATAGCAGTCAGGACATAGTAGGATTGACTTACCGCTACCGTCCTCGTAAACATACTTAGTGTAGTGTGCTTTATCACCTGACTTAAGCATCTTGCCACACTTAGAACACTTTGAATCATAAAGTAGTGTGATGTCCTTATCAATTATCTGTTTTATGGCTTTATCACTACCTCCCCCCAAATACACATTAATAATGTCTTGAATAACCTCGTTTATACTAATGCCTCGCTTACCTGCGATATCACTTAATATGTCATATACGTTATCGCTTACCTTTATCACCTTCAATACCTAACCACCACTCATATGCATTCCTTAACACTATGTAGTTCACTATTAGAATTAGTAGTATCAATATGATTAACATCACAAGATCATTTATACTCATGATCATCACCTACTATGCTAGGAAATACACACTTAATAGTTCCTTCCCTAGTTACGTAGAATTTACCGCCCATCTCCTCACACCACTCCCTAAACTTCTCTACATCCATCATGTCTAGCCCCCTAATCCTGTTTACTAATCCCCATTCACACAATATTAAACACCCTTATAAAGTGTTCACCACTATGTATCGTTTAGACATCCTCATCTTCGCCCTAGCATACATTGACTTAACGCACATACTACAGTACATACGTATGAACTCATCCTCACCGTACATGTGTTTCGCCTCTATCTTTGCCAACACTATACATTTGTTGTGAAGGTTGAACAAACACTTATAATCACTCACTGACATCACCTATACATTCATTATAACAATCCTCATCAATACAGTCATCTCCTTCACAAAACCCTTCACACTCCATGATAGACCTATAGCATAGTTCTACACAATACTCTATTAGATCCTCATCACTCATAACCTAATCACCCTCAACTTCCTCAATATCCTAATTATCCTGCTGGTTTCGTATTTTTTTAGTTCCTCGTAACATAGTAATGTTCTCATGTGATAATGAGCTAGTTGAGTGATTAGCATTGTTATGGCTTGGTTCGTGTCCTGTGCTTGTGGCACCCACCTCTCTAGCTCTTTCAGTAATTCTTTCTTAAGGGGTCTGTTCCTCATGTTCTCACCTCAGCCTCATGGATCTCCAACCACTTCAGTGTTGAGTTATACTCTACGATGTCAGCATTAACGCACACATCCTTAGTAGGTGGCAACATCCTGTTATTGATCTTAACGTTGAAAGCCTCATACTCACGTATTAGTCTGTCATCAACATATACGTTCACGATATAGTACCCTGAGGCATTCTCCCTTACGTGATACTTTATACACACCTTCATTTACTACCCTCCCTTCATCTCTTTCTCAATGTACATTAGTATGGCTTGCCTCACAACATCACTAACACTAAGCATTTTCTCATGAGCTATCCTTAACAACACTCTATACAACTCATCACTACACCTAAAACTTATAGTCCTATGACTCATATGTTTCACCACATAATATTTATGTAAAAAGGGTTAATAAATCTTATTATTTATGGCCTGAAAGTCTCCCACTCAGGAAGCTTAAACTCCCACCTTCCTCTACTCAAATCTAGTAAAATCTTGTGATACAAAATTACGGGCTTTCCCCATTCCCCAGACAGCCAAAAATGCTTTATAGATATCATGGTCTAATCATCTCCACACTAAAATATATGACCGCATTAAATAAACCTACACCAGCAGTAGCGTATTGCTGTATCGTTATGCCCTCACTTGGTTGAATCACTATCGGCACAGGTGGCTTAAATATCATGTAAGCAGAGGCTCCAGTATCCTCTGGGTTTACTGCGAATATCGCTATTGGTGCTTCTTTTAAAGTTACAGTAGCACCTGTGTATGCTGATATCCCCGTAGGTAATTCTGGATATCTTGGGTCTAGCTTCATTATCGTTAATGCTGTCCCACCTGAGACTGCACTCGCTCTTTGCATTATATACTGCATTATATAGCCTGTTACTGTGGCCGTTGTATGCATTGATGCAATCACGTAAAGGATACGTATGTAGTACGTTGATCCGTTCCAAATAGTTAGGTGGTGCTTATTAGCTGACACAGTACTCGCACTAACTGATACCGCATATACTGGGTTAACTGCCTCTATGTTCTTCGCTTGATTAACTTCCTCATAGCTACCTGTTACTGGGTTATATATTGCTCTAACCTTTTTGCCCGTACTGTCTGGTGGGAGCTGTATGTAGCTCTCACTCACCTACCTACACCTATCTCTTAACTTGTACTTCTACGTGTCGTTGATAAGCTGTACCTGACCCCGATATCTTAACTCTTATTGAAAACGTGTGTAACCCTGTACCCAAATCTGATATAGAGGCTGTACCCCTTAACACTGTGTACGTGGTTGATCCTGTGTAAAGCTCTATCCTAGGTGTGCTCTCGTTATCAACAAACAATGATACATATGCTTGAGTCCCTGCCGTGCTTGTCTTTATCTCAGCAATAAACTCAATCTCTTGCCAATTGAGTGTATCAATACTTGTGTCTTTATAAAAGTTAAACCTTTTCTTCTCTACATATATGTTGCTAGTCTCATAAACCTCCGTATCATCACCGAGAATGAAAACTGACCTAAGAGATGAGGAAACCTTAGTCGGCGTAACTGCACCATCAGCTATTTTACTCGTGGTTACCGCCCCGTCCTGTAGCTCGTTTACTCCCACACTGTTGGGCGGGGGCTTCCTACTCCACAACTCAATACTCATGACTTTCACCCCTTAATAAATACCGAATCCTCTAATATAAGTGTTCTTGCCTAACTCTACATCAAGATATAGTTGCCTGATCACCGGTGCCTCAAACTCTATAGTTAAGTATTCCCCTGGCTTAAGGGGAGTGATTTTCTGATAAGCATTTATTCCTACATACACGTTGTTATGTCCGTCATTATATAGTGTTAAAGAAAATAGTGGTGTGTGCGGCTCATCTTTAACAAAATCCAATATGGTTAGCTCACTTACCTCAACGCTTATAGGATACATGAGTCCTTTAGGCTCAGCCCTATATTTCTTCATCTCTTCCGATATTGCCAGCAACACAGCATATTTAAGTAGGTCATCCATTATCTCACCTATCACGTGTAGTGAATTGCCGTTATCCTGCCCGCCTCATCACGTTCAAATATCACGGTTCTGCTTCTCTCTAAGTTGTTCTTAACATAAATAAAGAGTAAGAATAGCATTATACCCATTAACATTAGTACACCAAACCATCTATATTCCTCTCCTTCAGCCATATTATTTATCACCAAAAAAATATGATTTCAAAATTAAAAAAGCATATCAATCATGTTCATGTTATTGCCTCTCTTATGTCCTCTTCTGTGTAGGTAATGCCGTTTGAACTACTCGTTCTATGACTTGATTATACAATCTATTATTAGCCATGATGGTGGTGTTGTTGTTAGTCCTTTTACCATAATCGTTATTACTCTACTGTTTATTTGTAGTGGTGGCGTAAGCTTAAAGATTACGTCATTACCATACATACATGTCTCGTATTTATTGTTCTGCTCGTCAAGTGCTGATAGACATACTGTTTGTGCGTTACTTTTTATGAATGCCTGTATATTGTATGGTGGTGATAGGTCTATGCCCGTGTATGCTCCGAATTCCTCCGTAGTTCCCGTGATCTTTACAGCGTTTCCTTTCTTACCTGTCGTTATCTCTATTGTTTCGTTCGCTATCGGCCTCCATGTCTCTGTTGTCTCACAATCATTTATTATTATTCCGAAATGTAGCGTCATCTTGTAAGTAAACACGTATTCTGGCACACGTATCGGTTGTGTAAAACTTATGAATATTGCGGGGCTATACGGGGGTGGTAATGCCTTAACCCACAATTCAATACTCTCAACATGATTAGTGTATGATAGCTCATTAAACGTTATCCTAAAGACATCGTTTATCACCTCAGGTGTGTGTGTTGTCATTATTGAGAATCCTTCAGAATAATTAACTCTTACCTTGTCCCATAGAATAACATAGTCGTAGTTTTGAGTATTAAAGAAGTTCTCAAGGCCGTATATTAAATTATCGTATATGTAATTTACTTCTGAATCAGCATTAACGCCTACTACTACTTCAATATTTAAATATATGTAAACATAGTATGTCTTGCCTTCCTCACTACTTCCTGATATGTCGCCCTCTATGTAAAGCTCTCCTAAATCGTTATATACCTTAAAATAGTTAAATGAGCCTGTCCTGACTCCGTTTCCTTTGAATACAAGCTTTAGCCTCCCACCCTCCGTTACAGCATATAAAAACCCTAATGACACGTATATGTCTCCCGTGCTCTTGTCTATCAAGCTACAGTTACCTAATAGTCTTAATGAGTTACCTCCCGCCATAGTTGAGTATAGGTGATTAAGGAATTTCTCGGTTACCCTCCCACTCATATCTTAATTACCCCCTTTATAACGTCTCCCGACTTAACGTTAGTGTTTATATAGGTATTAAATAGAATAGCGTTCTGACTATTATAGAAATCTATTCTAAGTAGTGTTCCACTCTTAGGTGCTGTAGCGTTGATGATTAGCGATGTGTCCGTAAGTGTTGTTGATTTAGAACCCTCTACCTCACCATCTGAATACACATATATTGCTTTGTAGATGTATAGTGTTACAGGATTGGCTATGTTTAATAAAACACGCATTATCTTCTCAAGTAGCCTCACAGGTATTAAGTTCTTCAGAACTAAGGTTGTGTTAATGTTTATCACATTTTCTTGATTAGGTATAACATAGTATCTCTCTCTAAAATCAAGTATTAGACCCGATAAGTCAAGACTATCACACCTGAACTCCCATGTAGGTGTAAACGTTACTCTTACGTTACATGTGTTCTCACTACATGTTATCATGTATTGACTACCTATCAACATGTAAACACATGAGCTATCTTGTATTATACATGGATATGAGTAATTAACCCAAACCCCGCTATGTAAAGCACTTAATAATCCTTTCCTAAACTTATCTGTTACGCTCACCAATTCTTTGAAACACCTCCAGCAATCTCATATGTTGCCTCCCCCTCAAATGAGTCAGTCATAACTAAATCACATGATCCGTCAAAAACCATTGATGATTCAAAAGTAAAAAACTGTGGTGATGGCTTTCTCTTAAATATTATAATTATAAGCATAATCAACATTATTATAACAAAAAACACCATCTTCTTAGCGTCTGTTTCACTCATATAATTACCCTGGAGCTCCTTCCCTTCCTACTATTGCGAATATTGGGGCTCCCTTTATCTTGTCAATCTCTCTATAAACCACAAAGTAGTACTCTATAGACGCATATTCATTAGGTGGTGCTACTGCTATTACTGCCCCCAAAGGTAATTCAATGTCTTTAGTCATGTTCTCATTGTAGTAGTATATGAACGAGTCCGTTACTGGATTATATTCTCTGTCCTCTATCTTCTTAGGTATTATCACATTGAGTTCCCTAATAAATACGTTGTTCTCTATTACGGGCCACCCACTACTGGCAGGTATTCTTACTCTTATGTATCTAGTTTTCACTACGTCTATCTGCGATGTGTAGTATGTGAACCAATTCGTCCCATCTACCGAATACTCAATATATGGATAAGCCCCCGTATATTCGGGGTTCTTATCCCACAACCATACAATAAACACTATCTTCACCTCTCCTAAATCTATCGTATATGGTATTACCTCCGTGTTAAGGTTAGGTAATGAAAGATACGTGTCATATTTTAGGTCAGTAACTACGTCAATATTGAACCACTCAGCTGTCACTACCCCCTTCACTTGATCCATGTGTCTTAACGCTACGTAGTATTCATTAGCGGGCTCCGTACTATCTAATAGTCTGAATGAGATCCCCGTTATGCCAATTCTATCACCTGACTTAACACTCTTGTTTAGTATTGCGAATGCATAATTATCGGCTAACACAGTGCCCACATTTGCTTCATAGTAGTAAATTCCGTATTGCCGTACCTTACTCTTCCTTAATTCATATAGCGAATACGCTCCTAAACCAGTTCCTAAAACACTTAGTGCTCGTGCTATCCTATCACTACTCACACATATCACCAAAATAATTTACTTAAAAACATATATATATTACTTTCTTAGGTAGCTCACTATTGCTATTACTACTGCTATTATTACTGCCATTATTAGAAAGTTTTTGAGTGTGTCTATTGTGCTCGTTAGGGGGTCTATCGTGTTCTTTGCCTCATCTGTTGGAGTCGGGGGCGGTGTTATGTTTGTTACTATTTCGTTAAATGCTTTGCTTGGGTCTGGCTGTGTCTGCGCCCACTCCCATACCTTCGTGATGAATCTAGTATATTCTGTGTAACGTTCAGTGATAACCTTCTGGGTCTCATATGATAGTTCCGCCACACGCATGTCCCGTATAGCATTCGCTATGACCCACGTTATTATTGTTCCGCATATGGCTAGACCCAAGACTAAAACCACTACTACAGGAGCTATATCTGTCCTGTAGTAAAGTCGTATGATAGGTGGTGAATCGCTCACTTTCTCAGCTCTCACTATATAGTAGTCTTCAAGACCCAGCAGTCTTCTAACGTAATTTCCTATTGTTAATCCATAATTAAATAACGTGGTTCCTAACGACAATAAGAAACTAGTTAAATAGCTTAGCCCTGGAATACTCATTAGCGTTGTTATTACTGTGTTACTTAGTTCTACATCAATATATATAATTATTTCATCACGTGGCTTTAATATAATGTTGTATGTCCCTGATGTTGGTGCTATTCTATCAAGTCTGTCAAGAAGATAATATTTCTTATCCTTGCTCATCACCTTCAATACTTCAACATATGTTTTTTCGGGTGATATCGGATAAAATACCGTAAGACTTGATCCGTAATACGTCTTAAAGAATCTCTCGTTATTGTAAATCGTTATATAGTTTATCTGTGCTACTAAATCATTGTTGTTTTCGTCCTTCACGTTAAGAGTTGTTACTCCCTTTCTGGTGTAGGCATAACTTAGTTTTCTTGTCTCAATTAGCCTGTTGCTTGTGTCATATATCTCTACTATAACAAAATAAATATTTACTACTGTGGTTGAGGGAGTTCCGTGGGGGTTCGTGCTCCATAACTCTATTATTCCCTTACCGGTTCTATTAGTGCCCGTTAAAGTATCATCAAGGTAAATAGCTTGATTACTGTCCCAGGTCTCATATATTTTTAATCTTATGGTTTGCCCTTCCGTATCATACACTATTTTACTAGGTTCGTCATAGTTCATGAATATGTTTTTCTCAGCCCAGTCTATCCTCACTTGTTTTCACCCATTAACTTCTTTAGTATTAGGTCTAAAAGTGTTGCTAGTTTTTCCTGCGTTATTCTCAAATTATTTATTGCCTCTCTAAGACTCGCTAGTTCATTTCTGAATAGCATGTAGAACACTAGTAATACAAGTCCCGCAATCCCGTAGTTCAGAAAGACCGTAATGTCTAACTCCACCTTACTCACCTAATAATATTTTGCTTTCATAATTTATAAAAATACGTTCATTATCTAGCACACCTATATGCATATATGTAGCTGTCCTTAATGCCTATGAAGTAGTGAATACCGATACCTAATACTACCTTGAATAGATTTGGTGATACTTGACTAATGCTTACTACCGAGTCAGAAAACAGATACATTAGCCAGTCATCAGCCTTACCCACCCAATCCAGACACGCTTCAATCCTGGCAACCAACATATACCCTGAATCTGTCAGAGACTTAATGAATGCTGGGAATTCCTTGGTGGTGAATATGTATTTCTGCATGGGGGGCATAGTAGGGATGATTATTGGTGGTGTAACAGGTGGGGATACTGTAGGTGTGGGTGCCTCATGCTCGTATTCCTCTACACGCTTCTCCTCTTTCCTGACCTCTTCCTCAGGAGGTATTAACGTTACCTCAGGTATCGCTATCCCCATCCTATAGTATCTTTTCACGTATAGCTTGTTATTGTCCTCAATTATCATGTCAGACGCTTTAAGTGATAGTATTATGTCTTCAAGACCTGATATATCGTAGTCCTGATTAAGAAGATGTGTTTTAAGGTCATTTACTGTGGGATACACACGGTTCACATTCATATCCTCAATTAACGCATACACGACCCTCTCATTAAGTGATTTACGGGCTTTCTCAATGATCTTACTAGCCTTACTTTGCTTCTTAGCGTAATCAATTAACGTCCTTTGCTTAGCTATCTTAGCCACAACTATTGATGTCTCAATCACGTCGGGACGCTTAGCAATCGGTACCTTAGGAATAGTTGATTTAATTTCCTCAGCAATCTTTCTAGCCTCCTCAGGATCTACGCCCTCCCTCACCAAGAAATTATAGACTAAATCATACGCTTTATTACCGTCTAACTCAGGCCTCATTCTAAATCGGTCAATCTCTGCACGTATATCCCATGGGAAGCCATACGATATTTCAGGCCTTTGCTCAATGCTCCGCAAGTAATCGGAGATTGATTCACCAATCTCCTCGTTGATCTTCTTCTTTAGTCCCTTCTCCCTTATCATCTTCTCTATCTGCTGTAAACACCCAGATTCCGTTTCATTACGACATGATTTGATAAGGAATGACTGAACCTTATCTAGGTTGTGAATGTCAGGAAAGCCCAGAACCTCCGCTGGATCCTCAACATCATAGTTGTCTAATAGTTCACTAATCCACCTACTCCATTTCTCAAGCCATCTAGTCTTGGCTATCCCTCTCAGTAAGTTTATTGTTTCACCTATAGTTCTCTCTTTCCCAACCAACGCCACACCCAAAAATAATTATTGCTTATGAAAAAATAAATAGTTATTTCTGTGCTTGTGTAGTGGCTTGAGACGGTGATTGAGCTAGCTCAATAAGTCGCTTAGCTACCTCTTCAGCTATTTGTCTTCTTACGTCCTCCCTACCCATACTAAATATTTCAATACCTTTGATGATCGCATCAATCAATCGGTCTATCTTGCTTGGCTGAGGCGGTGCTAGTGGCAGTAGTGGCTGAGCTGGTTGCCCCTGAGTTGTAGGCACTGTTTGATATAGTAGTAATTGACGTAGAGCGTCAAAGATTGCTAACGCTTGTGATACGTTGATGTAGCTCACCAGCCTTATGTATCTTTCCTCAAAGAACATCACCATCTTCAGCGCCGAGTACAGTGCTTCAGGAGTTATGTGCTTCAGGTCTTCAGGGGTTATGAGAGTTGAGAACTGCCTTAGCTCTATTGCCCAATTAGTATATGATGCGATTAAGTCAAGCAGTGATTGCCCCGTCTGCTGTGATATAATCTTTAGTTTCTCGTATAGTTCAGGGTACCGCTTAGCAAACACTCCCTCAATGCCCTTTATCTGTGAAATCTCCTTATGTTTCTCTTCACGTATCTCTTCCTCTGACAATCACATCACCATACCTTTCAATTATTTTCATCAACGACTCATGTAACGTCTCTGCCTCACGATCGTTGTCAACAACTATAGTTATGATCACACTATCCTCAAGCCTGTCAACCAACACCTTATTTACGTGAATCTTATCCCTTAAGCCCAACACAATATTAAGTATATCCCACCACATGTTTGATTACCTCAATATAATCACGTGTTAGGGGTTAATAAGTTTTATTATTAAAAAAGCCTTGAGTTTGGGCTTACAGGACTTACGTTACGTGTGTTACACTACCACTATCCCATAGACCGCCTTCTTTGATGTCTTAACTATTACGTCATGCCTTCCCGCACTTAGATCAGAAGGTAGCGTTATTGATGCATACCCGTTACCGTCAGTCTTCGGTGGTGTGGTGAATGAGATTGTTGAGCCATCAACTATTACCGTTACGTCCTCGTTAGTGTCTAGGTTGAACACCTCTAAGGTTTTGCTGTCCTTGGCATACACGAACGGCTTCTTAGCAAATAGTGCATCGTACGCCCCCTTAAGTAGGTCAGCAATACCTATACTTAATGATTCATCAGTGTAGGGTATGCCAGTAACAACACCTACAACACCGGTGACAAAGGGTAATAAGCCCGACCTGATTTGTCTTAGCATGCCTACGTACTTATGATATATTGCCACGTTTTCAAAGAGTGCGTCATCAACGATCTTTATACCTCCAGCTACGGCGCTACCGATTCCTTTATCCATGATCTTGTCAACTATTGCCCGCAGTTGCTCACTCACTTGCTATCACCTCTTAAGCTGTTACTGTGGGCGTTATTCTAGCCGGTGGAGTGGGTGGGGGCGCTCCTGTAGTAAGTCCCGCTACTTTCATACTGCGATATCTTTGAGCAGTAACAGATATTAGTGTGGCTACAGGGACAACCCTGTTAACAACATTTGCCCTGATATCGCCCTTGACGAGAGGTGGAAGTCTCTGAATCGTGCTCCTTAACTGAGGCTCTAGTTGAGACATCCAAAGAGCCCAGCCAGTCCTGAATCCTTGGCTAGTGTTAGTTACCCATATGTCGCCGCTTGCCTGTATTTTCCTGACTGCTTCCTCAACTATGTTGCCTATTCCCTTATCAAATAGTCTTCCTCTCTTAGCCATTTTTTCACCATGTATGTATTAACTTAAAAGCTTATAAATTTTTCTTATAAGCTTTTAGTACGTATTTAATGTGGTGGTGTGATGCCTAGATTTGCTATGAGTCCTGATGAGTATAAGAGTAAGTTCAGGAACGTATCACTTAACATAGTGTACTTTAACATGTTGTACGAGATTTGTAACGAGTATATAGGTATTGAAAGCATTTCGCAGTGTTTATACCTAATAATTAAAGACCTATATGACACACTCACAATGTCTAGGACAGAAAAAGAGGAAGTCAAGGAAAAATATCAGCCAAAGAGGAAGAAGGTTAAGGAAGAGGAGATATTAACATCTATTAGACCGCCACCCCCGCCGTAACATATTCTCTCATACGTGAATATTTATAAACTGCGTAGAAAATGATTATATATGGTGGTGAGTGAGTAAATGCCTGAAAAAATTAATTGGCTAGCTGAAGGTGAGGCAATACTAGATAAAGTGTTAGAAGCACTAGATTATTGGTGTTGGGAGGTAGTGGGTGATCCATTAGACTGTTATTCAACACACCAAGATCTAGGGCTATACGTCGTGGCTGAAGAATTCGTGGGTTGGTCTAGGTTTAAGATAACTGATAAAGATCTTGAAATACTTTCACAAATGCCTGAGAAATACTATAAGAGATTAGACGCAAAGTTTCGCAAAATCCTTGATCGTGTGATAAGTAATTTAATGAAAAAGTACGGAGAAATAGAGTAAGGCTAGTACACAGTAAAGTAGAATGAAAACACACCACATCTTTTTCTCAGAAAAACAGACTAATCAATACATTCTATTTTCGGGCATGGCAGGCCTCTACGGTATATGTATTCTAATAACTTCCTAAGTGTCTCAGCATCAGTGATAAAACTAAGTTCAGGATGACCTAAGACACTGCAGTCAACATAATATTTTCTACACCTAGGGGACACCACTTACACCACCCCTGTCCCGCCCGTGGGGCGCTTAGCCCGCACGGGTCGGGGGAGTTAGTATTTAAAAACAATTATTCCTCGGGCGTGTAGAGGTATATGATTTTTTCTTGATTTAACAGGTTCAACAGGTAGTTGACGTCTTCTTCAGTATAGACTTTGTTAAAGTCCACAGGAGGATAAGAGTGATATGCAGGCGGTATAGCATTCACGAAATCGATGATTATTGGATTATTGTTCACCACACTAAAATCATTGTTCTCTCTTGCTACATGTAACTCAACGTGCTTTATTATTTCAGTCTCATCTTTAGTGATCTCCACTAAGTATATGTCTATCGTGTAATCATTAATATATCTTCGGCCAGAGCTCTCAAACATGATATATCTTCCTGGTAAAATCTTATAGAACACTTTTAGATGCTTCATAAGTACTGGCTTTACAAATTTACGTTTTCTAATGCTGAACAACAAAGTAACTTCATACATGTTAGTGTATGAAGTACACTTATAGTTCCTCTCTATCACTTCTAATGGGGTTTCACTTTGAGGGGCTTGACCTCCAGCCCCTCGGAGGTTGAACGGGGGTTCGGACACCACTTACACCACCCCCTTCCCGCCCTGCAGGACCTTGAGGACCTGGCAGGGTCGGGGGAGTGAGTTTAATAAAAAGAGAGTGATAACAATTTAAGGGGGATGATGTAAACATCATAATCAATCTCTATAGAAACTTGCAACATGGTAACTTCAGCATTAAATTCATAACAATATAGAACATCATCTGAAATTTCTTTTCTAATGGTTATTTTGGGAGTTATATCCTCAGACTCCTCATAATCCCTCAACACCCACTTGATGTTAGATTTCTTGAACCGCCATTCGCATCCCATCCTACTTAAAGCCTTAGCTAGTGATTTTACATTAATGACTTTTCCTAACATTTCCTCAATCATTAATTTCACTTCCTCCACATACACCACCCCTGTCCCGTCCTGCTGTTCACGGACGGATTTCTCCATTTTTCCCACCATGTACTAAAATCTAATACAGGTTAATAAACTTTTCGTCAAATTATCACGTACTGAATAATGAAAAACACGCAACACGTCAGTAATACCGTGAAGTTTAGACAAGTCTAAACTTTATGATGAGCATGATCTTTATTAAGAGCATGAGCTTTATTAAGAGAATGTTCCCGATATGAAGAATATTCTTAGGATGAAGGGGTCAGGGGTTTAATATTTAAAACAAAAACTTTACTCTGCTTCAGGTGCTTCAATTACTTCAATTTTCGTTTTTATTTCGTAGTCTCTCAGTATGTATATTATTTTTTGATCTTTCTCGATTTTGAACCTCTGGCATATAACGATAGCTGTAATGACAGTATTGTCAACATAGATATCGATGAAGTCAGTAGCTTTTTCATCATGTATTGATAGATCTTTATCAACGACATGCGTCTTTACGTGTGGATATTCATCAAACTCATAATATATTTCACTAACTGTCATCTGCAGAATTGACAGTTCTTTTACTAGTTCTTTCATCACTGTCTCTTTGAACTCATTTGAATTTACAGCACGATTTATTAACTTGTTTAAGGCCTTGTTTAAAGCCTGTTTAACTAGTTCAATTTTATCCACGTTTTTCACCTCATGTACTAAAATCTAATACAGGTTAATAAGTTTTTCGTCAAATTATTACACATTGAATAATGAAAAACCTGCAATGTATGAGTAATACCATGAAGTTTAGACAAATCTAAACTTTATGATGAGAATAATCTTTATAAAGAGCATGATCTCGAGAAAGAGCATGATCTCGAGAACTCTCTCAACGTACTTAGCGTACTCCTTAGAAGAATAGAGTGAGATCCACTTACTGTAGAGCTTATGCGGTGACCCCACCCTCTCTAGGTAGCGCCCGACCTCGAGAAACGAGATTTTTAATTTAAAAACAATGTTTAAATTAAAAACGTGTTATGCTTACGTAAAGTAATACTTTTGCTTAAGTTCTTCAACATATTTCTCGAGATCATGCTCTTTGATAAATTGAACGAATTCGTCAGTTAAATTTTTAGTCTTGATGAACTTGACATACATCTCTATTATTTTTTTCTGTTCTTCAATCTTGTTGCGTTTCTTATCTAACTGTTCTTTGAAGTACTCGATTTGTTCGTTTAAGCTAGAGATTTTTCTTTCGTATTCATCAATTTCATCTTTCAGTATCTCACGTGCTCTTTTTTCTTCTTCTATTCTCTTTCTTCTCTCTTCTTCTTCTCTCTTTTCTTCATCGAGTTGATTCTTAATTTTTTCAAGTGCTTCATCTTGTAAATTGTACAGATATTGCAACGTTTCGATATCAAATACTTTCTTGTCATTGTCAATGATGTAGTCGATAAGCTTCGTTATTATGTCTGTATTTATTCCGGCCGTGTCGAGATATACTACATCATTGCTCACGTATATAGCATCGAATATTTTCAGTTCGTTATCTTCATTGATGATGACTTTAGTTGTGTCAAGATGCTTCAACGTTTCGCAGTCAACTTGTAAACTAATGTAGTCATAGCCATGACTGCGCACTATCTCATAGAATCTGTTTTTTGTGTAAAGCTTTGTCCTTTGCACATCATTTATTCTTAATTTTGCATGTACGGCCGGACACGATTCCATTTTCTCACCTCCGGGGGGACTTACCCCCATGTACTAAAATCTAATACAGGTTAATAAGTTTTTCGTTAAATTATTACACATTGAATAATGAAAAACCTGCAATGTATGAGTAATACCGTGAAGTTTAGACAAATCTAAATCTTATGATGAGCATGATCTCGAAAAAGAGCATGATCTTTATTAAGAGCATGATCTCGAAAAAGAGCATGATCTTTATTAAGAGCATGATCTCGAAAAAGAGCATGATCTTTATTAAGAGCATGATCTCGAAAAAGAGCATGATCTTTATTAAGAGCATGATCTCGAAAAAG
>Ga0209821_100090_pt1 | contig 16803 bp, 20 predicted proteins | sample SSWtaG_3_FD_184118 | JGI IMG/M metagenome (GOLD analysis project Ga0209821, IMG submission 184118) | Hot spring microbial communities from Sandy's Spring West, USA to study Microbial Dark Matter (Phase II) - SSWTFFsm_matched (SPAdes)... | ecosystem: Environmental > Aquatic > Thermal springs > Hot... | reverse complement strand
GGGGGGGGGGGGGACGTTCTGCGTGACGGGGCTCAACGGGGCGTAAGACGACGCTTCTCGAAGGGATTCAGGGGCTTAGGCGCCTGGACAGGGGTAGGCTCTTCGGCATTGAGGTGAGGGGGAGACCTCCCCGAACATCTCGGCGATCTCTGTGTTCCGCAACGGGACGGGCATCTTAGCAAGCATTCCGGGGTGGCCGCCACAGTTCGGCGGAGGCGTGCGCCACGTGGATTTAAGCACCTCCGTGGATCTGTAAACGCCGCGTGGCTCGCGAGGATGGGCTTGGCGATAGGCTTCTACCTAATGCTGACGGTGGCATTCACCATGTACAGCCTCCATGTAGCTGGCTTTCTGAAGAGGCTGTATCTTAGGCTTGGAAGCAAGAAGTGTCTCTCATGGCGGTTGCGCTCGGCTTGCTGGTCCTCTTTGACGTCTCTCTTCTCTATCGTAGCTCTTGCCTACCTGGGGGCCACCCGGCGTTGATCTTCACAAAGGTGGGGTTCCACGTAGCCTTCATCTCTAACGTCTTGTTTGGCGTTGGTATAGGTCTAGATCTCCGCGGCGGATATAAGGCTTAGGTTCGGCGTCACGCCGCCTGTGCTCCCCACGCCGCTCTTCTTGCTATTGGCGTTTCTCTCCGGCTACTTCATGCCGGCTGAGCTCTCGCCGGAAGGCATACTTAACGTAGAATCTCCCTCCCTACGTCGCGAGGTTTTTCGCCGAGGCGGCGGTGCTATATGGACTCTACGACTGGTGGCGGTGCACAACGGCCTTCTCAGTCTCCGTGGCAATACCTGTCGGAGGCCTGTTGCCACATCTGGTCGTAAAGAGACAGTAGCGAAATAGCCCCAGTTCTGTCAATGGATAACGGGTTAATCTGTTTCCTCTTCGTCCACGGCGGCGAGGGCTTGGTCTAGGAGGGCAAGGGTCTCTGCGAGTTGCCGTATGGCGGGGTCTGGGGATAGGCGGTACAGCTTTATGCGGCCGACGGTCTTGACCTCTATTATGCCGTATTGTATGAGGGGTTTTATCTGCTCCTCGACGACGCGTTGCGACGCCTGGGAGCGTTTGGCGAGTTCCGTGAGGTTCATCTCGCCGTGTCGCCAGAGGGCGAGGACGATCTTTATCTTTGTGGAGGAGCCAAGAACCCGGTCGATCACGGAAAAGGGGGTGGGTGGTTTATTTCTTATTTCTTTTTGCCCAGGAGTCTGTAGACCTTTATGCCTGTGTACGGCGACGTGGCGACCGCAAATAGCATCGGCCCGCGGGCGGTGTTCTTCTCCATCACCTCGTATTTGTCCGTCTCAAACGATTTCTTGGCTTTTATGTCGTAGAACTTTAGCTTCTGTTGGGGCATGACCCTCTTTTTCTCGGGCTTTAAAAAACCGTCGTTTATTTTAAAACAATACCAAAAGGCCCACGGGCGGAAGATCAAGAGCTAAGCCCTCTTCAGTTTCAGGGCGTTGGCCGTGACGGTGATGCTACTCAGAGACATGGCCAGCCCCGCGAGCTCCGGCCTGAGATGGAAGATGGGGTAGAACAGCCCGGCGGCGACCGGTATCAGAGCCACGTTATACGCAAAAGCCCAGAAGAGGTTGAACTTGGCGTTAGACACCACGCGCCGGGAGAGCTGGAGGAACTCCACAACCTTAGACAAGTCCCCCCTGGCCACCACCACGTCGCCAGCTTCCTTGGCCACCTCAGTGCCGCCGCTGACCGCGACGCCCACATCCGCCGTGGCGAGGGCAGGTGTGTCGTTAACGCCGTCACCCACGAAGACCACGCCCCCCTCCCTCAGCTTCTTCACGATCTCGGCCTTCTTCTCAGGCTCGGCGCCGCCGAAGTACCTAGAGATGCCCAGCTTGGCGGCCACGGCGGCCACGGCGCGTTCGTTATCGCCGGACACCACCACGGGCTCAAGCCCCATCGACCTAAGCCTCTGGACGGCCGCCGCCGCGTCGGGCCTCAGCTCGTCTCCAATAGCCACAAGCCCCCTGACTCTGCCCTCCACTGCCACATACACAACTGAAAGTCCCTGGGACCTAAGCTCCTCAGCCAGTCGCCTCATGTCCTGGGGCACCTCAGCGCCGAGGGCCTCCATCAGCTTCTCGTTGCCAACGCCGACGGACTTGCCGTTAACAGAGGCGTAGATGCCCATCCTCGGGAAGGAGTCGTAGGAGTCCGGCGGGCGTACCGCCAAGCCCAGCTCGGAGACGTAGTCCACAAGCGCCCGGGCGAGGGGATGCGTGGACTTGGACTCGGCGGAGGCGGCGTAGGCCAGCGCCCCCACGTCGCCTACGTACTTCACCACCCGTGGGGACCCCCGGGTCAACGTTCCCGTCTTGTCGAAGGCGACGAACCGCGCCTTTAAAACCTTCTCGAAGGCCTCGGGGTTCTTTACGAGGAGCCCCTTCTCCGCGGCGCGGCCGACGCCTACGACGACTGCCAGCGGTGTCGCGAGGCCGAGGGCGCATGGGCAAGCCACCACGAGGACAGACGCCACAAAGAGCAGGGCCTGGCCCGGCGGCGCCCCCCGCAGGACCCACGCCGCGAAGGTGGCCGCCGCCACAGCCAAGACGACCCAGGTGAAGACGCCGGCGACGCGGTCGGCCAGCCTCTGTATGGGGAGCCTCGCGTTTTGGGCCTGTCTAACGAGCTTGATCACCTCCGCCAAGTAGGTATGAGCGCCAGATCTGGTAGTTCTCAGCACAAGACGGCCCCTAACAAGCAGAGTGCCTGCCAGCGCCAGATCCCCTGGTTTTTTCTCCACAGGCATAGGCTCGCCGGTGAAGGTTGATTCATCCACATATCCTCCGCCCTCTTCCACATATCCGTCCACCGGTATCCTCTCCCCCTCCCTAACCTCCACCAGCTGGCCCGGCTTGACCTGAGCCGGGTCTAGCTTTATGAAGTCTTCGCCGGTTTTTACCCGCGCTTTAGGAGGAGTCATCTGCGCCAGCTTCCTCACCACGTCTCCAGTCCTAAGCTTCATCCGGCTTTCTATATACCTCCCGGCGAGGACAAACGTAATCACGGCGGCAGACGCCTCGAAATACGTGTGAACACCTGTCAACGCGGCGTATGCGCTGTAGAGAAACGTGGAGAGTGTGCCCAACGCCACCAAGGTGTCCATGTTAGCCGTCCAGTTTCTGAAGGCCCTATATGCGCCGGCGAGGAACCTCCAGCCAGAGAAAAACTGAACCACAGACGCCAAAGCCAGCTGGACTAAGGGAGGCACAAAGGGAAAGACCATAGACGCCATAAGAGCCGCCGTGATGGGCACCGCCGGGATGAGCCTCAATGCGAGATCTTTAGCCTCTCTCTCGGCGGCTTTCTTATCCACGTCGACGTCCACATCAGACCTCGAAACCTCGCCTACCCTGAACCCGGCCTTCCTCAAGGCCTCTGCGACATCTTCGGGATTTACCTCCAGCGGGTTATACTCTATATACAAAACTGCTGTGGCGGGGTTAAACGAGGCTTTAAACACGCCCCACAGCCGCGCCGCCCGCTCCACGGCTGCCGCATCTTCCGGCCGCGCCCCGGGCACCGAGATATACGCCGCCTCCCTATACACATCGTAGCCCACTTTTCTAACAGCCTTCAGCAGCTCCCCGTAGTCCAGCTCAGGGCCGGCCAACACCTTAGCTTCGTTGCTTGCCAGCGACGCCTCCGCCCACCTGACCCCCCTCACCGAGAGCAAAGCCCTATGCACGGTCAACGAGCAGGTGGCGCAGTGCATCCCCAAGATCTTCAAAACGGTCTCCCGCCCTCCTAACCTGACTCCAACTTTAACCTCTTGCATTAATGGTGATGCGGCATGCCCTGTGGGCCGTGTTGCAGGTAGTACTCAGGTCTCTTTTCGAACTCCTCTTTACACATGGGGGAACAGAAATAGTAGACCTTGCCCTTGTACAGCGCCTTGTACTTGGCCTTGGCAGGTTCTACCTCCATCCCACACACCGGGTCAACAGCCATGATAAAAACCCAGATTATGATTAATAAGTCTTCCATCGAAAGGCGTGAGAAACACTTATATACACATCTCGAGAGGGGTTCTATGTGTGCGCCTCCGAAAAAGGTAGAGGAGAAGAAGAAAGAAGAGGAGAAGAAGAAATAAGGTTTTTTAATCTAGCTTTTTCTGTAAGAAAAGTGGTTAGTTGATGCGTCTGCCGTGCCATTTATGAAACATAACAGCCCCGTTGTACCCGTTTATGCTAATCATCTGCATGTCGCCATCTGGCGTGGTGAAATGAATGGTGTAGTAGCCGGGAAATATACTTCTTTTACCTCAGCGCCTGGGAAATATGTTTCAAGCCACCTCTTTGCTATCGCCAGTGCTGTGGCGTTATCTATGTACATCGGCTGGCCTAGCCACATCATCAACTGCAGCTCCGGGTGGATGGCTCCGTTGGGGAGCACCAGTAGTTCTTGAAGTGGTTTTCCGTCTCTTCCAACGATTACATAATAATTGTATTGATATTTCTCCATTTCTAGCACCTCAAGTCCTGTGGTTTTACTGACGTAATCAACCAGATTTGCATCGCTCGCATTATAGACCAGCCAACCTTCTGCTGGGCCGACCGCCATGGGACAACCTTGCCAACCTGCCCACCAAGTCATCCGGCGGCCCATCATCGGGTACCCTTGCCACCCCAGTGGGCTCGTTTGATATATGTATAGACCCCAAACGATCTACATGGCGGCTCCCAACGCTACTCCTATGACCAGCGCAATTACAGCTATTTTCACTATTCAGTTCCATGTATAGCCGTAATGTGTGCCGATTTATGGTCTCTGTGAAATCGGGGTGGGTTTAGGTTTCGCTGAGGTGAAACACAACGGAGTTGCCCACGTTGCAACTGTTCCGCGCTTAGGTTTCGAAGAGGGTATAAATCCGCGTGGCTTTTCATGGCCTATGAGACAGCTTGGGATCTGGGCGTTGTTACTCGCTTGGTTAGGCTATGCGCAGTGTCCAACGTGCGGATAGTGGGGCGGCGGGTGGTGGAGTGGACCTTGGGACTTCCTCGGGTGGATTCTGGGGTTTGTGACCATGTTGCTGTTTCTTGGGTTGCTCACGTTGCTCTTTATTTGGCTCTACAGACAGTTGTTTAGCCCTAAGACGCATAACTAACCTGCCCTGGTGTTTTTCCAAAATCACAAGGCCTTTTACCTGCAGTCTCTGGGCGGCTCTCCACGCCCTTAACTTGTTTAGCCCCAGCTCCTTTGCCACCGTTGTTACAAGAGCCTCGCCGCCTAGTTTTACTATACATATAATGAAACGGCTCCCTTAGCAGAGATGTTTTAACCGAGGGGTCTATCTTGCCGTGAATCTCGCCTTCTCTCGTCTTAGGAGCCGTGAGCGCGTATATAGCAACGGCGAGCGTGGTAAGCGTCATGGAGAATATTATAAACATTGGCGATGGGAATACACATCCACGGCACATATAAGCGACTAAAGAGTAGATAGGATAAGGACCACCAGTAGCAAAACCGGCAAAAGCCGCATAAAGATGAGGGCGTAGCTGTTAAAACGGTTTTGTCGCAGATGTCTAGGTCTTTAGATAGCGTTGGTGCGTTTCCATCATACAGGCGTTTTCAACGAGTGCAATCCCGGCCTCCTGTAGTCTCTTTTTTGACTCGTCGTCTGCCACTATACCTAGCTGGAGCCAGAGGATCTTGACGTCGCCGCGGCTCTTCTTTCTCTGGATGACCTCCTCCGCTATCTTAGGCACCTCCTCGCTGGGTCTGAAGACTTGCACCACCTCTACCTCGTCGGGCACCTCCATCAACGACTTGTAAGCTTTTTCGCCGAGTATTTCAGTTGCGGTGGGGTTTATGGGGATTATGCGGTAGCCGTGTTCTTTTAGGTATTTGGGGACTATGTGCGCCCATTTACTGGGATCTTTTGAGGCGCCTATCACCGCCACCAACCGGTATTGTTTCAACACCTCCACCGGGTCCATGTATCCCTCTCGTTGTTGCTTAAAAAGTGTAGACGAGTAAGATGTGTGCACAGAGAAGAGGCCATAGTGTTTAGGCTCAAGTTCAGGAGGTATCTTGACGCAATCGAGTTTCTCCGGCGCGTTGCTGAGGTCGCCGAGCGGCTTAACCACCATCCAGATGTGGAGCTCCGATACGTCAACCTAACCCTTAGGCTGACTACGCACGACGCGGGCAACAGAGTCACGGAGAGGGACCTAGAGATGGCTGGGGAGATCCAAAAATTGGTGGAGGAGTTCAGAGATAGGCTAGCGCAGTAGCGTCAGAACTTTTTCCACAACTTCCTTGGGGTTTTTCCCCAACACCGTGATTATGGGCTCCTTTCCCAGATCCCCCCAGTCTACGATGAGGTCAGGCGTCTTGCCCCCAGTCTGTCTATACGCCTCTTCGATAATCCACTGCATGGTGGCCCCCTCCCGTCTCTTTACCTCTTCCGGCTCATTCCGCCTATCGACATATGCGATCAACATGCCCAGCGCCTTGGCCCGCTCCAGGAGGGCTGGGTCCAGCCTGATGTTCATGGCGGCTCTGGCAGTGGGCTCGTGGGCCGCCGCGGCGAGCACCTTCCGCGCCAGGTGGTCGCTTGCGCCGAAGGTGGGGGGCCCGGAGGGCTTGGCCCGCCCCATGTAATTCACGATTCTCCCAGGCACGGCAATTACGTCGTTGCGATCTCTCGCGTATCGGAGGTCAATGGCATATGCCAAGTTGCTTTGTACCTCCGGTATGGCCCTTGCAAACTCCTCTGCGTGTTTCTCTATGTGTCTCAACGCCTCGTTCATCTCCTCGTAGGCCTTCCACCTCTCCGCCGGTATTTCAAGCCATGCGGTGGGGTTGACCGCCCAGTGGCCCTTGCCCCGCGCCACGCCGTATTTGATAGCTGTGTAGATAAGCCGCTTCGCAGTTTTGATAGCCTCCAGAGGGTCCAGCCCCTTGGCCAGCCCGGCCGCGATGGCGGCTGAGTAGGAGCAGCCGGTGCCGTGGGTGGCACGGGAGTCCAGCTTGGGGGTGGATATCTCGTGGAAGGTGCCGCCGACATATACCACGTCAACTGCAACCTGCGTCTCGAGATGGCCGCCCTTTACCACCACGACCTCGGCGCCTAGCTTCCTGTGTATCGTCTCGGCGGCTTTCTTGGCGTCTTCCACGCCGACTATTTTCATGCCGGTGAGCTTCTCCGCCTCGTGGCGGTTCGGCGTAACCACCTTAGCCACGGGGATGAGCCTCCTCCTCAGCACCTCCACCGCGTCTTCTGAGATGAGGGGGGCGCCGGACTTAGCCACCATGACGGGGTCCACCACCAGGGGGAACCCCAGCCTAGACACTGCGGCGGCCACCTCCTCGATTATCTCCTTGGTGCCTAACATGCCGGTTTTCCCCGCGTCTATCCCCATGTCGTCCCACACGGCTATTATCTGCGACCGCACCAACGCCGGGGAGAGACACTGCGCCTCCCGCACCTCATAGGTGTTCTGCGCCGTGACGCAGGTGAGGGCCGTGGCGCCGTGGACCCCCAGCGCCGCGAAGGTCTTAATATCGGCGTGGATCCCCGCGCCGCCTCCCGAGTCAAGCCCGGCGATTGTAATCGCTACTTTCCAAGACATAAGCAACTTTTTTTACTTAGATAAAAATATTTTGACCTCAGAAAGCAGGGGGATATCCCTCAGCATCTCCTCGGATACGTACTCCCAGAAGATACCCCTGGGCTTGAGGTCTCTCCTCGTCGTCCTTATCAGCCTCGTGGGCGTCGCTATTATGTCCACGGGCAGGTCGAAGGGCTCCCGGGGGATGTCGTCCTCTACCAGCTGGACGTCGTGCACCGTGGTGGCGACTGGGGTATTCTCCCCCACCTTCCCGAAGCCGGAGAGGATTCCCCACTCGATCTCCGCGTAGCCATGGGACTTGCCCAACCTCCTCCCCGTCTTGGGGTTCACGGCGACAGACCCCACCACCACCATATCCACCGGCGGGAGCTCCCAAGGCTTGACGGGTCTGCCCCACTTGAAGGCGCCGGAGATGGTAGACGCCTCGCGGCGCGCGCCGCTGGGGATCCGGCCGGGGTCCAGCAGGAGGAAGCCCTCCCTTATCCTCGGCGTCGGCATCACCACCGCCTTGCCCAGCGACAGCGCCAGCTCCCGACAGGGCCTCTGGGGGGCGTCCGGGTTTATCTTAAGGAGGCGGGCCCTCCTGAACTCCTCCGTAGCGGCGAGGTTCCGACACGCCTCCTCAGCCCCCTTGAAGTTGGGTATCCTGCCGTACACAGGCCTCGGGAAAGCCGCTATATCCCCCTCCTCCAGAATCCGCCAGATGCGCTCCCTTATAGCCTGCTTAACCTCCTTAACCACGGCTTAACAACTAGCTATATTAAACACTGTACGTCCCGCAGAGCCCTCCTGAGGACTGGGTCCGGCACCGTGTACAGCTCTCCCCGCTTCTCCAAGAAGCCGTAGTCCACCAAGTTGCGGAGGAGCTTCGTCACCTCGGAGTCGCTTATCGGCCTCCCCTCCTCTGCCTGCAGAAGCCTCTTCACGTCGGACCACCTGGCGCCCCCCGCAACGGCGGCTAGCTTAGCCACGGAGACGTAGCGCCGGGTCCCCATGTATCTCACGAAGTTGCAGAACTCCCCGGCGGCGACCTCCGCGGCCCGCTCTATAGTGACTTCCAGGGCGGTTCCAGGTTCTCGCAGAGCGTTGAGGCCGAAGTACGCGAGCCACCCCACCACGCCGCCGAGGGCCTCCACGGCCGCTTCCAGAAGTCTCTCCTCTACTGACGCGCCAGCCCGCCGGAAGCCCTCCCTCAGATACTCAAGCGCCTGCTCCCTTGTGAAAGGCCTTATCTCTATCCTCTCGGCGTATCTCCCGTAGAGAGGCGACTCCGGGTCCTCCAGTCGCAGAAACCTCAGCAGAAGCCCAGCCTTGGAGCCCGTCAGAACCAGGGAGAGGTTTTTCAAGTTGTCGTATGCGTAGCCCAGCACCGGCAGTATCTGCCGTCCCTTCAGCTTGTATAGCTCTTGCGCCTCGTCTATGATGACCAGTAGCTTCTCGCCCCTCCCCTCCGCCCACTCGTCCAAGGCCTGCATAAGCTCCGAGAGACTGGGGGCGCCCCTCCCTGCCTCAAACCTTATGTCGACGCCAGCCACGGAGACGCCTCTCACCCTAGCCAGAAGCTCCCCAAGCCTTCTGTGAATTGGCAGAAGCCGTCTCAGCTCCCGGCGCAGAGCCTCCAGCAAATCGCCGTATGAGATGTAGGGCCTCTCCTCAAAAGCCCTCGCGTCTATGTAGATTCTGGCCATGCCGTACGTTCCCGCCTTCACCACGGAGGTTTTCCCAACCCGACGCATCCCCACCACCAAAACAAGCCGACGCACCTCCGCCGCGCGGCGTAGCTGTCCCAGCTCCTCCTCTCGGTCGAAAAGCTCCTCCGGCTTCTCCGCCGGTCTATCCAGAAACAACATAGGTATGTAGTAACTACATACCTATAAAGTTACCATCGCCATTTCCAAGCCGGGCTTTGTACGATCTGTGGACGCGGTGGCTGTTCTGCGGGAAGTGGCCAAGCAGCGCGGGCCGGAGATCGGGCTGTCTTACGTCATCTTCTTCGGCCCGGTGGCCCGCGGCGACTTGCAACCGCTCAGCGACGTGGACATCGCCGTGAAGTTCCGAGGCATGCCATCCATCCTAGCGCTGGGCAACAAGCTGGCAGATCTTGAAGACGCCTTCAGACGGCGGATAGACGTGGTACCTGCGGAGGATTACTCATGTTTGAGGTGATGACTAAGCCTCCACAGCAGAGTTCTCCATAGCGCCAGCCTCGTGGCGACAGGAACACCCCCGGCGAAATTCACACGCCCCTCAAAATCCTCCTCAACTTGTCCATGGAAATAGCGAACTTAACTGTGAGCTCTTTAAACGGCATCGCCTCAGCGACGGCCGGCGCCTCCGCGCCTAGCGAGATACCTCCTACTTGCCCCCCTTTGTGCCTGTCTTCAGCTAAGCCGGGTCGCACGCTTTGAGCAAGAACATCGAAATGAGCCTTTCCTCCGCCATTTCAAACCCACCGTCCGTCATATTTAGCAGGTTGCAGATGGGGACTTATGCCCACAATAATGGCGCAGGGTATCTGCAAGCCCTAGAGAACCCTCCTCCGCGGAACCTCAACTGGGCTTTGGCAAACGCTATATAATGCCTCTAGTATTTAAGTATGGTGAAGAAGCTAATTCTCCTCGTAGCGCTGGCAGTTGCCTTGACACAAGGCACGTTGGTCTCTGCGTCTTGGGAGACCTCAGTGGCCGGCGTAAACATCACCGTTAGATACGCCGCGGAGGTGGAGATATCCACCGATAAGAGCTGGGTCCTTCTGCCTGGCGAAGAGGTGGAGCTTCGATGTAAGGCCTCCGGCGGAAACCTCACGTTGCAACTCGTCTTTCCGCAGAAGTTTCCAGGCCTAGGCGGCAAGGTCTGGCGGCATACGATGCCTCTCAACCCCGGCGAGGTTTACAGAGCTGAGTTTGAGGCGGCGCCTGGCATAAGGCTCAGGCTATACGCGGTGGTTAAACTACTTGCCCAAGTCGTTACGTCTGGCGCCGAGCCTCCTCTGTCGAAGACGGAGGTGCCCTGCGTCGTGCGGCTCAAAACCAGCGGCTCCGCCAAGTTTAACATCACCTTCCACGCGACGCCGACTGTAGGGGTGGAGGTCGCTGGGCCAGGTATTGCCATTACTTTATTTGAGCGGGATATAGCTGAGGTCCCCATGGCGCCTAGTCTCTCGGCAGAGGTCTACAGCATCGCGCCGGTTCTTGCCCTGGTAGTCGCCGCTGTCGTGACATCCGCCGTGTTGCTACGCCGCCGAGCCTCTCGTAAAAATGCAAAATAGCCATGTACCCGAAGTACATCAGGTTTTTAACAAGACTCCCCACCATGCATATGAAACGTGAAATAACCGCCCTCGCGTTGGCTTCTGTAGCCCTTCTCATCCTACTCAACGTAACCCCCGAGTCTCCCCACGCCGAGCCGCCCGTTGTAGAAACCCCCGCGTTACCTGTTGTAAAGCTGTCAGAACTTGACCAGCTCCTCCAGACAACCCAAGCGTTTTTAACAAAGACGATTACCCCCCTAGCGCAACCAACGTCTTGGGACGCCCGGATGGCAACGGCGGCTAACGTGCAGGTGGTTGGCGTCGACGAGGAAGATTACGTGAAGTTCGATGGAGAGAACTTATACGTGGCAACCGGCGGGAAGATCTATGTCGTCGACTCAAACCTCAACGTCAAGGCCTCCGCGCCGTGTCCCGCCTACGACTGCGTAGTCTTCGTGTGGGGCGACTCCTTGCTTGTATACGGCGTTAAAGAGTTTGGGCTTGTATCGGCGTATCTCTACCGGCTCCCGCGCCTCGTCAAGACAGCGGAGTTCAACTTCTCCGGCTCCCCCCTGGGGGCTCGGATGACAAACGGCGTTGTGTACATCGTAGCCACGGCGCCTCCTCGAGACGTAATTATCAACGGCGTTGAGGTGGCCGAGGCGCCGGTGTTGTCCATAGACGTGCCTCCCTCAGTCCTAGTGGTCGCCGCCGTGGATATGAAAACCGCCAAGTTCAACGCGTCGGTGTTCGTGTCTAGCCACGCCTCGCGAATCTACATGAGGAACAACAGTCTCTACATCGCAACGGCTCTTGGCACGCCGCAGATGTTATACAAAGCCGCGGTTAAGACCTGGGAGAAGCTCCCGCCGGAGACCAGGGCGAAGCTAGACCCCACAAACCCGTGGACTTTCTACAAATCGCTGACCTCTCTCCCAAGAGAGGAGGTGGAGGAGGTACTAAAGGTGTTAAACAGCGCCGAGGTGACCACCGCCACGAACATTTACATATTCAGCGTAGATGGGGTCGACATAAGGCTTAAGACAGTTGTGGAGGTCCCCGGAAAAATTCTCGACCAATACGCCATGGAGGAGCTTGACGAGTATCTACTAGTAGCCACCACAGTAAGCAACGTCAAATTCCAAACCTCCCGCATCTTCATCCCGCCCCCCGCGGTGGATATAGTAATATCGCAAGACAACAAACCTGTAATAACCATAAGACCCCCGCCGCCCCCCGCCCCACCGCCTGTGGTATATCCTTTGGAAGGCGAGCCGCGTAACGCCGTCTACCTGCTCGACGCCGGGGGGAGGATCGTCGGCGTCTTGGAAGGCTTGGCGCCAGGCGAGAGGATCTACGCGGCGCGGCTCGTGGGGAGGACGCTCTACCTAGTCACGTTTAGACAGGTAGACCCGCTCTACGCCATAGATCTCACAAACCCCACGCAGCCCAGGGTGCTGGGCTTCGTCAAAACACCCGGCTTCTCTGAGTACCTCCATCCGGTAGGCGACGGGAAGCTACTAGGCGTCGGCCTCTACGAGAGGGGGGTTAAAATCGCGTTATTCGACGTCTCCGATCCCACGCGACCCAGAGAGATCTCCAATATCACAGCCACAAACCTCTACTCGCCCGTGTTCCACGACCACCATGCCTTCGCCTACAGCCCCAGCCTCAGGCTAGCCCTCGTACCCGTGGCGGGCTACCCGGCCGGCTTCGTCCTGGCGGTGGAAGTAGGCGATAGGCTGTCTTTAGGAGCTGTGGTAAACGCCACGGCAGACAGGGCGTTCTTCGGACAAGACGCCATATATCTAGTGGGCAGGGCGCAGCTCTGGAAATACACCACCGACCTGAGACAAGTGGCCACGACGCGGCTCGGTTAAGGCTGGTTGCCCCCCAACTTTTTTTTAAGTTTTAAAGAAGACATCTACGTGAGGTCTCTCTTCCTCCTACTGCTGGCGGCGGCGCTTGCATACGCCGAGACGGCAGTGGCCGTCTATCTAGACGGCACGGTAGACGGCACCGCCGTATCGCTTGTGCAGAAGGCGCTGGCCGACGCCGAAGACAGAGGAGCCCCGCTGGTAGTCGTTATAAACACATACGGCGGCTACCTCGCCCCCATGGACCAGATAGTGGAGCGTCTCCTCAACGCGGAGGTGCCGATCTACGCCTACGTGCCGGCGGGCGCGAAGGCAGTCTCGGCAGGGGCCTTCATAGCTATGGCGGCCGACAAGATATACATGGACCCCACGGCGCAAATAGGCGCCTGCGAGCCGCGTCCCCCTGACCCCAAGGTGGTAAACTACGCAACGGCCCGCATGAGGAGCCTGGCTGAGACCAAGTGGAACGACAGCCGGGTTGACATCGCAGTATCCTTCGTCACCCAGAACAAGGTGTTGACGGGGAGAGAGGCGGTGGAGCTCGGCATAGCCGAGCCGCCTCCCCGGTGGGTCTTCGCCGCGGAGCATAGGCGCGACCCGCTCGCCCGGCTTCTAACCGCCCTTTCAGACCCAGCAATACTCCTAGCCCTCATGGCGCTGGGCGTCATCCTAATAGCTTACGAAATCATTACAGCCGGCTTCCAAGGCGTAGGGGTCTTCGGCGGCGTGTTGGTCGTCCTAGCCCTTTACCTCCTGGGGCAACTAGGCGTGGAGTGGCTTTGGGCCGCCCTCGCGCTGGGAGGCGCCCTGTTGGTAGCGGCGGAGATGTTGGTAGGCCAGGGCGCATTGGCCCTAGCCGGCGTCGCGTTAATGGCTATGTCTCTCTACATGGCAACCGCGGGTCAGCCCTACCACCAGGCCCAGGCGGCGACATACGCGGCGGCGGGGATAACAGCCGTGGCCGCCGTTGCGTTTGCTTACATAGGCTACAAAGTCAGGCAGGCGCTTAGGCGCCGTCCCCAGGATCTCGCCTCTCAGCTGATAGGCGCCGTAGGCGTGGCCAAGACCCCCATTGCCCCGGGTAAGCCGGGGGTTGTTTACGCGGCTGGCGAGGAGTGGACCGCCGAGGCCGAGGAGGAGATACCACAAGGCGCCAAGGTTGTGGTGACCGCCGTCGAGGGCCTCACGGTAAAGGTTAAAAAGCATTCACAATAGGTAGCTATGTTCCTCCAGGCCGAGCTCGTCGGCTTGTTTGCGGCTCTCCTCGTCTTTGTAATCGTCGTAGTGGTGTTGGCTAAGTCCATCCGGGTGGTGCCCGAGTTTATGAGGCTTGTGATTTTTAGGCTGGGCCGCCTTATTGGGGTCAAGGGCCCGGGGCTGGTCTTCCTCATACCTGTGATTGACCAAGCCTTCCCCGTGGACCTCAGAGAGCAGGTCATCGAAGTCTCTAAGCAGACCTGCATCACGAAGGACAACGCCCCCGTGGATATAGACCTGCTCATCTATCTCAAGGTAACGGACCCGGAGAAGGTGATTACGCAAGTCCAGAACTTCAAACAGGCGGCGGTGGGCATCGCCACCACCACGCTGAGGGCCGTCGTGGGCGATATCGAGCTTGATGAGGTTTTGGCTAAACGTGAATACATCAACTCGGTGCTTAGGGCGAAGCTGGATGAGGTGACGGCTCGGTGGGGGGTGAAGGTGACTGCGGTGGAGATCAGGGAGATTACGCCGCCTTCTACAGTTCAGTCGGCTATGGTGAAGCAGATCGCAGCCGAGAGGGAGAGGCGTGCCATGATCGCGCAGGCAGACGGCGAGAGACAGGCGGCGATTCTCAGAGCTGAGGGCCAGAAGCAGTCCGCCATCCTCCAAGCTGAGGGCGAGCGGCAAGCTGCCATCTTGCGGGCCGAGGGGCAGGCCAAGGCGCTGGAACTACTCAACGAGGCGGCGTCGAAGCTGGGTCAGAACGCCATACTGCTCCAGTACCTCGAAGCGTTGAAGGCCATGGCGTCGTCGCCCTCTACAAAAATCGTGATCCCCATGGAGGTCCTTGCCTACTTGCAGACGCTGGTTAAGAAGGAGTCTTAGAGCTCCAGCGTCCTCCCGCCGCGTATCACCTCAAGCCTGGGGCGTCTGTGTTGTAGCAGGGACTCGCCCAGTAGTAGCCTGAACTCGAAGACGTTTGTCACCTCGCGCCTGTTGACCTTGGTGATGATGTCGCCTCTGACTATGCCTATCTCCTCGGCGGGTGAGTTAGGCACCACGTCGACCACCAGCAGGCCTTTGTCTGTGGGGAGGCGGTGGAGGGCTTTCAACGCCTTGTTGAGGGCGACGACGTAGACCCCCAGGGCTGGTCTGACATACCTGCCATAACGCCTCAACATCTCGTACATGATCTTGGCGATGTCTATGGGGACTGCGAAGCCCACCCCTTGGGCGCCGGCGATGACAGCTGAGCACACCCCCACCGCCTCACCCGACATGTTGACTAGGGGGCCGCCGGAGTTGCCGGGGTTTATGGCGGCGTCTGTCTGTATGAGGTACTCGAAGAACTTATCGCCAGCCCTCAGCGCCCTCCCCACGGCGCTTACAATGCCGAAGGTGGCGGTTGGCTTGTCCAGCAGAGCTAGGGGAAACCCAACTGCGACCACCCCCTGGCCTACCCTGAGCCTGAGGACGCTACCGACGTCAAGCGGGGGGGCTGAAAGCTCCGAGTACAACACGGCGAGATCCTCGGCTGGGTCCGCCGCCGCGACCGCTGCCTCGCCTCTCTCACCCTCGGGCGTCACCAGCGCTATCTCGCCGCTGGACGCCACCACGTGGTAGGCCGTTATGTACACGCCGCGGTCCATGGCGAAGGCGGTCCCGAAGCCGAAGTCGCCTGTGAAGTCAAATCTCCTCGTGACGACGGCCACCACGGAGCGGGAGACCTTCTCCACGAGGCTACTCAGATCCATGGCCAGAGTGGAGAGGTTAAAAATATAGATGTCTGGGGAGGGTAGGCGGGACGGGCCAAGTAGCTATGCCGAGAAGCGCCTGATGACCGCGGCGACACGGAAAGCATCGCTACAGAAACGAGCGTCTTCTCGACGCAAACCCTCCCCGGAGCCGGCCACGTCATTTCTGAAGCCTGGCTGTGAGGAAGCTGACTCCAATTATTATGCAGGCCAAGAAGAGGAGGAAGACGCCGACGACCACGATGACGAGGGCGGAGCTTCCCAACTACAAGATGTCCACAATGCGGAAGAGCCCCTCCCCGGCCGCCTCAGCCAGTGGACCCAGCAACCGCCGCATCCTATATGCCGAAGCTGCCTGCAGGATCCAACTGACAGCCACGCCGCAACTGCCACTACCAGCGCCGCGCCGGCTAGGGGCCACGCCCAAACCGCGTGGAGGCTAAACAGGAAGAAGCCCACGGCGCTGTGGGCAACGGCGAAGGCTACGGATGCAAACGCCAAGTAGACCAGCCACTTCACGACTTGTCTCTCGCCGCGGGGCCCCCAGCCGCTCTGCGTCTTCCGAGAGGTCTAGATATATCAAAACAGTGCCTACTAAGGTCACTATCCAGCTGGCGAGAACCTCCACCCCGGCCGCGATGCCGCCCAGCCCGGCGAGTGCCTTGGCTAGATCGGGATCCATGAGACACCTTACCTACTTATTAAAATGATACGCGTCTGCCTCTCATCATGGGATTGCCGAAGTCAAAGCGTTCTTCACGCCAGGGATCTGCATTTATGGAGTACCCCTGCATCTCCCAGTACCCGGGCACTGGGTCATGTAGAACTTCCAACGCACCGAAGTACTTCACGCTCTTCCAAGCATAGCGGGTTGGCACCACGAGCCTCGCCGGCGCGCCGTGTTTCTTCGGCAGAGGCCCCCCGTTCATAGCCCAAGCTATTACAGACGTCTCCTCCATGAGGGCCTCCAAGGGGAGGGAGGCGCTGTAGCCGTCGACCCCCCACGCCAGCGTATACTGCCCATAAGGCCTCGCCTCCTCCAGCAGAACTCTGGTCTGCACGCCGCGCCAAACCACCCGTTCCACGCTCCAGCCAGTGACGCAGTGGAAAGGCGC
>Ga0209821_100089_pt1 | contig 16824 bp, 19 predicted proteins | sample SSWtaG_3_FD_184118 | JGI IMG/M metagenome (GOLD analysis project Ga0209821, IMG submission 184118) | Hot spring microbial communities from Sandy's Spring West, USA to study Microbial Dark Matter (Phase II) - SSWTFFsm_matched (SPAdes)... | ecosystem: Environmental > Aquatic > Thermal springs > Hot... | reverse complement strand
GGACTGGTCTTCCTCCCATCTACCTTGAGGAGTTTTTAAGAAGAAAACATTCACACCTTCCCATCTATGCGGTGGTCAGACCCCTTCTTCACGGCAAGAAGTTAGATGGGTTGGAGTTTTTCACCAAAAGAGGCAAAAGCTATGACGAGGACTGGAGCTATGCTTACAGTCTCGTGGCCACAGGAGGGAACAACCTTTTGGCAGACAACACCCATCAGCTGGTCTTTTACGTGGAAGGGCTTCTTTTCAAATACAAAAACATCAGCCATCCACCAGGGGAGTTTTCTTCTTTGCGCACGGACGCTCTGCACCTTATGAGGACGCTTTACGAGCTAAGCAAATTTGGCATAGCCAAGTTTTCTCCCTCAGAAGTTCTGGAGATATCCCACTGTATCAAGTATGGCATAGTGCCCGAGTATAGCTCCATAGCAGGTCTTAAGGGCGTTGGACACATAAGGGCGAACCTAATCAAAAGAACACTTCACCAGGAAGGTCGGTCTGCCCCCCCTTTGCTGGAAAAAGCGTCTGTCCTTGAGGAGATGCTCTCCCAAGATAACATTGTAGACAAGATGAGGGAGCTTTTGACCACAGAAAGAGAACTAAGCAACAAAAAAGCAAAGGAGGAGATAAAAAAACTCTCCCAGCTTATCAAAAACAACAGAGAGGGCTACCTCGTGGATGACAAAATCCTCTTCATGTTCTGCTACCTCTACCTTGGTCCAAGCTCCATAAAGCTCAAAAAGGAGGACAAGGTCAAGGCGGTAAAGGAGATGATATCCTTTTACTTGGTAGAATAAATGAGTTCTTTCTCTGGGCTCTGGGCTTTTTTCCTACCACATTAATTGGAGCAACGGAAGGTGTCAGAAAAGGGACTTTTCCCCCATTATCTATTCCATTAGGAGGATTTAAAGATGGCTGTAGAGATAGAGAGGATGGTAAGGCTTGAGGAGAAGGAGGTAGAGGGCAAGACCTTCTACCTTCTGAAGGTAGGGCGAGCAGATCATGGAAAGCCCGTGTACCGTGTGTGGGTCCAGCCTTCCTTGGTGGTCTATGCCAAGGACAGGTGGAGTGGGGATAGAGAGTTTCCCCAGTTAACCTTACCAGCGCGTGGAGTAGAGCTGGTTAAGGGACAAAAGGACCTGATCCTGAGAAGGGGTGAGAAAAACCTCTTTATCTTCCACGTAGCTTGTGGATACAGAGGCTCTTCTGATTTTGAGCTTGTAGAACCTGCGGAGGTTTTTCCCTTTGTGCTCTACAGAAGCGAAAGGGGAAGCCTTGGAGTGTCCCGTGGGGCCATGGTGCTCACGGACAAAGAAGTGGTCCGCCTTCGCTACAGAAGGAGCGGGAGACTCTACGGCGCGAGCCCTTCTGGCCAAGCCATCATCCACCTGGATGGCAAGGTGGAGGAGCTGGAGGGAGAGCTGGAGGATGCCCTTGGCTCTCTCTAACCACACCATCTTTTGATATCTTCCTTTATCTGTCTCTCTTGAGGTCCAAAATACACCTTCAGAACTTTACCTTCCTTCACCAGCCAGTAGGTGGGGCTTCCGAATGCTCCCCGCTTTCTTGCCTCTTCTTTGCTCAGGAGCCTCACCTCCACAGGAAAGTCTGTCCTGCAATGCACACAGCCCTCTTGTACGTAAGCCTCAAGCACGCACGCGCTCAGTAGGGCGAATACTTCCTTGACAGCTGACATACCTCACTCTCCTTGCTTTTCTCACACAGCACTTTGAAGTGATAGCCCATGGACCAGTCTCCACAGGAGATGGCCCAGAGGCCCTTAACTCTTAGGTTGTCCTCTCTCCCTGCAGACAGACTCACATCCCAAACCTGATCCCCCTTAACCATCACCACACAAGGCACCTCCTTTATGCCAAACCTTCTGAAGATAAAAGGATCTATCATCACCCCCACTCCTCTTTCCCTCTGCCCATCTTTCAAAATCCCCATCAAAAACTCCAAGGTGGGCTTTATGTAAGTGCATCCACCTACACAGCCCCTTAGCACAAAGGCTACCTTGTGGGCAAGCCCCTCCTTTTCCACAAAGTCCATGTATCGGCTCCAGACTGCCTTGGGAACGGAGCTGGACATGGCCACATAAAAGACAAGGTCCTCAGCCAAAGAAGGAGGACTTTGAAAGCTCTCTTTCATAATCACCTTGCCGTCTTTTAGCTCAAAGCGGGACCTCTCCTGCAAAGCCCTTTGCTGTGCCTCACGAGCCCTCTGCTCCAGCTCCTTTTTTAGCTCAGGACTTGCGGAGGGCGGCCTGTAGTTTTTCATCTCCTCAAGCTTTTTCTCATACTCTCTCCTCAAGTGCTCAGGAACATTCTGCTGGGCCAAGACTAAAGACGCTAAGAGCAAAATCAGTAGCACCTTAGAAACCTCCTCAGGTCCTGCCCAAGCATAAGCCCTTCCGCACGATGATAGCTCTGGCCGTCAAAGTATATGAGCGTAGGAGTAAAATACACTCTCCACTGACGAGCATACTCGGGCTGCCTTCTTACATCCACCGCATAAAAGCTCTGCTTTTGCACACACTCTCTGTGTCTTACCAGCTCCTCGCCCTGCCTGTGGCACGCAGCACAGCTCTCATCATAGAAAAAAAGCAAAAAACTCAGAAGAGAGAGCATATGATTATTTTAACCACTCCAACACCTTGAGCACCCTAAAAGTCCCCACGTATTCCTCCAGCAAGGACAAGGACACCTTCCCCAACTTCCAGTTCTTGAGAGTGGTCTTGAGGGAACTATCCCAAGCCCTTAGCTCCACTCCGAGGGAGTTTTTCCTCTGCCGAACATACACACACATGCCATGCCAACGAGAAGGGTCTGCCCGCACCTGAAGGACCCCTTCCAAAGAGGACTTTCTCTCCAGCAAAAGCTTCTCTTCCTTTACAAACCTTCTTAGCTTGAGAAGTCTTCTGTAAGCCCTAAAGACCTTTACGTATCTTTCCACCAGCTCCCGCTTGAAGGAAAACATCCCCCAGCTTTTAAGCGTCCTCTTCTTGCCATCTGCCCCTACTCCCCTTAGCTCCACCACCTTCCTGTCTTTACGATAGTAAAGAACCAAGTGGGAAATCTCGGACATCCTCTCCTGACTCAGCCCCAGCTCTTGCTCAAGCCTGAGCTTCTCAGCCCTCAGATCATCCAGCATAGGAGAAAAACAGATCTCCTTCCCAACTTCTGCTGTCGTGCAGAAAGTCCGCAAAGGTCTCCGGCTCTCCCTCTACCACTGGCACATCAAGACTTAGCATGTTCCTTTTGCCCTCTAAAAGCTTCATAAACCTCGCTTTGAGCTGGTTGTATGCTATGGTGGAAAGCATTCCCCTATCCGCATCCCACATGCCCACAGCCCTCAACAGCACCAAAAGACCCTCCGCATAAAACTCATCCCAATCATCCCCGCTTATGCGCATGTCCTTTAGCACCTTGTTTATAAGAGCCGTGTTCTTAAAGGTCAACTCATCCCTCACTCTTTTAAACCTCTCCCAGAAATACAAAAACCTTCCCGAGATGGCCTCTTTCGCATACTCTTCTACAGCCCTTAGCTCCAAGTTGGGAGTAGGTCCCCCATCCCAAAACAGAAAACGAGGCTTTAATAAGGACAAAAGCTCCTGACAAAATTCTTCGGGCACCTCCTCAAAGGCACGCCTTCTGTAGTGCTTTAACATCCGCGCAGGCTCCGAAGGAACCCCTTTCTCTGCCACATAAAGCGCCAGGTAAAGCCTTCCCCTCTCCAACCTCAGCCCATACCAGCAGCCCTGCCCATCTAAAGCCCTTGAAAGCCTTCCCTTTCCCAACAGCCTTCCCTTGAACCAAAACTCCACCACATCGCCTCTAACCTTAACCAAAGCCCTGTATCCCTTCCTGTAGGGAAAGTAAAGCCCGTCTTTGCCTTGGGACCTTCTAAAGCCCTCAGCTATAGAGTAGCCATAGCTTTGACGAATTTGCTCCAAGCCCAGCTGACCCGCCCTGTAGGCGGCAAAATCAGCCAAAAGACCTTTGACAAAAACCAACACCTCCGAAGACACCTCAACTATCTCTATCATTCTTCACCTCCTTTTTCTCCCTTTCCCTCTCCTCCTTCTTTTGCTCCACCTTCTTTACATCATCATCCACAAAGCCTCCGAGGATGAAAAGGCCAGCCAGTGGAAGAGCCAGCAACAGCTCCCCCACAAACTCCACCAGCTTTGGCTTTCTCCTCTTCACTGACTCCTCCCTCTCACCGCATCAAGCAAAGCACTCACGCTCTGCCTGTCCCAAGTGCTCTCATCCTCCAACACAAAACTCTCTTTAACCTTGCCTTCCTTTTTGAACCTCTCCACCAGCCCCTGACCTATCCTCCCTCTCTCTATCAAAGACCTCAGATAAGCCTTCTGCCCATCGGTAGCCAAGTCCATCACGGGAGCCAAAACCTGATTGATAAAGTCCTCTCCCACCAAAGCCTCCAACACCCTCTTTACAGCCCTCGTGTGAGCACGCCTCGCCAGCGTCTCTCCGCCTCCCCTCTCTTCCTTAGACGCCTCTCCTACCTCCACCACCTCCATCACCCCCTGCCCCAACTCTATCCTCACCTTGTGGGCAAGCACCACATACTCAGGACTTACATACAAAGCCTGAGTATCCTCAAGCCACTTGCCACCAGCAGACGCCACCAGCCCACGAGCAGCAGAAATCAGCTCTAAAGCCAGCGGCCTTGAAATCTCTGGCACTCCGTTGATGAGCACCACAAGATTTCTTCTGCTCTCTACCAACGACCTGAGCCTTCTCCTCAGGTCTTCCACAACCCCCATAGCCAAACTCTTCTCCATTTTGCCACCTCCTGATGTATAATATAAACCAAAGCACCTATTTTGTCAAGAGAAATTATGGCTTTTATACAGTGCTAAAATAGTCCGTATGAAGGACCAGTGGAGAGTAAAAGGAGGCAGAAGAAAAAAAGGAGACAAAGCGTATGCTTATGCAGACCTCATATGGGACAATGAACCCAAGGTCCAGCGATTTACCTTAGAAACACTCTGCAAGTATTGGAACATCATGAGACTTTTAGAACAAAAAAAGATAAAACTGGGAGAACCCATATTCCACTATAGGAAGAACTACAAACTCTCTCACACCAAAAAGATGACGCTCTTTTACGCATACCTCGTCTTTAAAGAATTCCTCCAAAAAAACCTCAAGCTCAAAACCAAAAGACTTAAAGTCTTCACTCAATACCTCATGGCACTGTCCTTAGTGCAAAACGCCAGATTCATCACCTGCAAAGAACTCTTCTCCTTCTTTCAAAAAGACCTGCCCAAACTCAAATCAAGACACGCAAAAAACCCCAAACCCCTTGACCACTACAAAACCCTCTGCGACCAGTCCGCCCTCCCACACATCCTCTCCACCCACTCCAAACTCCAAGACAAAGACAAACTCCAATCACTCCTAAACTTCATTCATTAAATCCGTCCCAAAACCCCGTTATCCTTTCTCCCCAAATCCGTTATAATCACCCAATCGTTCCCCCTTCCTCCAGAAATGCACAAATTCCAAAATGCTCAAATGTAAAAAAGTCCAAAACAAAAACCAAAATGTTCAAATAGCAAAAATCCAAAATGTTCAAAACACAAAGTATAATAGAATTATGCTGAACCGAGTTGCCATAAAAGAAGAGCTTGCCTTTGCCTTTAGACGCAAGGGCTTGACAGGACTTGGTCCCGTGGTAGAAGTCCTTTTAGAGGACTTCTTGTCTTTTGTCCCCGACCAGAACAGAAAACTTTCAAAGAAAGAAACCCTAAGACTTGTGGAGGAATACCTAAGGAAAAGAAAACCAAAGACAAAGCAAGAAAAACAAGAGGAAAGACAACATCAAAAAAGACCAGTGGAGCCAAAGCAAGAGGAAAAACCAAAGCCAAGCTCCGGGCTTAACCTAACCGCAGAGCAGGCTCTTAAGCTGGTAAAATCCTGGGCTGTGGAGCTGGGGGCAGATCCTGAGGCCTTGGGCATAGATTAGCCCCAGAACTCCCCCAAGGCCTCCCTTATCCTCTCACTCTCCACACAAAGACTAATAAGCCTCCTCACCATAGACACATACTCTTGGACAGAAAGCTCAGGCTCCCACACAATCTTCGTGTCTTTGTCCTCTTTTCTCGTCAGATGAGCCACCACATGCTCAATGGGCGTCTTCCTCCCAAGCCTGTAGGAAACCTCTGGCAAATAAACCCTTACCACATCGTTAATCACCAGCACACCATCTTTTAGCCTGACCTTCTGAACCCTTTGGCTTCCCCCCCTTTCCAGCCCTTCCACCACAACCTCAGCCTCACCAATCCCCTCCCATCCCAAGTGAACGTCCGCAAGCCTTCTCCCAAGCCGTGCTATCTCCCAAAAGCTCTTCAGAATAGGCACTCTGGGCCCATTTTTCAAAAAGTCATTCTTGTAATTCTCCACAAACCCCTCACAATTCAAAAGCCCGTAGATGTAATAGAAAATATCTTCCTTGCTTACGCTCTGGTCTTTTAACTCGTTCCTAAAGCGTCTAAGAGCAGCGTCGGTGATGTTCTCCCTCTTGGTATAGCTATACAGAGAGTTCTTCTCGTAGACATAGAGAGGATAAAGGTAAGTCTTATCTATAAAATCAAGACTCACAATCCTATCCACCATAAACACTCCAAACTCTGAAGAGCCCCTGTGGGTGATGGCGATGGCAAGGTTGGTGCTGTCCTTGGTGGGGAAAAGGTGGCGGAGTTGGTTTACACAAGCATTGAATACATTATCAAAATACAGCCACATCTTCACAAAAGGTCTGTGGTAAGCTAAATAGACCTTGTCCTCGTCAAAGCTCTGCTCTTTTACACTCGGGCTGTTGAGATATTTTATAAGAGACCTGTCCCACTTTATCTTGCTCATATCTTTTTCAAGCTCTTGGAGCAGGTTTTCTTTTTTGAGCTTTACGTGTTCGTTAAAGACTTCTATCAGCCTCTGCATGTTCTTCTTTAGCTCTTGCTTTGAAAAGTTAAAGGCAAAAGAATCTCTGTTTGTGGCTACCCCCAACGACCTTACGCTAAAAATCTCTTCTAAACTCACAAAACTCTCATAGTCTTCTTGACCTTGATTTATCCAATCGTGCTTGCTGCTGGGCTGGATCTCTTCCCACGTTAGCTCCTCCACTCTTTGGCTGTCTATCTCCACAAGCCTTAGCTTTTGGTGTCTTTTGAGACCGTCTGGCACCTCTCTGTAGTAAATCTTCGCTGGTCCTTGCTTTGGCTTTTTAACAAGGAACAAAAGACAAGAGCCTACCGTGTTGTTAAAAACTGACTCGCCCTCAGCCTTGTTTTTGCGAACACTCCCCTTCAGGTTATACACATAAACCTCCGCAAACTCCTCAAAAAGGGCTTTCCTTATCCCCCTTCCCGCCAGACCATCAAGCCATCCATTGTTCAGCACCAAACCTATCACCCCCCTCTCTATCCTGTCGCTTGCCATCCTCAAAGCATGCACGTAAAGGTCGTAGAGGGAATTGACCAGCTTTACCCCCAAACTCTTAGCATTCTTTGCGTAGGTTCGCTCTATCCTCTTTCTGAGGTTTTTATAGACCATGTTCTTTTTCTCTTTGCCTTCCTTCTGAGCACCTGCTCTCCACGGGGGATTGGAGATGATTACGTTGACCTTGGCGCTTAGCTGGCTTTGGATGAGCTCTTTGTATTTGACGGGGATGTTCTTAAAGAGAGTTTGGTCTTTCTGTCTTTCCTCATAAAGAAGCTCCATGAGCCTGAAGCTGTCTGTCCAAAGGGCTGTGCTAAAGCTTGCGCTTTTGCCCGTCTTTCTCTTTATGAGGCTCTCCACGTTCTTGACTGCTGAAAGGTAGGGCAAAAGAAGGATCTCATTTAGCCAAACCTCCTTGTTTTGAAGCTTCCTCTGTATGACCTCGCTGTCCCACATGTCCAAAAGAAGAGTAAGAAAGGTCCCCGTTCCTGCAAAGGGCTCGAGGATGACCACTCCGTCATCCTGCAAACTCTTGTTAAAGTGCTTTCTTGTAAGATGGTCTGTAAATCTTAGGATAAACTGGACTAACTCTTTGGGAGTGTAGGCTACTCCCATCTGGTCTGCCACCTCTTTAAAAGCTCTGTTGAAAAAGTTGTCATACAACTCCCGGATAAAGTCCTGCCTTTCATCCTCCCTCTCTATCCCCCTGGCTTTCACAAGGGCAGAGTGGTAAAACTTCTCAAGCTCATCCTTTATCTGACTCTCAAAGAAGTTCTCTATGTCCTGAAAAACCTCATCCAAAACCTCATCCACCTCAGACCTATCAAAAAGAGCTTGAGAAAGCCTCCTCATCAAAGCATGCTGGACTATAAGACTTTGCACGTCCTGCCTGCTCACCTCCTCGTTGAGTATGCTCTGAAGCTTTTGTCTTAAAACCTCTATCTTGCTCTGGTCTATGGTCTGGACAAAAGCAGATAGCCTTCTCGCAAACTCGCTGGCCCTCTCTGTCCAGTCGACTATAAACCTTCTGGTGTCCGCTCGGGAAATCTGAACTATCTTCTGCCTTATCTTCTCACGCAGACTCTCAAAGTCTATTGAAGGCTCTATGAAAACCCTCTGTCTCTCCCCTTTATCTTTCGCCCCCGTCTTGACCTCTACCTTCACACCCTCCAGCTTGACCTTTACCGCAAAGCCCTCGTCTATGCTTGCCAAAGCGGTGGCGGTCTGCCAGATGTGCTTGAACTTGCTTGATTTTAAGTCCCCCTCCAAGTCTTTTTCGCTCACCACCACGGGAATGAAGATGTAGCCCACCTTTTTGCCTTCTGCCTTTCTCACCACCCTTCCTATGGCTTGCACTATGTCTATTTGGCTCCGCCTTGGCTCAAAAAAGGCTATAAAGTCAAGGGCGGGAACATCCACACCTTCTGTGAGAACTCTTGCGTTGGTCAGAACTCTCGGCTCTTGTGCTGCCTCAAGCCAGCGTAGTTTCTCCCTCTTTTCAAAGGCACTGTCCTTCCCCTCTATGTGCTTTATCTCCAGCTTGTCCTCAGGAGCTTTCAGCCTTTGGTATTCCTGCGCAATAGACTTGGATGACTTTATGGTATTCACAAAGATAATGCCTCGCTTTAGATCCCTTTCCTTGACAAAATCCAAAAGCCCTCTGACCTTGCCCGCACTGTCAAGGTCAAGCCCCCTGCCCTGAGCGTAGTATTCCTCAAGCTCAAGATCCTCCTCCTTTAGCACATACACCACAAGGTCATAATCGCACAGGTACCCTTCCTCTATAGCCCGTCTCAGGTTGTATTCGTAAAAGGTCTTTCCATAAAGCTCCTCATCGTCCATAGAAAAGACCTTGAGCTCCTCCCCCTCATACTCATAAACCTTGGGTGTGGCGGTCATGAAAAGCTTTTTGCCCTTCATGGTATGAACTTTCTTAAATTCAGAAAGCTCCTCAGCCACCCCCGCAGTCCTATGAGCCTCATCGCAAACTATCAGGTCAAACTCCAACCCACTTTCTATCACCACATCCAAGGATTGATAGGTGCTAAAAACAACCCTCAGCCCATCTTTACCCTCAAGAGCAGATCTTAGCTCCTCTGAGCTCGTGGTGGGAGGATAACTAAGCAAAGACCTCTCCTTTAGCTCCTGCACATAGCTCTCATCGTCAAGCTCCCCCACTCGCTGGTCAGAAACAACCGCAAAAAGGCTAAAGTCCTTCTCCCTGTCTTGGTAAAAACTCTGAATGGTTTGGTCAAGCAAAGCTATGGAGGGACAAAGATAGAGCACTGTGTATATGTCTTTGCCCTCGCTTAGCTTTTCTATAGCTCGCAGAGCAACCAGTGTTTTGCCCGTCCCCGTAGCCATTATGAGCTTTCCTTTGTCCGAGCTTGAAAGCCCCTCCACAACCCTCTGAACCGCCTCCTGCTGGTAGGCCCTTAGCTCTTTGGGAAGGACCTTCTGCTGCTGCTGCGTTAGCTCAACGCTTAGCACCTCATCCGCTGGTATGAGCATCAGCTTTTTGGAGAGGCTTGAGAGGATGTTTTCCACCTCTTTGGTTATCTCACGAACCACGAGGTATCCACCTTCAAAGCCCTTCGTGTCCAGCTGGGTCAAAAAGGTTCCCAAATGGGCAAGCCCCACCTTCCCTTCCCAGTTTTTGCACTGGACCGCATACTTTTTGCCGTCTATCCACACCACCCAATCCACTCCCAAGTCCTTGGGAGGCTTTTGCACTTGATAGCCTCTCCTTTCAAAGTAGATCCTGGTCTTTATCTCAAGCTCTCTGCCTTTGTCCATAGCTTTCATTTTAGTGGCCAAATAAAATAACCTTATGGTTTTAAGAGAGGTGGTTGTGGGCAGGGGCAGTTGTGGATTGGTGAGACTTTTAGGAGTGGATGTATTTTATCCCGGGGAGGCAGAAGAGATCCTTAGGTTTTACCGAGTGGGGGGGCAGGTGCGTGTGTGCAGGGCTCTTGGGGGAGTGTTCTTGAGCAAGACCGTAGAGAAAGAGGTGAGAGGAAAGAAGATATTTTTTGTGTGTAAGCTAAGCAGGAGGGGGCTAATCAGGATAGAGGATAGCAAAGCAGATGTGCAGGTGGAGTTTGTGGGAGAGCTGCCCCTTGCTTGGGCAAGCTCAAGAGCAGTAAAGGAGGATTGGATAATCTTTACCTCTGAGCTTGCCCAAGTGTTCAGAAAGTTAGGGCTTGGGGGGATAGAGCACGAGTTTGGGATCAAAAAGGCTGGGCAGGAGAGCATTTACCTTTTCAGAGCTAAAAGCCAGTGGATGAGAAAGGAAGACTACCTTCAGGTAAGAAACGCAGCCTTTCTGAAAGCCTACGAGCTTATCTAAACAAACTCATCAAAAAAACCTGGGCTGTGGGGTCTCCGTAGTAAGTGCCGAGGATGACATTGTCAAGGAAGGAGATAAGATCTTGCTTTTGCACCACCACCTTGCTCCACTCTGAAGACTGAAGGTCTTCAAAAAGCTCAGGTGGTATCCTGTCAGAGAGAATACTTCCCATCCACAGGGCGTAGGTGAGGATATGAGGATAGATAGGAAGGGAGAGCTTTGAAAGCTTAGAGAGAATTTTTTTCTCTACCTTCTCTTGATTGCCAGAAAGGATATCTTCGAGCCATGCGTGATACTCAAATATAGAAAGCTCATTAAGAGGTAGGTCTCTGGCGATGATAGTCCAAAAAAGCGTCTCTCCTCCACAATAGACGGAGTTCCACACTCGATCGTGGGCTTGAAAGTAGCAGTGTCCAACCTCATGCACCACCACGTGCTCTTCGGGAGGCATAAACCTAAAGGATACCCTCTTCTCCTCTATGAAAGCCACTCCCAGGGTCAGAGAAGAGTATTCGTTCTCAAACTGTTTGAGCTCTTTCTCATACTCCTCATTGCTCAGAGCCTTCATCTTCCAAAGCTCATGCAAAAACCTAAGGGTCTTTGCCACCTCAGGATTGTAGTCAGCTACCGCAAACTCCTCCTCCCACGGAATGACCTCCACCTCCTTGGAAAACTCCACAAAGTCCGGAAACTTCTTCCGGATGACCGAAAAAGAAGGACACTTAGAAAGATACTCATAAGCGTTCATGACTAACACCTCCCGCAGAAAATGTGCCCATCTAACACCACATAAGAGCCCTCTATAGGCTCTCCACACTTGGAGCAAACCTGCCCCACACTAAGAACAGCCACCTTTTTCCTTTTGTTGGCTGCTCTTCTCTTTCTCCTTTGCAAAAGCTCCATAAGCTCTACCGCCTTCATAGTATTAAAATATACACCAAAAAGCATATTTTGTCAAGAGTTTTTATTGCAGTAAAATAACCTAATGTGTGTGGTGATATATGCAGATGGTGCGAGGATAGGAAAGAGGATGTTTGAGAGGGCTTTTAGGACCAATCCCCATGGGGGAGGTCTGGCTTGGTGGGATGGGGGGAGGTGGAATGCGGTCAAGGGCTTTATGGATGAGAAAAGCTTTTGGCGTGCGTACGAGGAAGTGCAGCACTTTCCTGTGGTGTTGCACTTCAGAAGAGACCTTCTGGGAAGGCCTGCCAAGGCAGAATGGACCCATCCGCACGTGCTTGAGCTTTCCGATGGCAAGGCTTTTGTGTTTTACAACGGAAGCGCCAACACAAGAGCAGAGCATGAGCCGGCGGTGGTGTGGCTTGTGAGGGAGCTCTCAAAGCTTGCTCTGAGCAAAGAACAGCTCAAGAGATTTTTGGAACAGAGGTTCTACAGGGGAGTGTTCCCAGGGCGGTTTTTGGTGCTTTTGCAAAAGGAGAGAAAGCCCATAAAAGTGGGAAGGTGGACAAAGATAGGAAAAAGAGTGTGGGTGTCTAAGCCTGTTGATCAGTGGGAATTATGGTAAATTGCTCCAATTAATGTGGTTAAAGAAAGAAAGAAAGAAAGAAATATCCAAACCTTTTTTTACCACATTAATTGGAGCAACAAAGGGGTGGTTAGGAGTTTCTTTAACCACATTAATTGGAGCAACATCACCACATTAATTGGAGCAACACAGAGGGGGGTGGTGGTAAAATAGCCTTATGGATCACTTAGTGGAGAAGTATTTATCTCAGTATTCTGAGGTTCGCAGTGGAAAGACGGTGGAGTTCAAGAGGTGTGCATTAAGTTGGCTTGAGGGGTTGAGGGACATGACGAGGGGTGAGGTTTTTGAGCTGTATGGGAGGATGAGGCAGAGGGTGAGGCACTCTACTGCTTTGGCGTATTTGGAGGAGATAAGAAGGTTTTATGAGTTTTTGAGGCGGGAAGGCTACGGGTTGGAGTTTGACCTGAGGGCTTTGAGGGAGGTGAGGAGCAAGCGGGAGCACGAAAGGCACAGAAAGTATTTCACTGAGGAGGAGGTCAGGAGGATTTTTGACTGTCTTCGTGGGATAGACTGTGGGGCAAAGCATCCTGTGTATTATCTTCTTTGTGTAGTTCTTCTGTCCTCTGGTCTTAGACTTTCAGAGGCTTTGTCTTTAAAAAAAGAGAGTTTTTTCACAAGGCAGGTGGTGGGGAAAGACGGACAGAAGAAGGAGCTGCTGCTGGTGCGGGTCCAGGGGAAGTTTGCCAAAAGTAGGGAAGTGCCCTTTTACTTTTTCTTCGACGGACACCGCCAGCTAATACTAAGAAGACTGTCTGAGCTAAAACAAGACCAGCCCTTCTTTATCTACCAGCTTGTCTATCCCAATCAAAAGAAAAAAGAGCTGGTGCTGTCCAGAGCCTCAGCACTTAAGCTCTTCCAAGAGATAGAAAAGTCCCTTGGCTTTCCTATAAACGCTCATAGGTTCCGATACACCTACGCCACTTGGCTTGCCACCAAAGGTGTGCCCATGCCCCTGCTCCAGGACATCCTCGGACACTCCTCCCCAAGAACCACTCTGGGTATATACGCCCAAGCCCAAAAAGAAAGACTTCTGGAGGTCTTCTCAGAACTTTAAATACTGCTCCAATTAATGTGGTAAAAAGAGACCTAAGACAAAACCTCTCTTATTGCTCTCTTCCTTCCTTCCTTTCTTTAACCACATTAATTGGAGCAAAGGTATGTGGGGGCTGGAGAACTAAATCTTCCCTTCTTCCCACATTCTCTTTTCCTCGCGCACCACCCACTGTATCATTTCGCTGAGTCTGAGAATCTCAGAGAGAGAATCCACACGTATTGCAGTTCCGTCTGGATCCAGAAAATGACGCACAAGATACCTATTGCCTGGAAGCTCTTGCACCTCCAGCCCCCATCTGTACGCTTTTGACGTGGCTAAATGCCACAAATACGATTTCTTTCCTCGCTTACCACCCATAACACACACCTCAAAGTCTTCCTAACTCCCTCTGGACCAACTTCTCTATCTTGCCCATAAAGGCCCTAACCAAGACCTTAGAATAGCCCCTCTCAAGCAAGGCAAAAACCACACGCTGAACATACACCTCCGTGGATGCTACCGTCCTTATGCTCTCCCGCACACATTTGATAGCATCCTGAGACAACCTAAGGAGCAACTCCTTAAGCTGCTCCTCCTCCAGCCTTCCCAAAATCTCCTTAACAGTCAAATCTTCATGCCTTTCTAAAACCTGCGCCAGCCTCTCCTCTGGCGGAACCTTCCTCTGTGCTGCCCTTTGCACAAAAAAGGGCTCAAGCGCCCTCCAAAGCCACACAGGAGCCCTTTCCCTTAAGTCCTGAACCCCCCACTTCTCCACCAAAGCCCTAAACAGATAGTCCTTAAGAACTGCTCCCACCACACCACCACGACCTAAAGCCTTTCTGTAAAGCTCAGCCAAACTAAGCCCCTCATGCTCCTTCAAAAACTCCTCTACCTTCTCCTGAAGCTCTCCAAAATCTGTATACTCTCTCTTCCTCACCTCAACCACCTCTTCACTAACAACACAAGGCCTGCCCTTCAGCTCATCAGCCACCGCAAGCTTCCTCAAAGTAGAAACAGGAACCTTAAACCTATCCGGAACACCACGACTTATTATCCTCTCCATCGCCCTGCGATACTCCCTCCCAAGCCCACTAACCCCATACTCCCTCAACTCCAACCAAAGCCTGTTAAAACCAGAAATACAAAAATTAAGCCTCTCCACACGAAATGCCCTAAACTCATGCTCCAAAACCCATACCTGCGCCCCCCTCTCATCCTCATACCTCCTCAACACCTCCAACACCCTCTGCCTATCCTCCCTCCGCCTCAAATACAAGAAAAATCTTGATTTTGAGATTGAATCTCGATTTCGCAAATTCCCCTCCCCTTTCTGTTGAGAAACTTTTTGTGAAAATTCTTTTTCTTCTTTTTTTTCTTCTTTTTCTTTACAACTGCAAGAGAATTTAAAAGAATTTTCTTTTTCTTTTTCTTCTTTTAGCAGTTGTATTTTTTTACCATCCTCCTTCCCTTCTGAAACGAGTATTAATAAACCAACATGTAAACTGTTGTCTTTTTGTAAACTGTTGTCTTTTTGTAAGGGTAGGTTTTTTTGGATTTGGCTTTCTAATTCTTTTGTTTTTCTCTTGGCTACTGCCTTGAGGTGTTTTTCGTAGGGTAGCTTTCCTCCTTTGGCTTTGCTCTTGAGCTTTTGGAGGGCTGTTTCGTATTGATGGAGTATCTCCTCGGGGCTTGTGTGCTTGAAAATGGCCTTGACTGTAGAGGCGTAGATTCTTTTGCCAATGGCAGAGCTTACTGCCTTGGCTATTGCGTTGAGCGTCTTTATGCCCTGCTCCAGGGCAGACCTAACGTAAGGTAGATACTCATACAGATGGTTCTCCTTCTTTTGTCTTTTTGGTTTTTCCTGCTTCTTCTGTCTTTCCCTCTTTTTCCTATCCACATCATCCTTTATCCACTCAAGACAGCTCTTGAGGGCTTTTTCATCTGAAAGCGTCCTGGGAGGATACACTCTCTCTATCTCCCTCCTCACCAGCTCTATATCACCGCTGATGGCATAAAGCCTGCACGCTACCCGCTTTACCTCATCCCTCCGCAGATAGAAAAAGAGATTGTAATCTCCCACCGATGGCACAGGAAAGTCTAATGTCCTGTGTGTTGTTGTTTTTTTAGATGCTCTGCTGCGCACCCTCTCTTTTGCCCATATTTTCTCAAGGATGGGGCTTAGAGATTTTAGCAGCTCCCCCACGGTGTGAAAGTATGCCCCCGCCTTGCTTAACTTCTGACTTTTGAAGTCCTTCACAGGCTGGTAAAAGTCCTCAAGGTTTATGGCTCGGTCATAGGCCACAAAGTCGTAGCTTAGCCCCACCTTCTCCAACACATGCTCTATAGCCTTTACTATCTCCTTGAGCCTGGGATCATCCGCATAAGCAGGATCCACCTCTAAGTAGGTTCTCTTAACGTCCCCCTCTTGGATCTCCCTTTTTGTATACTTCCTGCACACGTAAATGTATACGTGATAGCCCCTCTTGGTCTTCCAAACCTCCGCCCTTATGCCATACCTCCTGAGCCACCACAGAAAGAGCCTGAGCTTCCCCTCATCCTCTTCATCTATGTCAGCCACTATGTAGCTCACTCGCCTTCTAAACTCCCTCAAAGACACCTTGTTTTGTCTCATCCACTCTAAAAGCCTTCTCCCCACCTCAAAGGGCTCTTTTACCTCCCTCTTTATCTGCTTAAAAGCCCTCCAAACCTCCCCAGGCACATGAAACATCCCCATCACCGCCACATTCACACGAAAGGCAGGAAGATACGCCTTCAGCCTCTCCAAAGTCTCTTTGCTGCGAACGAAAAACACACCCACAGGCTCCCTAAACCCCTCATCAAAAGCAAACAGCACATAATAGGGACCTCTTGTGCGCTTGGATAAAACCTTCCTCCTGACAGCCCTGTCAGATGTGAGAAGAACCTCTTGACTTTTTTCTTCTTTGGCTATATAATTATCATGCATTGGTGGTTCTCCTTTTCCTCCTTTCCTTTGGGTGCTTGGCTTTTCCTGGCCACACCTCTTTTCCTCCTTTCCTTTTTATTTTATTGCATAAACTAATCAGATGTCAAGATGTATCAATGGTTTGTTCTACTTGTTCTCTTTGTTGTTTTTGAGCCTTCTTTTCACCACATTAAATGGAGCAGGGCTATTGTTCAATGGGTTCCAGCTTTGTGGGCGCCAGATGGAAGTGTTCTATGCGATTTTTGTTTATGCCCACCAAGGGAGTGTGGGCTATGAAGTTTTTGCCCTTGATTTTGGCTTTGGTAAGGTAGAAGATGTTGTCATCTACGCTGATTAGCTCCCCCTCCACTATGGAGCCGGAGACCTCTTGAATGACCACAAACTTTCCTAAAAGCTCATCCACTACTCTCTTCTTTTGAGGCATTTTTCCCTTCATAAGGATTAGTATAACAACGCTTAGGT
>Ga0209821_100088_pt1 | contig 16835 bp, 21 predicted proteins | sample SSWtaG_3_FD_184118 | JGI IMG/M metagenome (GOLD analysis project Ga0209821, IMG submission 184118) | Hot spring microbial communities from Sandy's Spring West, USA to study Microbial Dark Matter (Phase II) - SSWTFFsm_matched (SPAdes)... | ecosystem: Environmental > Aquatic > Thermal springs > Hot... | reverse complement strand
GGAAGCCCTATCTTTACGTGGGTCTCCCCTATCCTGTAAAGCTTCTTAGGCGTAATAGGTATTTCTTAACAATTTCTTAACAACAAATTGTCAAAATATAACCAAATGGTGGAGAAGATGGAAAAAGTTCGCATCGAAAAACTACTAAAAGATATAGAGAGAAATAAGCAGCTCTATGAAAGGACGTTAAGGAAGACCGAGCGTAAGAGAAAAAGGGAGAGAGACACTTTCCTAACAGAAAAAGACAGAACCATACTCATAGAATCCTTTGCTATAGGTGGTATCCTTGAAAATTTAATCATACGTGCTTTAAACAGAATATTTTGAAAAAAAGAAACCTTTTACAGAAAGCTTGAAAGTGTATTTACCACCCTTTTGAAGTCCCCTTCAATCTTAACCCTACCCTTCAAAAGATAGTTAACGATTCTCTGAGGTTTTTCAAGCACGTGGAAAAAGTCCCTGTAGTTGATGAATATTTTATCTTTCACGTTATCAGTAGGTGAACTCTCTTTTATGCTCCCTTCTCCCACAATAAAGGACATCTTTTCCCCTGTTTCTGGAATGTGGATAACAACCAGAACTGCGGGTACTATGTTATTTAACACATCTTTATGAACCTCCTCTAAGTCGTGAGCTAACTTTCTAAGCCTTATCTTTATTTCCTCAGAATTGGCTCTCAACTTCAATTATACTCTCTCCCTTTGATAGATCCTGAACTAACTTTCTGAGTGCCTCCTGAGCAAGCTCCTCTGAAGCGTATATACCAAGCACAGCAGGCAGTAAGGGTTGGGAGAGGTGAGCTACAAGGTTGTATACCCTCTCCCTTTTACCCTCAATCTCTATTCTAGATTCTTCTATGGACAAAGCTATGGTGTGATAAGCGTTGATGTATCTGCCACTTCTGGTTCTTATAAGAATTATCATTCCTTACTCTGTTCCTTCTCTTCTTCTTTTTTCTCTTCCTTTAGCGCACTTTTTGCACCTTCTACAGCACCTATTGCAGCACCTTTAACCACAGCAAAGGCTTTTTCCGCTATTTCCATAGCCACTTTGCCCACTTCAGAGGCCGTTTCTACTATCTTCTTTGCCACTTCCTGCGGAAGCTCAGTGATGGACTTTTCTGCTTGAGGAGAAAGCTTTTTCTTGAGCTCCTCCAGCTCTTGCTTAATTCTCTCCAATTCCTGGCGCAGGTCCTTTTCTTCCATGGCTTGTACCTCCTTTTTAAGGTTTTTTTAGCGCATACATGCCTAAAACCACGGTGGAGCCGTTGTTTATAAGAGTAGAAATACTTGGACCAAAAAGACCCGCAACAGAACCAACCAGCCCCACCGTATTTAAAGCAGAGTTTATAGTGTATATCTTTGAAAGTTTTCTGATGGTCTTTTGGGACACTTCCACCGCATCCAGCAGGTGCCAAAGACTGTCTCCTATAACTATATCCGCAAGCTCTATGGCTATGTCTGTCCCACTTCTCAAAGATATGCCCACGTGTGCTGCGGTTATAGCTGGAGAATCGTTGACTCCATCCCCCACAAAGGCCACAGTTCTTCCCTCCTTTTTCAGACTTTCTACTATTTTTGCCTTTTCCTCTGGAAATGCTCTTCCGTAATACTCGCCGATGTTCAACCTTTTGGCTATGTAGCTTGCCACTCCCTCGTTGTCTCCAGTGCAGAGTATAACCTTTTTACCCATCTCCGTGAGAGCGCTTATTACATCCTTAGCCTCTTCTCTGAGTGGGTCTGCAAAGGTAATTAGCCCTATTATCCTTTTGTTTCTAACCAGATAAAGCACGCTCTTTCCTTCCGAATGGAATTTATCTACCATATGTTTTACTTCTTCACCTATTTTTATTTTCTTTTTTTGCATAAACTTTGTGCTTCCGAGAAGGAACTTATCACCGTTAAGATAACCTTCAATCCCCAATCCTATGTGATAGGATGAATCTCTTCTTGGCAGAGGCTCAATATTTCTGTCTTTTGCCAACTTTACTATAGCCCTCGCTACAGGGTGCGTAATCCTCTGCTCCAAAGAAGCGGCATAAAGAAGAACTTCTTCTTCCGGCACGTCAAAGCCCAAAATGTCTATTATTTCAGGATGCCCCACCGTTAGCGTGCCTGTTTTATCCATCACAAAGGTGTCCGCCTTTGCCAAAAGCTCCAACTTACTTCCACTTTTTACGATTATACCCTTACTGGCTAAGTAGGAAATACTGCTCAAAACTGCTACCGGAGTGGCTAAATGAATACCTGTATGGTAGTCTATTATCAGCGTGGATGCGATCCTGTTTAGGTCTTGAGTAAGGGCGTAAGAACCCACCCCTAAACCCACCGTTGGAAGAACAAACCTGTTGGCCGCAACTTCAGCCTTTTTCTGTAAGCTAAGGGGCTCTTTTATGTTCTTCTCTATAAGTTTCACGATACTAGCGATTACGGTCTCTTCTCCCACTGCAGAGACCTGTATGTATAGCTTGCCCTCTTCCACAAAGGTGCCTGCATAAACCTTATCCTTAGAGCTCTTTAGCACAGGGTTAGATTCACCCGTCAAAGATGCCTGATTTACCAAAGCCTCTCCCTCAAGGACAACTCCATCCGCCGTTATTTTCTCTCCCGCATAGACAACTATAACGTCTCCCACCTTCAGTTCTTTTGCATCAACCTTTTTTATCTTTTCACCTTCAACCAACCAAGCTTTGTCTTTTTTGTAGCTAACTAAGGATTCTATACTTTCGTAAGCCTTTTTTTCTATCTTTTCTTCTATATAGTCCCCCAGGGAGAGTAGCCATGACATAAGATGTGCTGAAAAGGGGTTGCCAGAAAGAGTGGTTAAAACTATGGCGGAGGAATCAAGCACATGGACGTCTAATCTCTTTTCAAACAGAGACCTTAGCCCTTTTTTAAAAACTGGCAAAGAACACATCAACGTAATCGCGCTTAGCAAAGCTCTCGGTAGTGGAGTTAAATACAAAAGCATAGCAAGGGAGTTGACCTTAAACCAACTGGCGGTGCTCTTTCTTGTAGGTTGCACTAATTTCTTTTCTCTCTCTAAATCTTCTAAAAAAATTTCGGGGGTAGAAGTATGTAAGTAGCTTAAAAAGCCTATGAGGTCAAACTGGTCAGGGTCATAATCTATTACCAGATTACCAGATTCTTTGACGTATTTTGCATACCTCACTCCGCCGAACCTTCCAAAGAAAGCCTGCAGGCTTTCCTGGGGGTGATGAAGCAGTCTAAAAAGGTCAGAGTTTATCTTTAGCCTTCCTGGTCTTAGTCTCTTTATTTTGTATGGTATGGGCATTTATCCTACTTCCTTTTTCTCTTGCAACTTATTTTCCAAGGACTTTATTAAAGCCTCAAGCTCTCTTTGGGTTTCTTGCATTCTCCTGCTTTCCTGCGTTCTGTGCAGAAGATAGGCACCCAAAAGGCCAATCCCAAAGCCAAGGGCAAAACTGAATGGTCCTGAACACACAACCCTGCTTAAAAGACTTCCTACGTTCATATCACTTCCTCCTGTTAAAGGTTTTCTTTTATACGCTGGAGTATTTCTTGCTGCTTTTGTAATATCTCTAACTTTTTCTCTATCTCTAACTTATATTTATGTTTAGCTTCTGCCACCACGTCTTCCCAAAACTCTTTACCCTCCTCAATGTTTCCAGATAGCCATTCTTGAAAAGCTATTACTTCCTTAGTGGCAGAGACTAAGAGAGGTCTGGAATCCCTAAGGAGCTTACCCAAGACCACAATACCCGCCAAAGCACCCACACCATACAAAAGCATGTTGGTTGATAGACATCCTCCAATGGTGGAAGGAAGATTAAAGTTTAGCATCCTGTTACCTCCAAAAGGTAGTTTTTAGAGTAGGTATTATAAACATACTACACAAAGCAAAACTTAGCAAACCCACGCTGAATCCAAAGGTAAAAACAGAAAAGGCTAACTTGGTGGCTGGATGTTTTAGGAAAGGATTTATGTAAAAAAACAGGTCCTCCTTGGTTAAAGAACTTTCCCTTTTTGGGGAGAGATGGCTAAGCAAGTAGTCTGCGGGTGAGCCTTTCCTGAATACCACTCTCAAGGTCTTAGTGCGTTCCTTTTCCTCCACAGCCTCCACGCCCTCCAGTCCTTTTAAGATCTTAGAAAAAAGAATTTTTTCCTCTAAACTATCAAAGTATAGACTTACCTTATTTTGGTAGCGCACCACATCCTTTATCATGTTCCCAAGAGCATAAATAATTTATTTTAAGAAATTGTTAAGAAAGAGGTGGCCCTGCTCTAGAAATACCAAGCTCTCCAACTTAGCTTAAGATCCAGTTAAAGCGCCTTGCGGGTAAGTTAGTTCCTTTAGATGCTGGGGGACGAGTTAGAGCTTTTGGAAAAGCCTTAGAGAAAAGTTTATGCTATAATTTAATTATTATGCCCAAACTGTCTCCAAGAGATATAAAGAGGAAGATCCAAGGTATTAAGAACACCAGAAGAATAACCAACGCTATGAAGGTTGTCTCCGCCGCCAAGCTTAGAAAAGCTCAAGAGGCTATCTACGCCTCAAGGCCATACTCTGAGAGGTTGTATGAAGTGCTTTCTAACCTTGCGTCCCGTGTAGATATGAATACTCATCCTCTCTTGGAGGTTAGAGAGGAGCAAAGGGTGGATATAATACTCGTTACTGCAGATAGAGGATTGGCAGGTGCTTTTAATTCCAACGCTATAAAAAAGGCGGAGGAGCTCATTCAAGAAAAAATCAGCAAAAACATAGATGTTAGCTTAATACTGGTAGGTCGTAAAGGCGCTCAATATTTCTCAAAAAGAAACTACAAAGTGTTAAAGGCTTACGAGGAGGTGTTCAGAAAGGAAATAAACTTTGAAGTGGTAAAAGAGGTTGGAGCACTCGTAAGAGATAGATATCAACGTAAAGAGACGGATAGAATCTATTTAATAAACAATGAAATGCTTACCAGAGTTAATTATAAACCAATTGTTAGGCAGTTTTTACCTTTTGAAAGGCCTGAGCAAAAAGATCAAAACTATAGTATTTACGAGTTTGAGGTAGAAGCAGAAACGTTCATAAACAGACTTATTGATCTGTATTTGAATTACCAACTTTACAGGGCAATGCTTGAATCTAATGCTGCAGAACACTTTGCCCGTATGGTTGCTATGGACAATGCTACACGCAACGCAGATGATCTTGTAAAAACTTGGACGCTTATATTCAACAAGGCAAGGCAGGAATCCATCACTTATGAGCTTGTGGATATAGTAAACGCTGTGGAAGCTATGAAGTGAAATGTTTGGTTTTTTGAAAAAATCAGAGGAAGAGAAGTTAGCAGAAAAGGGAGACAAGTCTGCTATTCTAAAGCTGATAGAGAAAGGTAAAAAAGATAAAGCAATAAACATACTTGAAAACTTTAAAGAAGATCCAGAACTAAGGCCTATCCTCTTCAAACTATACATGGAGGAAGGTAAGTATTACTATGCCTACCAGTTGGTGGAGTATTACGATAAAAACTTGGCAACCGCCAAAGAAAGGGCACTTTTGTATGAAAAGGTTGGGGAAAAACAAAAGGCTGTTGAAGAGTATCTAAAAGTCGGAGACTTTGAAAGTCTTTATAGGGCAGGGATTTTAATAAAGGAAGGCAAACCAGAGGAGAGCCTCAAGATCTTGGAAAGAGCATTAGCCTTAGCCAATCCGATAGAGAGAGAACAGTTGGAAAATCATATACTAGAACTCAAAGAAAAGCTTGGGTTGGTAGAAGTAAAGAAAGAAAGCCTTCTTGAGAAGTTAAAAAAGAGTCTGAAGAAAACAAGGGAAGTTTTGGAATTTGGAATCCTGTTTGCAGGTAGAAAGGTAGATGAAGAACTTTTAGAGGAGCTAGAAGAGAAGCTCATAAGGGCTGACTTGGGAGTAAAAAAGGCTACAGAACTGATGGAAGAGCTAAGAAAGGAGTCCATCAGAAGAAACATAAAAACGTGGGAGGAGCTTTTACCTGTTCTGAGAGAAAAGCTTTTGGCATACTTAGCAAATTGTAAAGGAGAGCTAAAGGAGGGCAAAGTCTATCTTTTCTTAGGCGTAAATGGCTCTGGAAAGACCACAACCATAGGTAAGTTGGCTTATAGGTTCAAAAAACAGGGTAAGAAGGTTTTACTCTGCGCTGGAGATACCTTTAGGTCCGCTGCCATAGAGCAGTTGCAAGTTTGGGCCCAAAGAAGCGGGGCAGATATAGTTTATAAAGAGGAAGGGGCAGACCCAGCATCGGTGGTGTATCAGGCTTTAGAAAAAGCCAGTAAGGATGCATATGATGTGGTGCTGATAGACACTGCGGGAAGGCTTCATACAAAGGAACCCTTAATAAGAGAGCTCAGAAAAATAAAGCAGGTAATTCAAAAGTTCTATCCAGAAGAGCCTACGGAAACGCTTTTGGTTTTGGATGCAACCATAGGGCAAAACTCCATATTTCAAGCCAAGGTCTTTAAGGAAGCGGTAGAAGTAAGCGGTATCGTTTTAACAAAATTAGATGGCTCTGCCAAAGGTGGTGCTTTAGTGCCCATATGTGCAGAGCTAAAGATCCCGGTCAAACTCTTGGGGGTGGGAGAAGCCTTAGATGATTTGCAAGACTTTGATCCAAAAACCTTTGTGGAGGAGTTAACCTCTTGATGATGGAAGAGCTTTTCAAGGTGCCAGAAGTTCCCTCTGTGGAATTTGAAGTCCCGGCTATGCCCCTCAGGGACCTGGTAATATTCCCTACCATGGTAGTTCCTCTCTTTGTGGGTAGGGACTTTTCCATAAAGTCTGTGGAAAGCGCACTGAAGAGGGATAGGCTGCTATTTCTGGTCTTGCAAAAGAATAAAGACGTTGAGGAACCAGATAAGGATGGGATTTATGAGTTTGGAGTTATAGCACACGTAATAAGAGCCACGCCTTTGGATGAGGGAAAGTTAAAGATCTTAGTCCAGGGTATAAAGAGGGCAAGGCTTAAAGATTACTACAAAAAAGAAGATCACTATTGGGCTTTGGTGGAACCTATAGAGGAAAAGGAGATAAACCTGTCTGAGCTGGGCAAAGAGGACAGAGCTTATGTGTCCTCTGTGAAAGAACTTTTGGACAAAGCAGTTTCTTTGGGAAAGCAGATAATCCCAGATTTGCTGTATGTAATCAGAGAGCTTGAAGATCCGGGCAAGCTGGCAGACTTAGTGGCTTCTATCTCAGATATCAAATCCCAAGATGCTCAAAAGATCTTGGAAACCTTAGACCCAATAGAGAGACTAAAGTTGGTGTATATGCACCTTTCCAACGAGGTAGGCATTTTGGAAGTACAGACTAAGATAAGAAACGTAGCACGAGAAAGGATAGAAAAAGAGCAGAGGGAATACTTTTTAAGACAACAGCTGAAGGCTATTCAGGAAGAGCTTGGCGAATCAGATGAGAAGAAGGAGGAAATAGAAAATTACAGAAAGAAGTTGGCAAGCCTCAAGCTATCTAAGGAAGCCCAAGAGGAAATCCAAAAACAGATAAACAGGCTGGAGAAGCTCCATCCCGAATCTGCGGAAGCTGGAGTTATAAGAACTTGGCTTGACTGGGTTTTGGAGCTCCCTTGGAACAAAAGAACCAAAGACAGGTATAATCTGGACCGGGTAAAAAATATCCTTGATAGAGACCACTACAACTTAGAAAAGGTAAAGGAGAGGATTTTAGAATACTTAGCGGTTAAAAAACTTACAAAGGGTAAAAGCTCTGCGGTGCAGATCCTATGCTTTGTAGGGCCTCCGGGAGTAGGTAAAACATCCCTCGGAAAGTCCATAGCAGAAGCCATAGGTAAAAATTTTGTAAGAATATCCTTGGGTGGCATAAGGGACGAGGCAGAAATAAGAGGACACAGAAGAACTTACGTTGGTGCTATGCCTGGTAGAATCATACAGGCTATAAAGCAGGCTGGAACAAAGAACCCTCTGATCATATTGGATGAGGTGGATAAAATATCCATCTCTTTCCAAGGAGACCCCGCAGCAGCCCTTTTGGAAGTTTTGGATCCAGAACAGAACAAAAACTTTGTGGATCTTTACATAAGCCTTCCCTTTGACCTATCGGAGGTTTTCTTTATTTGCACTGCCAACAGGATAGATACGATCCCAAGACCACTGCTGGACAGGATGGAAGTAATCCAGCTCTCTGGATACTCAGAAGAGGAAAAAGTCTTCATCGCAAAAAATCACCTTCTTCCTAAGCTTCTCCCTATGCATGGATTTAAAAAGGATGAAGTTATATTTAGAGACGATGCTATACTGGAAGTCATAAGAGGATACACCAGGGAGTCGGGTGTTAGAAATCTACAAAGACAAATCGGAGCAATTTTGAGAAAGCTCGCACTAAAAAAACTGAGGGGAGAAAAGCCACCTTTTGAGGTAAAACCGCAGGATGTAAAGGGTTTCCTTGGGGTGGCCAGAAGATTTACTGATAGAGAACAAACACCTATGGTTGGATTGGCTATAGGTTTAGCTTGGACGGAGGTGGGCGGGGAGATCATGCTCATAGAAGCCACAAAGTTTAAGGGAAAGGGCCAGCTGATACTTACCGGCTCTTTGGGAGAGGTCATGAAAGAATCCGCACAGGCTGCCCTATCTTACATAAAGTCAAAGGCAGAGGATTACGGCATAAACCCAGAGGACTTTTCAAACTGGGACATACACATACACGTGCCGGAAGGGGCAGTTCCAAAGGATGGTCCTTCCGCTGGTATAACTATAGCTACTGCCATTCTCTCTCTACTAACCAATACACCGGTAAGATCTGATGTGGCAATGACTGGAGAAATTACCCTGAGGGGAAGAGTTTTACCCGTTGGGGGACTAAAAGAAAAAATACTCGCAGCCAAAAGGGCGGGTATATACGAGGTCATTTTACCTGAGAAAAACAAAGAAGAAGTCCTTGAGGACCTACCTGCCTACGTGCGGGAGAAGATGACCTTTCACTTTGTAAGGGACTTAGACCAGGTATTTGAGTTAGCCCTATCCAAGCAGGAGGTTAAAGACTATGGTCAAGGAAATCATTGAGAGGCTTGAAAGGGTATTTCCAAACAAACTGGAGCTAAACTTCAGCACACCCTTTGAGCTGGTGGTGGCTGTTGTCCTGTCTGCCCAAGAAAGGGACGCAAAGGTCAATGAGGTGACGCAAGAGCTTTTTAAAAGGTTTAAAACTCCCCAAGACTTTGCACAGGCAGATTTAGAAGAGATAGAAAAATACATTAGCAAGGTGTCCTTTTACGGCAACAAGGCAAAGTACATAAAGCAAATAAGCACGATCCTAGTTGAGAAGTATAAAGGAGAGGTTCCAAAAAGCTTAAAGGAACTCTCTGAACTACCAGGTATAGGAAGAAAGTCCGCTAACATGATTTTGTATAACGCCTTTGGCATAAACGAGGGTATAGCAGTTGATAGGCACGTTCTGAGAGTTAGTCAAAGGTTGGGGCTTACCAAACAACAAAAGCCCGAAAAGGCAGAGCAGGAGCTTATGGGCATAGTTCCAAAAGAAGACTGGGGTAAGTTTTCAAACCTTTTAATACTTCTTGGTAGATATATATGCACTGCTCAGAAGCCTAAACACTTAGAATGTCCTCTTTATGACCTTTGTCCCTCTAAAGAGCTATAACCTTTCCTGGATTGAAAAGGTTCTTTGGATCAAAAGTCCTTTTAATTTCCCTGAGTATTTCCATTCCCACAGGCCCAAACTGATTCTCAAGAAACTTGCGCTTTGTTAATCCTACTCCGTGCTCTCCGGTAATGGAGCCGTTATACCTAAGCGTTATTTCAAACACCTCATCCACAGCCCTTTCTGCCCTTTCTTCTTCTTCCCTGTTTTTCTTATCGTATAGTAAATTTACGTGTAGGTTCCCATCCCCGATGTGCCCAAAGATAACCATCAAAAGCCCGTATTTTTCTGAAACCTTTCGGTAGTCTTTTATGGCTTCCGATAAATATATTCTGGGAACTACCACATCCTCGTTTATTTTTCCAGTTTTTAGATTTCCCAAAGCTGGTCCTAAGCTTTTCCTTGCGGTCCAGAGCTTTTCAGCTTTTTCTTCCTCTTCTGCCACTTGAACCTCCAGCCCCATAGATCTGGCAAGTTCTTTCACTTGGTTTATGTCCTCCTTCACACTTTGGGGCGAGCCATCCACTTCTATAAGCAGCAGTGCCTCCGCATCCTTCGGAAGACCAACCGGTTTGAATTCTTCCACGGCCTTTATAGCATAACTGTCCATAAACTCCAAAGCGGATGGAAATATACCAGAAGTCATGATCTTTGTTACCACTTTGCCCACACTTTCAAGCTCTTTAAAGGTTATCAAAGCAGTAGCCCTTGCCTTTGGCTTGGGTATGAGTTTAAGAACTGCAGATGTTATGAGTCCTAAGGTGCCTTCAGAGCCAACCAACAGCTTGGTTAGATCGTATCCCGCCACATCCTTTATAACAGGATTTCCTGTTTTTAAAACGTGCCCCTCTTTTATGACGGTGGTAAGTCCCAAAACGTATTCCCTTGTAACTCCATACTTCAAACACCTTGGGCCACCCGCATTTTCTGCAATGTTTCCGCCTATGGTGGAGTATTTAAAGGAAGAGGGGTCTGGTGGATAAAAGAGCCCAAGTTTTTCTACCTCTTGTTGAAAATCGTAGGTTATAACTCCTGGCTCAACCACTGCGGTTGCATTATCCAAATCTACGTAAAAACGGTTCATCCTCTCAAAGGAGACCACCACACCCTTTTCCAAAGTAGGCACCGCACCGCCAGTTAAACCTGACCCTGCACCTCTTGGAAAGATGGGAATATCCTCCTCATAACAAACCTTTACGAGTTTTTGCACGTCCTCTTGGCATGTGGGAAAAACTACGGCAGAAGGCACAGTCCTCTCCACTGGGATTGGAGTAGCATCGTAGGAGTAAAGCTTTCTCTCTACCAAAGATAAAGAAACTTTTTCCCTTCCAAGGACCTCTACAAGTTTATCAACTGGTTTTTTTCTCAACAGACCAAACATGAGTTAAATTTTACTTTCTAATGATTCTTTTGTGTATGATGTGGGGCAGGCAGGCAACGGAAGGCTTTTATCCAGAAAAAATTCTGTGGCTTGTGGATAGCCCCCATCCCCATTGGGTAGAAACGCAAAAGGATAACCTAAAGCTGGACTTTAAAGAAACTGGCTTTAGACAATTTGTTTCCTTAAACTCAAAACACATCATAACCGACGCCATGCTTATGTTTGGACTGAGCTACGCTAATTCAAAGGCTAAACTTATAGAAGCATTAAATCCTCTAAGGCTAAGCGTGAGGGTCAATCCAGGTAGTTATTTAGGCATAAGTCATCACTTCCTTGGAGCTCCTTTTGAACTGGAGCAGGACGAGGTGCTCAGAGAATTTCTCAATTCCGCAAGGAACTTTCTAGAAGATGGAGGCTTTGCCTGCGATGTGATCGTAATATCTTACAATCCCTATATAGAGGATGTGGTGCTTTCTAACTTAGAAAGAATTAAAGGGCTAAACTACAGATTCTACGGTGGAGAGTTAAGATGAAAGATTACAAGGGAATTTTTAGCAAAATGGGAGAACAACTGGTAGAAAAATACATAGAGGACCTAAAAAGGGAGTTGGAAGATAAACCCGACGATCCCGATCTTCTTTTCAAACTCGGAGTTGGTTACGTCAGGCTTGGCAAAACGTCTAAGGCAAGGGAGGTTTATACCAAACTAAAGGAAATTGATGCTGAGAAGGCAAAAGAACTTTTGGACATGATGTATGAGGTATAATATTTTGTGGATGGAACCATACTGGACTATACAGCCATCAATACAAGCAGGAAATAGAGTTTAAAGAGATTTACTAAAGTTATGTGCTTGGTTAATTTCTCACCCAATCATGAAATTTTTATTCCTTTTATTTTTTCAACATATTTTTTAATATCAAACTTAGATTCTAAACTTGATGCACTCATATATCTAATTTTCCCAAAAATTCTTCTTTCTTTCCATGGTCTGTCATGGGTTCCAAAACACCATGATATTCCGGCATAACTGTTTGGATCTCTTCCGTCAAGTTCGTATTTATCATTAAGATAACACGCTATATCAAAAGCTTGTTTTGGATCTTCTGTCCATTCAATGATTTTTTTACACCAATACATTCTCATGTAGTTATGCATCTTTCCGATTTTCAAAAGCTCTAATTGTGCAGCATTCCAGTATTCATCGTGAGTTTTTGCGTTTTCAAATTCTTCTAAGGTGTAGATATATTCTCTTTTATCAGTTTTATGTTCTTCTAATGTTTTTTTAGCCCAGTCTGGAATACCTTCATACTGGTTGTAGTTTGGATTGTAGTAGCAGAAGTTTCTTGCAAGCTCTCTCCAAACTATCAGTTCATTGAAAAAGCTGTTTATATTGTCATCATCATGTTTGTATTTTGAAAGTATTTCTAAAACAATTTCTACCGGAGAAATCTGACCAAAGTGTAGATAAGGACTTAAGTTTGATTGATAATCAAGCTCTGGATGCGACCTAAATTCTTTGTACTTGTGTAGCTTCTTTTCAATAAACTCCTTTAGGTATTTTTTGGCTTGAGTGTAACCACCTACAAAGGGTGACAAACTCACACTTTTATCTATATTAAGTTTATCTATAATCTCTAAAGAGTCTTTCAAAGTTAATTCGTTTACTTTAAAATCAAAATTAATAGATTTTATTTTTGGTTCTCTTGCACTTAGTGGGGTCAAATACAAGCTTAAAAAACTATAGATTTTACCTCTAAAGTTAAATGCATACACTTCTTGCTTATTAGATACAATTTCTACAGGAACGCACACGTCAGACTCTACTTGAAAGACAGGTACTTCTAAACTATCTGCTATGTTTTTTTGAAGCTTTCTAAAATATTTTAGATAAGGTTTATCTGTAATCAAAGCAGCAGAGTCTTTTGATAGCTCTATAACTCTTTGCCGTACATCTTCTACTTTTTCTATAACGAACCTTATACCTCTATCTTCTATAAATTTTTTTGCTTCTAACAGACCATCTAACATAAATTTGTAATATCTTATGTTAGAGAACTTATATCTATCTGTTATTGGAAAGTAAACTAAAAGAGGTTTTTTAATCCTATTTGATAACTCTATAGCAAATTCAAGACCATGATTGAAATTTGCTCTATGGCTATGGGCCATCCAATAAATAATGTACTTCTTAGCTCTGTCGATAGTTTTATCATTTATTAGCTTTATTCTATTTCTAAACGCTAAATCGTGATCGAATTCCATGCTTTTCTCCTATTTGTAATTTTATATTGCTTAAACAAACATACAAACCAAAATTCTACTGTTTCAATCCCCTATAGGTACGTAAGAAACCAAACAAACACCCCATTTCGAAGGATTAGATAGTAGCGAGAAGGTAAGCCAGAAAGGTCATGTTTCTTCTTTGTCTACAGGACTATTTGCAATTCCCTAATTTTTCATCCAACATATATATGAGATATAATATTTTACGCTATGGCGAAGTGTTACGTTTGTGGAAAGACTACAAAGATAGGAAGAAGTGTGACCTTTTCTGCTGAGAGCAATCCAAGGCAGTTTAAGGCAAACTTGCAGAGGGTCAAGGTCGTCTTAGAAGACGGGACAGTAAGAAGAGTTTATGTTTGCACGAAGTGTTTGAAAGCCGGGAAGGTAACAAAAGCGGTAAAGGTTTCCTAAGCTAAATGTCTATCAGATTTTTAACCGCTGGTGAATCTCACGGAAGGGGCTTAGTTTGTATAGTTGAAGGCGTACCGGCAAACCTTGAAATATCCGCAGAACACATAAACAGGGAGTTGGAAAGAAGGCAGAGGGGATACGGCAGGGGTGGGAGGATGAAGATAGAAAAGGATACTGTCCAGATAATCTCTGGAGTTAGGTTTGGAAAAACCTTGGGAAGTCCTATAGCCCTTCTGATTGAAAACAAGGACTGGGAAAACTGGAAGGAGAAAATGGCTGTGGAGGGAGAAAGGCCAGACTTTGCAGTGCCTTTCACAAGACCAAGGCCCGGACATGCAGACTTAGCGGGTGGTATAAAGTATAACCAGCGGGATTTAAGAAACATCCTTGAAAGGGCCTCTGCAAGAGAAACGGCGTGTAGGGTAGCGGTTGGTGCCATCTGCAAGAGGTTTTTAGAGGAGTTGGGAGTTTTTGTAGGAAGCTATGTGGTTAGCATAGGTCCCCTTGAACCTCCCATAGAAGAGCGGGATTTAATTAAAAGACACTATCTTGCGGAGCAGTCAGAGGTCAGATTTCCAGATCCCACTAAGGATGAGCTTTTTAGGGAACTCATAGATAAAGCTAAGGAAATGGGTGAAAGCTTAGGTGGAGTTTTTGAGGTTTTTGCGGTGGGAGTTCCTCCCGGGCTTGGAAGTCACGTGCATTGGGACAGAAAGTTGGATGGTATTATAGCTCAGGCTATGATGAGCATTCAGGCTATAAAGGGGGTGGAGATAGGTTTGGGGTTTATGGCGTCAAAGAAGTTTGGCTCTGAGGTGCACGACGAGATAGGATATAAGGAAGGGGAAGGATACTTTAGGTATTCTAACAACTTAGGTGGTTTGGAGGGTGGAATTACCAACGGCATGCCCGTAGTGGTAAGGTGCGCCATGAAGCCCATACCAACTTTAACCAAACCGCTCAGGAGCGTAGATTTGGAAACTAAAGAGGAAGTTAGGGCTGGTAAAGAGAGGACAGACGTGGTGGCAGTGCCTGCTGCTTCAGTTGTAGGAGAATCGGCCTTAGCCTACGTGCTTGCCAATGCATTTTTGGAAAAACTGGGTGGTGACTTTATGGAAGAGATAAAAGAAAGGTATAAAATCTACCTGGAGCATGTTAAAAGTTTTTGAAGAGGTAGGTAGGGCTACCTTACTTACTCTGTGGTCTATATACTTGCTCTTTAAGTCTCCACCAAGAATAAGGCACTTCATAAAGCAAATTACTTATCTTGGAGCGGAAACTACACCGGTGGTACTTATCACTTCTCTGTTTACCGGTGGAGTTATAGCCCTTCAGACTTACGGCACCTTTAGCAGGTTTAACGCAGAGTTTTTAATAGGAGCGGTGGTAGCCCTTTCTATGGGTAGGGAGTTGGCACCAGTGCTCACTGCCCTAATGGTAACCGCAAGGGTAGGTTCTGCAATAACCGCACAGATAGGAACCATGCGCATTACGGAGCAAATAGATGCCTTAGAGGTTATGGGTATAGACTCTCGAAGTTATTTAATTACACCCCGCATAGTGGCTGGCACCATCGGCGTTCCCATGCTCACAGTTTTATCCAACATAGCGGGCATAATAGGTGGATGGTTTGTTGCAGTAAAGCTCTTTGGTGTAAATGAGTATCTCTTTTGGGAAAAGATGAAGGACCTTACCGAATTTTACGATTTTTTAGGAGGGTTATACAAGGCTACTTTTTTTGGATTTATTGTATCCTCTGTTAGCTGTTATTTTGGATTTTACACAAAGGGTGGAACGGAGGGTGTGGGTAGGGCTACCACAAACAGTGTGGTCACATCCTCTATGTTGGTGCTTATTTCTGACTACTTCTTGACAGCGATTATATATTAAAATAAATATTAAGAGGGGCGGTAGCTCAGCGGGAGAGCGCCTGCTTGGCGTGTAGGAGGTCGGGGGTTCAAATCCCCTCCGCTCCACTTAAACTTTACCTTTTCTTAGGCAAAAGGGAGAACATTAAAAAATTACCCTCCCTTTTAGGTTGTGCTTCTAACTGTGCACAATCTGACAAATCTTCCACAATTCTATTGACCAACTTATCAGCAAGTTCGGGATGAACGTTTTCTCTACCCCTAAACCTTATCCTTACCCTAACCTTGTCACCATCCTCCAAAAACTCCCTCATATGTTTAAGCTTTACCTTAAGGTCGTGTTCGTCTATTCTCAAAGAAAGGTTGATGTCTTTAACTTCCATAGAATGCTCTTTCTGTTTTTTCTTTGCTTCCTTTTCCTTCTTCTTCATTTCGTAAAGAAACTTGCCATAATCCAAAAGCTTACACACCGGTGGATTAGCATTAGGTGCAACCTCCACCAAATCTAAACCCCTTTCTTCAGCTATCTTTAAAGCTTCCTGAATAGGCACTATTCCTATTTGCTTACCATCCTGATCAATTAGCCTGACTTCCCTTGCTCTAATTTGCCTGTTTACTCTATATTCCATTACCACCTCCAAAGGTTTTTATATAAACGAGGATTGACATAACAAAATTCAGAAACAGCATTAGTGTAGACATTATAGATAGTCTTCTAAACTTTGTTCTTTTTGGATCATCATAGGGTATCCTATCTATATCACCGATTGATCTTTTCAGATTTTTCAGATAAAGGGATAGTGCGACGTTCAGCGCCAGACCAACCATAAGCGGGATAGCATAAACTCTACTATCATCAGATGATAAAAGATAAAACATTATCATTAAAAATGCAAGCTTGTAAAACCGCCAAAGAATCCTTCCGTAAAAGCGTCCTGCTAAGTTCTTGTTTTGCTCTGTTCTAAGTAAGATGGGCGCCACTATAAAGACTATACAGAAAAGTGTGCCCAGGTATATGGAAAGGACTAACCTATCTAACATTCAGCAATAATATATCTCTTTTTTTGTTCTTATGCATAGGCTATGCTTGTTCGCTATTATAACACACCACGCAATAACTGTTTTTGCTAATTATACTGTTTCTTACCTTAAGTATCTCTTACAACGATCCTAAAATTCCGCTTTATACCTACAGCAAGATCATATCAAGGCTCTATGACTTTTTGAACAATCTGCGCTACCCCCTTGACAAAATT
>Ga0209821_100087_pt1 | contig 16955 bp, 3 predicted proteins | sample SSWtaG_3_FD_184118 | JGI IMG/M metagenome (GOLD analysis project Ga0209821, IMG submission 184118) | Hot spring microbial communities from Sandy's Spring West, USA to study Microbial Dark Matter (Phase II) - SSWTFFsm_matched (SPAdes)... | ecosystem: Environmental > Aquatic > Thermal springs > Hot... | reverse complement strand
TGCCGTGCCCCTCGTCCCGTTGTCGCCCCCGCCCGAAAGGGCGGGGGTTTTTATTTATTACATCATATGTATCATCTTACTGTTGCTTCCGTCTGTGCTTGCGTTGCTTTCACGAATGCAAGTGCTTCGCGCAGCGTTGCTGGATCACGCTGAGCCCATAGACGCAATGCGCTTACTACCCTGTTAGGTGCTGCTAACATTCCGAGCCACAGCATTACTTTGAATTGCTCTTTGTCCTGCAGAAAGAGTCCCCTGAGCCGTGCATATCGCCGTTCCTCTGGAGCGTCCCAAATCTCTCGCCAGAGCGGGACAGCGACAGAGAGAACTAAGTCTGTAAAGGCTCGTTTGCCCGCGGGCGTCCATTCCCCTGCCTTCATCCAGCCTCGTTCCTCAAGAAGCATCCGCAGCCGCGCAAATTCCCGTCGCAGTTGTTCTCGCTTTTCAGAACCAGGCAAGTTGGCTTTTGCTGTTCCGATGATGCGTCGCAAGGTTTGAACTAAAAAGTAAGACATTGCTTGCTCATAGCGCTCAGGTTGTCGCTCTTTCAATGCTCGCAATCGTTCAAGTTCTCGGTGCGTAATCTCTTCGGGCAATCGTGCTCGGATGCGGTAACGCTCTTCCAACACAGGATGACCAGCACGATAGGCTTCTAAGACCCGTCTGATCCGTTCTTGTTCGGCTTCTTCAATCGTAGGAGGTAGCAATTCTGTTGCGCGACCGAAGAAGCCACCGAAAATCGGCACCGCTCTAACTGGAGGCACTTCAGTTTCAGGCGGGATGTTCTCTAACCAACGACGGGCTGCTTCGGCTGCTTTCACCGGTGGCGTCGCTAACTCTCGCACTGCAGGGAAAACGCTTTCAGCAATCGTCTGCAACTTCTCAGGCGAGACATGCAAGACACGACCGAAATAAATGAACACTGGTAAGGTTCGGCGAGTGTAGCGCAGATGGGGCGGTAGTTCTGCTAACCACTTAGGTTCAATTTCGCGGCGAGTGAACAATTCTCGTCCAGTAAAAAGTTCAATAAACGGACGGGCTGGTGCGAGCGTGACATCTTCGGGAGAAGCAAATGGGATAAGGCTGCTCAACAATGAACGCTGCATTCCTTCTTCAATTGCTTGATCAAAACCATTGCCGTCTGCGACCACACCTATTAGCATTCCCAAAGTGGCGAACAATCGTTGAAAGTCATCCATCGGCAACCGCACATATCTGTCTTCATCTATGAAGAAAGGCACATCGTAAGCGAAAGCCCAGTCCGGTAGTTGCCAGAATCCTTTTCGGTTGCGGTTGAGTAAGTAAGCGAGTAATCCGATTAGCACAAAAGTCAACGCTTTCCACAGGAAAGCAAGGAAGGCTATAGAGTGTGGCGCGAACTCTAACCTTTCAGATTTGGACGGTTCAGGAGGTGTTGGTTGAACGCCTGCAGGTGGTTGTGGCGGTTGAGGCGGTGATGGTGGTGCAGCGTATTGATAGAGCATTGAGCGGTAAAGAGTGCGCATCGCTTGAATGCGTGCGTTCACGAATGGGAAGAAGCGCAACAAGACAACCCATGGTGCGCTACCGCCGATGCGTCGGAAGTTGATTGTTACTTCTCTCGCTAAGCGTCTTGCAACAAGTGGGTGGAAACCTGCTTCAAGGGCGCTTTTGTAAATGAACTGGCGAGTCATGGACTCAAGTTTGTTGCCCCAATTTTCAAGTGATTCAATTGTTCTGAGCACGAACCGACCAGCCCGCTCGGTCAAACTCACGACGGTAGGTTTGTCTATCAGTTTCATCTTCTCAAGCATTCGGCGATACTCTTCCAACCCAGTCATGTATTCGCCAAGGAAAGTGTAAAGGTGAGCGCCTGACGCGTAGAACTCACGCTCAATTTTTTGAACTTCGGGGTCACGAGCCAACTTGGCGAGAACAAATCGGATGTAGCGCCAGAAAACTTGCGGAAACACAACACCCAATCGCAAACCAGGGAAAGTCTGGTAAGCAAAGAATAGGTCGCGGAAGATGTTTCGCAACCACCATGAGGGACGAAGCCCTGTTGCACCGAGGCGAATGAGGCGAGAGAAAACGGTTAGCGGTGCTGACAATACTTCAGGATAGACTTGTGGTCCCTTGAAACTTACAGCAATCCAGTCGGGCACTGCGTAAGTTTGTAGCCTTCCATTCATGTAAAAGTGCACATGTTCTATCCGTTCGGTGGGTATCCTGATGATGATGCGTCGCTCTATCACCCGCTCTTTAACTCCTTCTATCACTTCTTCTTCATCCATCTCTTCTTCAATTTCCTCCTCCCGCCTTTCCACCGTGCGGATGATAGGGCGAACTTTTTGGAACATGTTGACGAACAACCACATCGGGTCATCCTCGGGAACTTGTTGCTCTATCAGGGCTTCCCGCAATTGTTCAATGGCTTCAAAGAACAGTCTGACAGGTCGGTTGCGGTTGATAAGGTGATAAGTCAAGTAGACTTTTCTGGCGAAGACTTCAAGCGGGTTCAAAATCTTGCGTTCACTCCCCTTAATGGGCAAAAAGACACTTTGACCTCGCACATCAAGCCTTGCCGCTGGCGGAATGTTGAAGTCTGTTGCAATATCGTCCATTAGTCGTCTAAAGGGCACATAGTATTGCCAGCGCATTTTCGCCGTATCTGCCGCTTCTTTCGGGATAATCCCCTCATCTACAAGCATGTCCAGCAAGTTGTTGTTGATTTGCACCCATGTTTCAACCGCGATTGACATTTCGTTCTCTATACCCTTTTGCGTCCAGTGATCCTCAATTTCATTGAGAATTTTTTGTGTCTCCGCGAGTTCAATCCCCGTCTCGATTCCCGCTTCATGCAGTTCTTTTGCGTGCAAAGCGACAAGATAAGCCAAGAAGTTGCCCAACTCACCGTAGCCCTGGACAAGGTCAAGGAGCGGGAACAACTTTTCACGCAGATAAATGCTCGCCATCGCACCGCTGGCGTGATAGTCGTCAAGGTAAAGACGAGGGTCTCGTTCAATGGGCAAGGGAATCTTCAAAGCAGCAAGGTAGTCGCTCAATGCTTTGCTCGCTTTCTCAACAGGGTATAGGTGATCAACGAAAGCAAAGAAGGCTTGTTCAAAGAGTGTCGGAGGTTCGTAAGGTGCACTCTTGAGCCTTAGAAGTTTCAACAAGGGATATGAGGGTGGATTGAACTCAATGTGTTTGGTGAGGAACTCATAAGCGCTCTTCAGTGTTGCGTCTTTCATTCGTCGTTTCCCGCGCTGTTGCCTCCATCGCCTGAACAATGTGTCAAATGGGTTAATCACCGCGCCTCTTCTTCGTGATGACCAACCTCTCGGTGGCTCCTCGTCAGGCAGGTCAACATCCCGCCCCTCGTAAGTTTCTTCAGCATCAGCAGGCGGCGGCTCATCTTCTGTCACAACAACTTCTCTCTCTTTACCTTTCAATTCTGCTGTCAGTTGTAGGAATTGCTCCCACTTCGCTTTGAACTCTTCCTCTTTCTCCCAGCGTTGTTGTATTAGCCTTTCCAACTGTGAAATACGCTCTCGTAGTTCTATAATCTGATTCCGATAGTGAGGGAGGCGCTCAGTAAATACTTTGTCCACGAAATCTTGAATTGACTTCAGTAAGTTCCCTGTTAGAGTAGCAGCACTTACACCTTTCTCGTTCCCCAACTGAAAAGCGGTTTCCAACTTTGTTTCTTTCACAATTTCCTGACCTACAACAGTCACTCTGGACACAACCTCATAAGGCTGGAGTTGCACATCTATCCCGTAGACTTTAAACTCCCGCACTTGTGCAATGAATTGTGTCACCGGCATATTGTGCGGGTAGACCTTTTTAACATCATCTAATGAAGTGAAAACTCGTCCATTGATAGTGAACACTCTATTCGCTGCTTTATTTTGCGTGTAAATACTTTCAAGAGGTTCAAGTTGGGCAATGCGTTCATTTATAGAACGCAGCCTCTCTTCAGTCTGTATTAAGTCTGCTTTCGCATTCTCTTGTGCTCTGAGGAAACCTTCCCGTTCAGCGTTAAGTTTCATGATGTCACGCTGTAGTTCAAAGTATTGTTTGACGCGAGGATCACCAGTTGTGATAGCAACTAACTCTTGATAAGACAACACATGTTCTGACAATGGGTCTTCAATATTCCGTGCTGTCACTTCTCCTTTTAAGATGCGTCTGATGAAATCGGCTTTGTAAAGCAAAGTGTCATACATGTAAGCGTCAATTGCTGGAGCTTGAACGGGATAGTAGTAAATCAACACTTCTTCGTTTTGGTTGCCTTGTCGGACAATGCGTCCCTCCCGTTGCATCATTTCCGCAGGCTTCCATGTGGGGTCAAGGTGATGCAATGCGTAAAGCCGCTGTTGAATGTTGACTCCTTCACCGAGGCTCGCAGTTGTCCCAAACAGGATACGAATGCGTCCTTCGTTGAATGCTTTGAAGATTTGTTGTCGTTTTGCTTCCTCTCCTTCCTCCTTCAACTGCGTAATGTCAAACATCTCTTCCTCCGGAATTCCCATCGCTTTCAACCGAGTTATCATTTCTCTGAACAAGTGGAAGCGTCTATCAGGGCTTCTATATCTATCAGCAAATACTACTTGTGTCAGTCTCGATTCTTTTGTCTCCTCCCACACCTTGTAAATTTCCTCCACAGCTCTTTCAATCTTTGGCCCAATTTCGTCGTCGGGATCAAGTAATTTAGGTGAAAGTGCTACTTGCCGACCTTCATGGGTGATCTTCAAAGCATTGTCCTCATGTAATCTTAACGGATGTAAGTTTTCGTAGCGGTGTTGCAATTCGTGTGCTTTCTCTATTTGCCTCGGGGATGGTTGGATAGGAATGGTAATGCGTTTGACTTTTGGCACTTTAATGTAAGGCATATCTGTCGTGAATTTAACATCAGCAATGGAACGGAATAGTTTCATAATTTCGGGTAAGTTTGCAGGGTCTAAGCGTCGCACAATAGAGAAACCTAAACCGTGAATGGCTTGCACAATGTCAGTGCGAATGCTGTATAGTGCTGAACTGAAAGCATCAAAATGCTCTAAGCCTGCTTGCCTCAATCTTTCTGGAACAAGAAACTTGAGCATGTGATAAACTTCCGCCAGCGTGTTGGAAATAGGCGTTCCCGTGGCGAACACTACCCGCCGCTCCCCATACTTCTGCTCTAACTCAATGAGCCGAACTTCCATCTCAAAGGCCCGTTTAGAGTGTGCTGTTGATAACCCGCGAATGTTCCGCAGTTTTGTGGCAAAGGGGTAGTTTTTGAAGTGATGGGCTTCATCAACAAAGAGAAAGTCAACACCCAACCGCCCAAATTCCAAAATCCCACTTTCCTCCATCGCTTTCGTTAATCGCCGTTTCGCATTATCCAAATACTTCTGCATTTGACTCTCCATGCGGTTGATTTGTTTTGCAAGATATTTTATGTTTTCCTCGCGTTTCACTAAATCAAGTATTCGTCTCCGTTCGGCATCAAGGGCTCTCAATTCATTGTTTATTGCTTCACTGAGGGCGGAAAAAGTAGGTGGAATAAATTGCTCAAAGATACTCTCCGCCACAACAACAGCATCCCAATCGCCGGTAGCAGCCATGTTAATCAAACGCTTCCGCAACTCTTTATCGTTTCCAATTTCTGCAGGGTCAATGAACAAAACCCGTGCTGCAGGGTAAAGTCGCTTGAACTCATTGCGCCAAGTGACCATAATGGGGTTAGGCACAACATACATCGGCTTTTTGATGATGCCTAACTGCTTTAATTTCATCCCCGCCGCAATCATCGTGAAAGTTTTCCCTGTCCCAACTTCGTGAGCCAGCAACAACTTTCGTTCCAACAAAATTCGCATGACAGCATCTTTCTGGTGAGGGTAAAGTTGAATGTTGGGGTTCATACCAGGAAAGACTAAGCCGCTGCCATCATATTTCGGTTCTACCCAACCTCCTACCATCATGTTGTAGTTTTCTTCTATCTGTCTAATGAGATCAGCGTAATAGGGCTTGTCGCGGTTTTGTCTCATCCAATCGAGGAAATACTCCCAAAACCTCTCTTGTTTCTCTTGCACAAAACTGGTTGCTTGTGTGTCTTTATAACGCTTTCCCGTTTCAGGATCTTTGCGCGTTACGACAATCTTTTGACGATTCAAAGTCATAGTGACAAACTGCTCAAAATCAACAAACTTTCCTGTCCATTCCTGAACCTCAGCTCTATCGTTTACCCAATCCGGCATTGAAACATCCCAAGTGCCCACGAGTGGCGAATAAGTTACTGTCACTCTGTAAGCTCCGGTCAGTTGTGACAGAAATTCTTTAATCAATTCAGGTGGAATCATAGGTGAACCAGGGGGGAGGACAATTTCATCAAGAGGAATGCGGGGCGGCAAAACAGAACGCAACGCTTCTACATTGCGCTGATACCTCGGTTCCGTTTCAGCTGCTTCTTCCGCTTGCCGCAATTTAGCGTAGATGTTCCCGCTCAAGTATTGTTCACGAATTTCCCATTCTCCCGTCTCTGGATTAGGGAACGCTAATCCTTCTGACCACAAAAATTCGCGCCACTGTTCTGCAGGAATGCCACTCTTTCGTGCCAACCAATCAAAGTCCAACCGCCCACGCCACGCCAAAACACTAACGATAGCCTGCTTGGGATCGTCTACAGAAACTCGGTCGGGCTCTCGGATTGGTGTTAGAACACGCTTAAAGAAAATGTCTGCCTTTTGAATTTTTGACTCATTGTCAGGTTCTTCAGGGTCTTGAAGCTCAAGAGATCCAAGCAGTGGAAAATCAGGATCATCATCAAACAATTGTTTGGCGATGGAGCGAGACTTAGTTATAGTGCCATACTTCGCCCTATAAGCGTCATAAATCTCATTGAGTTGTCGCAATTCTTCGTTGAGAATCTCATCAGGAACATCTTGCTCTTGTAGGTAGATTACATACTTGAGTTGGTCACGCAACTGAATGAGTCGTGTCAGGATATCTTTGTTGCGCGCAACAACATGAGGCGACTTACCTAAGTCTACTGGTTGCTCTTCGCCAACTTTGCGAATTGTCCCATCAGGAGCCACAAAGTAACTCCCTTGCCTCAAACTCATTTTGATGAATTCATCTTTAGAGAGAATTGGTTTTACAACAGGTTTTGACTCCTCTATCGGTGCTTCGGCAACTGGTGGTGTCTCAACGGGTGGCACCTCAACGGTTGGTGGCGCTTCCGCTACAAGCGTTTGAACTGGAGCAGGTCTTATCGCTGCCTTCTCCCGTAAAAGTTGCAAAATCGGCTCCCATTTAGCATCTGAAACTGCCTCATCAACATCACCAACGACAGTAGGTTCGTCGGGACCATACATACCTCGGGTGCGTTGCAACTTACCAAACAGGTGTTCAGGATGTCTATGGAAGTATTCATTAATGGGAATATCTGTGTTAGGGAAAGGCGCAACTTCAAAGAAAGGTTCGCCACCATATGCACCGTAAGGAACACCTGCAGGGCGCTTTCTGAAAACAAGAATGTCCGTAACAACTTGAGTTAGCGCGTTATCGTAATGCATCCCACGCGGCAACCTAATGGCAAGTATGAGGTCACCGCGTTCCGCCATTGCTCGCCTAATCCCTTCGTCCTTCTTATCAAGGGTAAAAGTGCTCGTGATGAAGACAACATAACCGCCAGGTTTTGTCTTATCAAGTGCTTTCAAGAAGAAGTAATCATGGATGGAAGGTCTTTGAGGGTAGCGAGGATCATAAACAGGATAGTCACCAAACGGCACATTACTGATGAACAAATCTACACTATCGTCTGGAATATCTACACTCTCAAAAGGCTGATTGAGAATTGTGGCTTTAGGGAACAAAATCTGGGCAATCTTAGCAGCGATAATCTCTATCTCAACACCGATCACTTCCGAGTTCTCAAGGATGTCACTTGGAGCAGTCGCAATCAGGAAACCAACCCCCATCGCAGGTTCAACAATCTTCCCTCCCCGAAAACCTAACGCACGAACAATGTCCCATAACCTTTGCGCAACTTTAGGATTTGTGTAATGGGCATTGGGAAGTGCTTTTATGATACTGGCTTCTTCTTCTTCTGTTAGATACTTTTCTAATTCGTCCTTAAAGTTACCCTTTAGAGCAGATGGTATCCCACCAAATGAAACATATCTGATTAACTTTGATAATTCTTCGTCTGTGGGCTCACGGTTTTCGGCAAGGAGAGTTTTTAGTGTGCGAATGGCTTCTAAATTCGCGGATCGCTTTACAGAGGGCTTCGGATTTAGGATAAATTGAACATCTTCAGAAGTCATTCCGTAATAACCGATTCGGCGGCGGCGATCTCCTCCGCTATCAACTCCCACGCTGTATTCTCTGCCAGCCATCTCGGTGCTCCGCTCTTCAACATCTGGCGGACGATGTTCCACCACTTCTCCGCCAGGTCGTTCACGAAGTTCTCCAACTCGCCGCTCTCCTTCAGGTAACGATACAGGTTCGGGCAACTCCTCACGGACTTCAGGATGTCGTAACTCTGGTAATACTTCGGGTTCTTCAACTCGGGGAACAGGTTCGGGGAGTCGTTCTCGTTCAGGTCGTTCTGGTTCTGGAGGTCTTCGTTCTGGTTCAACATGTTCCGTCACCTCCGTTGGTATTATACCACGCTCAGGTTCCTCCCTCACCACTGGAATAGGTTGGTCTAATCTAATCCACCGCCCAAATCCGCCTTCAGTTCCGATGGTTACCCGCCTGTCAAAGATAGGAGCAATTGCAAGCAATTGCTCAAGCGAATCACGATCAACGAACAAAATCCTTGACAGCAAATTTAACCTTTCTTCATTCAGAATTATGCGAACACCGTAATCGCGACGCCCACGAGGGTGATGGTAGAGGGCATCAATTGCCCACAAAAGTGTTGCAACTGGTGCAGATGCTCGCAAACGGAATTGTTCCCTTTCTACAACAGGGGGATTCAACCTTCTTATTACCTCAAGGATTTTGTTGACATGTGCGTATCCCACATCAACTTTACCAGGGTCTATACCTAACCTCTCTCCAATTACATCGGCGATAACACCTGCTAACTCTGCCTTAGTCCCTTTGTCTAACCTCGCAGTTCCTTTCTGTGCAAGGTAGTCTACAACAGATGCATAAGCAACTGAGAAGAGGTCATCAGGTTGTCGCCAGTGGTTGGTATAGTAGTAGACATGAAGCGCTTCAGGCTCCAAGTCGGGTCTGTGAGCAGGGACATTCAATGGAGGTATCTCTTTAGGTATTCTCACTTTTGCTAAAACAGTTGGTTCCCTCGCTGGTGCTTCCGTCGGAGGTGCAGTAGTAGGCGCTTCAATTTCGGGAGACGGTGCTTCTGTTGGTTGGATTGTCTCAATAGGTTCAAGGCGCTCATAGGTTGCTTTATCCGTCCATGGCATCCCAACCAGTTGACCTTCAGGAGTCTGGATTGTGATGGCAACAAAACGCCCTCGCGTCTTTTTCGCCCATTCATCAGGGTCTATCGCAATGACTGTGCCTTCAAAAGTTTGACCCTTCCATGTAGTGCGAACATAATCGCCCACCTTAATTTCACCGCGAGAAACTGGTCGCCAAACCTCACGGCGTTCCTCTGTGGGTGTTGGCGGTGCTTCCACAGGTGGCGCTTCAACTCGGACTTCCTCCTCAACCCTTTCTGGTTGCTCTTCAGCAGGCGTTGGTCTTCGGTATCTTGCCCCCATTGACCAAACCGTTTCCACTGGAATATCTAAGTCCCGACCGAATCGTTCTCTCGCGATTTCTCGCAACCCGAAGAACAAAGCATCAAGTGGAACGCGATCGGGCATCTCGTCAGGTCTCAAAATGTTTCCAATCACGCTACCGTCGGGGCGAACATCGGCTCGGTAGGCGTAGCGGAATTGTGGTTTGGAGGCTGCTCTCTCTAATGCCTCGTCTATCAAAGCAGGGTCTATCAATCGCTCAAGTTCGCTTCGCTCTGCAACAACGGGACCGATAAATCTTCCTGTTTCAGACTCTTGCCATGCCTTTCCTGCCTCAGAAACAAGAACATAATCAAGCATCCGTTCAGTTTCAGTTTCGTGGACGAAACCAGGAATGACGCTACGAACCATCTCTCGGAAGAAATGGAAGAGTTCGGCATCAAGGGCTTGTCTGGCTGCCTCCTCTTCATTCTCTTCAGCGATAAGTTCATTGATAACGCTATCCGCCTCTGCAACAATATCTGTCAAACCTTGTTCTTGGGCTGCCCGTCTGATTTCACTCACAAACTCGCGAACATCCTGAGCCATGTAGCGCCCAAGTTCTACATGCTCAGCGATAGAAAGGTCAGCACCTGCAATATCGGCAGTTCTAAGATCAATAGCGCGCCGTGCTACTTCTTCCAAGTCTGGATGATAGACAAAGATGTGATAACGAGTCCCGAATTTTGGATGGTCGTAACGAACCGCAACAGCCTCGTAACCTGCCTCTCTTGCTTGTTGAACGACATTAGGAGCATTCTCAGGTTTCACCGCTTCGTGCTCTAAAATCACTCTGTTTTCAGTTTGAAGTTTCTCAAGCGGTTCAATTCGTTCAGGATCACGCTTTTCCTGTTCAGCAGCGGTGTAAACTTCAGGGAACAAACTTTCAACAATCCTTCTACGCAATCCAGCAGGCGGTCGCTCAGTATGGTTGATGGTTGCAATGACAGGAAAAGCCTGTTCTGGCAATGCAGTAGGTGCCCCCACTGACGGTGCTGCAGGAGTAGGAGCAGGAACTTCGGTCGGTGGTGCTGGTCTTTCTGGTAGTGCTGTAAGCGGCGGTTCTATATCACGGTCTGAAGGCACACCATATTGGTCAAGGATGCGTTGTGCTTCTTCGTGAGATCTAACCTCAACATCTGCAGGTGGAATGTCACTGTGAGTTAACACATCACCAATAAGACGCATCCGCACACCGCCATAGCGGTGAAGCGGATGACCGCTACCTGGTTCTTTAGGTTTGATAAACAATGTCTCAGTGAATCCCACTACGGGAAACCAGCGACCAGGTAAAAGGGAATTTCGTCCTGTTGAACGGTAAAAAGCACGAGGACCAACACCAGGCACATTGATGATAACAACATCTCGGTCTTTGTAACGAAAAACTGGCTTGGGCGGGTTGGCTTGAAGTTGCGCAAGGAAGTCCCAAAAATCTCGTGGAACACCAGCAACATCTGTGTCAGAAAGTGGTGGAAGAAGCATCGTCAGAGGAGCAACTTCCTCAGGTTCACGACCAGGAATTGGACGACGATTTAGCGGTTTAAAAGTCTCCCATGAAGGAGCTGGTGCCGCTGGAGTTGGCGTCCTTGCTGCTTGTGCATCCTTCAACCTTTGTGCCTGCAGCCAGTCCCAATTGAAGAAGATAAAATCTGCTAATCTTGCCCTATCCCTAACTTTGCCCTTTAAAACTCCTTCTCCGTAAAGGTCAAAAAGGTCTCGTGACACAACTTGCGCATTGGCAGGTCTTTGCTGTCGGCGAGACACATAATCGCGAACGACTAATTCAGCATCAGCAGGGTCTAACCGTTCCAGTTGTGGTAATTGGGGTGCCCCTGGACGATGAAACCATGAATCGGGGGGTAACAGTTCCCGCGCCATTTCCTCAACCTTAACCTCAGGTCGTTCCTCGGGACGGATTTCAGGTGCTGTCGGTGTTGGCACTTCAGGCGGTGTCGGTCTTGGTGCCTCAGGTTCTGTCGGTCTTGGTGCCTCAGGTGGCGCCGTAGGTGGTGCAGGCGGTTCCGTCGGTCTTGGAGGTGGTGGCTCTTCTGGTGGCGCACCAGGTGGCGCAGGTGGTAATGCTCGCGGTATCTCTATTCTGGGAGGTCCTGGTGGTTCTCCCCTTGCTGTTTGTCTACCTATTTGCCAGAATAGGTTGGCAATTTGAAACAGTTCATCAAAAGTGGCACGAGTAATCAAATTCGCTACCCAATGTCCCGTCGGTTGCCCCATCCGCTCCTGAATCAAATCCCACAAAACTGCTCCCTCATCCATTGAAAGGTTTCGGATATGCATGCTGGTAAGGAAGTTGCGAATTAGGTGAACACTATTCACCTGTCTACTGCCTTGCGGAATTGAAGCATTAATGATCTCATTAGCCAAAGGCTCAAGGTTTTGTCTTAGAGTTCTAAACCGTGTCGGCTCCCTCGCTGCTATTAAATCAGCGCGCCCGCGCAATCCTTCAGGGAACAGAAAACCAAAGAGAGCACCGAGAGCAAAGTTGTGTCCGAATTTTTCTGGATCCCACACCTCGTCAAAACCGTGAACTATTGCTGCTGCGGCGGTAAAGGCAGGTGCTTCCGTCAATGCAGATGCAATTCTCGGGACGACTTGAAAGCGCATAAAGTCGTGCCCTTTCTCAGTAAGAAGACCTTTATCGGCAAGGTAGTTAACAAATCGCCATCCCACTCGCTTGAGGTAAGTGTTCAGTGGCTCTAAAACTTTCCGTGCACCACCAGCCGCAGCGAAGAAAGCAGCGTTCGTGAAGATAATTCCTAAAGCCTCCCTTGCATTGATAGGGCGCTCCCCTAATTCCTTCAACACGCGACTTTGACCTGCCAAGATAGCAGCTTGTTCGGTGCCCAAGGTAGCACCAACAGCAGCACCTGTGGTTACTCGTCCCGCAAATGTCCTCGCCATCCATGTCCGTGCTAAAACGGGAGCAAGTGATTGAACACTTTGCGCTAACTCTTGAGAGAAAGGCATACGAGCCAATCTCAATTTGAAAACTTCCGTCGCTACTTTCTGTGTGGCAAGTCGCCCCGCTCCTCCCGCATAAGTTATCAAAGGTGCCATCCCGACCAAGGAACCGAGAGTTGCTGCTATCTTGCCTACAGTTCCACGCGCTACAGGAAAACCAGGCACTTCAGTAGGCAATTCCCCGCCTGTTGCCCTCAGAAATTCAGGCATAAGACCCGTCCCGCTAACAACACCCATCATAAAGGAAGATGCAACCTCTGCAAGGCGCCCCAGCGCACGCATCGGCTTTGATTGCAACCGACGCTCAAGGTCTTGAACCGTAACGGAGATTTGTTCTGCCAGTTCAGGGTTAACTGACCGAAGAGCACGCAAGTTATCAGGACGAGCAAGGATGTAAACGAGGGCAGCACGAGACAAAAAACGATTCCGTTCATCTCTGGGTAATTCAGCCCAGCGGTGAATGTCTGTCTTGAGGATGTAGTTTTGAAAATCACGCAACTCTTTCAACAAAGTCTCTGCCGATTGACGCCCTCTTTGAAGTAAAGTGAGAGGGTGAATAGGCTTTTTGTCAACGATAACAGGAACAAGAGGTTGAGAAAGATTCAGCAAGTGCGTCGCCGTCAGGTGCTTAAACCCCAACTCTTTCATCCGATATTGAGCGTAAATATCTGGTGAAAGTTGAAGATTCTTGAAGGCGTTGATAAGGGTTGCTTTGTCCTTCGGTGGAGGTGCTATGTATGGCTCAAATTGTTTCTTTATGTTTTCAGGCACCCTATCCCATTCTACGGTCCCAGCACGAGTAAGGGGCAAGTTCCATGCATTGACTCCTAATTCCAAAAGTGCTTTCATTGGCACTCCTTTCCTCAATCGTTCTATCTTCCCGCGCTCATCAACCCTTTGCCCTAAACCCACTAACATTTGTTGTGGTTTCCCTGCCTCTACCGTGAATGCGCTTACAGGAAGTTGAGGAAAACCTTGATGAATTCCACGAGCCAAAGAGACATGGATATGCCGACCCCCCTTAGGAGAAGTCTCAACGAGAACCTTCACAGCGCCCTTAGTCGCCTTTTCTATCTCACGGAGTTTTTGTTCTAAACGGGAACTGTAGGGAAAATCCAGAGCCAAACCTTCTTCGTGCTTGCTTCGCCCTGGCGGTGCTGCCAAAGCACCTTTCCCTTGCTGATACAAAGCATAAAGCCTCTCCTGTTGTTCCCGCGTTCGCGTCCCAGAAGTCGGTTGAACATCCAACCCCGCCTTTTTTAGTTGCTCAAGCAACCATCGCTGTTCAGGCGATGTAATCAAAACCCGTGGCATTAGTAAGGCAGACCTCCTATCTCTAATTCGTCTATGTCAAAAGTAGGAGAAGATTGTTCAGTTTGTGTTCGCGTAGAAGGCTGTTCAGTTCGCGTTTGAGGTGGACTTGAAACTTCACCGCTTACATTTAGAGTCTGCATCATAGTCTCTATAATGTCCCTAAAAACCTCTAAAATGTCCCTCTGCTGTGGTAACTGATATCCTGCTTTCCTCCATTCTTGGGCGATGTTCTGCAATTCCTTGTTCGCTCGTTGTTGTTCTCCCGCCACCCATCCTAAAGCGGCATTCCATAGACGTTTCATGTAGTGCATAACTTTGTCTGGAGGAAGAGGCTTACCATCCTTAGTTTGCAATTGCCGAACAATCGGGACAAAACTACTAAAAATCCTGCTTGCTATGTTCCATGCCAGGCGAGTATTTGCTTGAGTGAGCCGCACACTTGTCGCTTGTGTGTCTAAAACTAATTGCCGTAAGCGCTCTTCTAATAATCGCGGACGGAGTCGTGCTTCCGCTTTCAATATTTCTAAGCGATATCGGTCTATCAATTGCCGAATTCGTTCTCTCGCATTCAACAACTCTCTCCTTTCCGCTGCACCTAAAATGACGCGTGTAGCAAGCTGTGTCAGGGCTTGTCGGAAAGTCATCGGTTCAGGTGCTGTTGGTGTTGGTTGAGTTGCTCGTGTTGGTGCAGGTAGGGCTCGTGTTGGTTGGGTTTGTCCCGGCGTTGTCGGTAGTGTTGCAGGCACGGGCTGTTCCTCCTGCCTTGGACGCGTTGGTGAAGGCAAGGGCGTTGGTGTAGGTTGCGATTCCGTTGCAGGAACAATCGGTTGCCTCGGCGTAGGAGGCGTTGAAGTCATAGGCATCTCACGAACATCTTGTTCCTCAACACCACGACCCTCTGGGGGCTCAGGAATCTCATCACGACCATTGATAATGTAGTTCATTAGACGGTCAAAAACATTTGTATCTGGTGCAGGAAGACCTAATTCTTTGAACTCCTGCCGAATGGCTTCTGTCAATATGCTCATTTCTGCTTGACTTGCCCGTTCCGCTCTTGCCTCCAATGCATTTGCTTTTGCCAGCAGGTCACCATGAATACGTTCTAAGGTTATCAGCAACTGATCAAGCGTTTGCTGCTGGATTTCCCCTCTCTTTTCAATTTCACCTAAAGCAGCGTCCACGAGTCTATAGGCATCCTCAACCTCCTTCCGGTCTAACAAGTTCATCCAAACATTAGGGGCTTGGCTTAATATCGTGCGAATGGTAGTCAATTGATCCCTCAAGGTTGTGAGAGGAACTCTGGCTCGCTCACGAAGAATCTGACTAATTGGTGTCAGCAAGTTGATTGCCCAACCCCTGATACGGTCAGCCCGTTGTGCTGCTTGCTGACCAAACTTCCCAAAAATCTCCCCAAACCTCCTCAACGCCTCAACGCCTTTTAAGCGAAGTTCGCGCTGTTTGTCTTCTACTGTCCGCCAATAATCCCGCTGCTTCGTAAATTGATTAATGTATGGCTCTAAAATTGGACTCGGTGGCAATTGAGTTGTTAGGACAGTCAAAACTTCATGCCAAAAGTCCGCCCGCTCTTGCGCTTCCCCAACATCCTTTACCAATCCCCTTCTCACCCATTCAGTCGCAATCCCACGAATAACTTTGTGGATTCCTGCATGTGCCAATTGAGTTATCCGTGCTTTTAACTGAGGGGCAATTGTCGGAACATTTTGCTCAATCATTCCTGTGCTTGGAGCGACAAAGAGGGCTTTATTTAAGTCACGCAACCCACTTTGAACAATTTTTGTCCCATCAACTGTCGGCACTGGAGGGACTACTGCAGTCGGTGTAGGAGCAGTCGGTGTCGTTGCAGCAGCAACAGGTAACTGCAATGTCGGTGCAGGCAACAATTCACGACGCCGACTCGGCTGCATCAAAGTTTGCGTGGGTGAAGGAAGAGCAGGAAGAGTTATGGGTAAAGGCTGAGTTGGAACAGCGGGTGCTGCCCATTCCGTTTCCTCCTCGGGCTCAAGATTTTCAAGCAACGATCGCGCCCATTGAATAAATGCTTCCTGTTGCTGTTGCGCTCGCTGATACGCTTCTTGAGCAACCTGCATGCGCCAAAGTTCAAATGCCCGTTGCGCCCGCTCAAATTGACGCTGTTCTTCCTCCTCAGCCATTTGCTTCCGCAATCTTGTCCCTTGCACTATCCCCAAGACCACATGCGGTAGCACACGCAAAATATCACCTAAAACCATTGACTTTCACCTCAAATGCGATAAATGTTCGGGTCAAGGATTTTGGGCGTTACAGTTGTAGTCGGTAAAGTGGTTGGTGAACTAACAGAACCCATCATAGCAGGAAGAGCAAAAAGACCAGTAAAGGCACTCATGATGTTGCCAAATTGTTGAGCAGATTGCTGCAACAATGCTCGTGCTTCCCTCCCCCCTGCTGCTGCCGCCGCCAAGGCTGCTTGTTCCCTTTGTGCTGCCAAGTTCAGCAAATTCTGGAACATCTCCAATTGCGCTCTTGCCAGACTCTCTGCTGTTCGTGCACGGATATCACCTAATTGCCCTGCCAATTGCCCCGCAAGGTAAGTTGTTGCCCCTGCTGTTATCCCGCTATCTTCTAACCCTCGTGCCCGCAATTGGACAAGCGCACTACCTAACGCTTGCCTGTAAGCACTCTCTGCCCCACGCTCGGCAACTAATTGCTGCGCTGCAAACAAACGCAACAATGGATTGAAAATAACTGAAAGAGGTATAGGTTGTCCTTGCTGTTGTTGAGTTTGTCTTCTACGACGCAGACGAATTGGCATTTAAAGCACCTCCAATCTCTTATTTTGTGCTGAAACACCTTAAAATTAGTCAAACTCTATCAACATCCCCAAAAAGTGCGGGTCGCCACCGGGAGTCCCTGTTGTCCCATCGCTAATGAGAAGCCACTCTATCA
>Ga0209821_100086_pt1 | contig 16963 bp, 32 predicted proteins | sample SSWtaG_3_FD_184118 | JGI IMG/M metagenome (GOLD analysis project Ga0209821, IMG submission 184118) | Hot spring microbial communities from Sandy's Spring West, USA to study Microbial Dark Matter (Phase II) - SSWTFFsm_matched (SPAdes)... | ecosystem: Environmental > Aquatic > Thermal springs > Hot... | reverse complement strand
AAATTAACACAGCGAAAAAACAGTAATTCAAACGCAGAAATATACAGATAGAGGATACCTAGAGATCAGGGGATATTACATATATATTATATATTATATATTAAATATGAAATAACGCCACGCCACGCCATGACCGAAAAATTTATTAACCACTAAACACTAAACATATATGTAGAGGGGAAAAAAAATGGAGGATCTACAAACTAAACTAAGAGAATTAAAAACCCTCGACAAGAGAATATACTATATCATTGCCGACATGGAAAATGCAAACGATATATCATATTGGAGGACGCAATTTGATATGTGGGCTCGGAAAATTACTTTGTACGGACAAGCCATTACAGTAACAATTCCGCTACCTGAGTCCTCACTCCAACTCGTTGACCAACTTCGACAAACATTAAACTCGGAGGAATTCAAGCGGAGATTGTTCGACGCCATGGTATACGAGATCATAGAGATATTGAAAAAAGTGCTCAGGGACACAAGCGACGAGGATGATAATTAACTTAAAACTTAAACTTTTTTTCACAATCCTTAACTCTCTCCACGTAATCCTTTGCCCTTCCTAACCCTCGAGTTAGAAATCCTAACCTATTTTTTCTTTCAATTTTTCTCTATTGTTTCATCATCCTTAACCCTCGGGTTTGAAATCCTAACTTATTTTTTAAATTTATTCACCATTATGCAAAAAACAAGCGCACACTTTGTATTGTTTTACAAAAGCATGTAATACAGTACTAAACCACGTCACCGAAAAATTTATTAACCCCAAGATACTAAACATTAATTGGTGAGAAGCATGGAGATAACTTACATAGAGTTAAAAAATAGAGTAAATAAAATCAACCGCGTCGTCGCAGACATAAGCGCGTCAATGGAAGAAGTAGTGAAGGCTCTTGACAAACTGTGGAAAACTGTACAAGACTATGATCACGACTTCAAAGTACGTACTACTATTGCTGATAGTATTAAACACATTGATTACGACGTAAAAGATCTGATAGATAATATTGTGATAAACACATTACAAGATCACTGCGATCAAGACGTAGAGAAGTATGTAGCGCCGTCATCTGATCTGCGAGATCTATGCGTCGTGAACGTCGGTAGCGACGGGAGATATCTCATAACTACGGACTATAAGAGAGTTGACATTGTTAAACTTAAAACTTAAACTTTTTTTCACAATGTTTAACTTTCTCCACGTAATCCTTAACCCTCGGGTTTGAAATCCTAACTTATTTTTTAAATTTATTCACCATTATGCAAAAAACGAACGCATGTAATACAGTACTAAACCACTCCTCAGCGTAATCCTTAACCCTTAGGTTAGAAATCCTAACTTATTTTTTAAATTTATTCACCATTATGCAAAAAACAAAAGCATGTAATACAGTACTAAACCACGCCACCGAAAAATTTATTAACCCCTAAACACTAAACATATATGTAGAGGGGGGATAAAAACATGGAAGACCTTGCGACCAAGCTAAAAAGAATAAAATCCATCCACGAAAAAATTGGCGAGATCATCGCTGACATTCAAAACAAAGACAACAGATCACACTGGAAAATCCAGGTCGAGCCATGGCGACAAACAGTCACATTACACGGACAAGCCCTTGTGATAACACTACCATTGCCTGACAAACAATCGAGACTAGTGGACCAGATACACGACATATTAAACTCTGAGGAATTCAAGCAGAGACTCATTGATCAGGTAATTAATACCCTCGTTGAAATACTTAAAGAAATATATGGAAAAGTAATTGATAACGAAGAAGAAAACTAACTTTTTTTACCCACAATCTTCAACCCTTTTTTCCACGTAACCCCTCGCCCTCCCTAACCCTCGGGTTTGAAATCCTAACTTATTTTTTAAATTTATTCACCATTATGCAAAAAACAAAAGCATGTAATACAGTACTAAACCACGTCACCGAAAAATTTATTAACCCTAAGACACTGAAAAATACATAATGGTGAAAAATATGGAGTATATAACAGAAAACATAAAACAAAAACTGATAGAAACCATATTAAGAATTGACAGAGAATTAAACATACTTGCAAACCATTTACCAGATGAACAACCACAATTGTTCAGCGAAATATTCAACGTTACAGAGATATGTGAGAGAATAAACGAGGAAGTGAAGCTTAACATGGATATATGTATTGACACGCTCGAAGAATTTCTATTTAAGAAGCTGAGGATAAAGATGATATTGGACACAACTGCTGACGAGATATTAAGATATGTGTTGAACGTGTCACGAAAAACTACTTAGTTTTTTCAACAAAACACATTCTTTTTTAAAAAACTGTCTTCACACATATTTCTTGCGCACTCGTTAATATAATGTTTAATACTTTTATATCACTCAATCACCATTATGCAAAAAACGAACGCACACTTTGTATTGTTTTACAAAACGTGTTAAACAATTCAGCCGAAAACTTTATAAACACGAAGACACAGAAATAAATTGGCGGTGAGCGGAAATGAGGATAGTCCTGACAGGAGGACTGGCACCAAGCATGTTTGAGAATTACAGGGAGCTAGTTATAAACTATAAAAAAATCAGTATTGAAGAATTGAAGGAAATTGTGAAAAACAATGAAATTATCAACTACATAAGACACGAGTCAACGGTAAGGCTTTTAGCACGCATTCTTAACAGAGACTTGACACCAAACACGGGGCTCTATAAATGGAGGCCCAGTGAAATGCTGATAATAGTTGGACTGAAAAATCCGCAGAGAGGACAGGAAATGAGTGTTACAGTAGAAGACCTTGATCTGGTTTTATGCAGGATCAGCGTGGTTAAGTAATTTATACGTGTAAAACGCGAATTCAAAACCGTTTTTTAACCCAAACTCTTAAACCCCTATGGCAGTGTTCTTAAGTGTTCAAGACTAGACAATTCAACCGAAAACTTTATAAACACGAAGACACAGAAATATACGTGTGTGGGAGGGGGAAAAATGGCTAGGAAAATGAACAGGCTAGTGGAGTTCAGGGCGAAGTGGATAAGCAAGCTGTCACTGTATAATGCTGAAAAAGAGCGTGAGAAGGAGATTATTCAAATATTGATAAGCAAGTTATCAGTGCTGAGAAGCATTGACATCTCAAGGCTTGCTAGGTTGCTATATGGGATGAAATCGGAGAATGTCAGCGATGGCTTTAAATCACTGTTGAATGAGATGTTAGCAGACATTTTAGCAATGCTAGAGTCTAAGCAACATTCACACGATGATTAAACTTAATGAGCCCGTTTTTTCCCACAGCCTTAAACTTTTTTTCAGCCCTTTAACAGTTCTACCAGCAGATAGTATTACACTTTTATATACCTCTTTTTGCAAAAAACAGTTAGTGAGGTTTAAGATATGAGAGAGGACCTAACACCCGAGGATATTGAACAGTATTTTAAAGCAGAGGAGGAAGAGGAGATAGCGGAGGAAATAGTTAAGCGTAAAAGAGGGAGGCCACCTAAGCAGAAATCAGAGCTAGAGATACCTGAAAAATTACGTGAGGCGTTGAAAAAGATTGATGGCGAGACAACATTAGAATTAATGAGACTGCTACACAGGTCCTACTTGTCATGGATTACTGAGGCGGAGGCGGAGAAATACTATACTATCACGAGACAGGCGTTTACTGAGGCTTTGCAACAACAGCAGATGACTATAAAGCAATTGACAGAAGCCTTTTCACAACAGCTTACACAGACACTTACACCAGCCCTTGATACCGTGAGCAGGGCTTTAGAAACAATTGAGGAAAGGGTTAAGTCGTTAGAGAAGACTGCAGAGAAGCCAGTTATCGATGACAGGATTATAACTCTTGGGGCTATTGCTTTGAAAGGCTTTAAAGACAAGATAGGGCTACCAAAAGAGATAGACCAGATATTAGACTACATCATAGTTGATTCAGCAAGATCGTTTTTAATGAAGCAGAGGCAGGGGCAGGCAACAGCGGAGACACATCCCCAGTCAGGGGTAGAGGAGGGAGGGAGCGAAGTGGATGAGAATAAGGCTAGCGATCAGGGTTGATAAGGAAGAGAACAAGATCTATATTTTCACGGGAAGGAAAAGCATGAAGTCATTCATGAAAGATAGAAAAGGCATTTACATGTTCTATGTTTACAATGTTGATGATTTTGACGAATTCATTAAACAATTAACAAAAAAATACGACATTGAATATGTAGGATATACAAAAAGAGTGAAAGGTATAAAAGAAGAAAGCGAATAAATATAAACATGGTGGTAGGCATGTCATTCGACATAAACAGACTATATAAGAGAGTATTAGACGAAGCAGTAGATGGATTAGGTCTATACCTTGTAAAGAAAGGGATAGAAGTATTGAAGCCGTACACGGTTAAAACACTCAAACAGTACAACGACCCAGCGATAAAGATAGGGCTGAGCATGATAGACGTATTCCTACCTGTTGTGTCAGCAGTGCCGTACGTTGGCGATTGGCTTGGATTAGCGGGGAGAGAGGGGATGAAGGAGTTGATAGAGACATTAGTAGATAAGCCCCCAACGTGTTTCGCCGAAGACTCCAACACTATTCACTGTCTCAACTTTGACACCACGACTGTTACAGTAAAGATTGACGGTGAAGCAGTAGAAAACTTTGCAACCGAGGGAACAGCCGACGACTTTAAGATACTATTAACCACTGCACTATCCAGTGGAGCACATGATCTTGTGGTTGTAGGGAATAAAACAGCATTTAGCGATAAAATATATGTGTGAGGTGAGAGCGTATGGCCAGGGCAAAAGCTAGAACCCTAAACATTTTTGGTCAGACAATAATAGTGAAACGTAACCCATGGTATAGTGAGAGACTGTTCAAGGCATTGTTGAGCATTGGCAAGAAGCCGAAGAAGGGAGAGTTAATATACACGGCTCCTGTTCCGTGGTTTGGAGACCCGAGCAAAATGCCTCCAGCAGTGTTTGAAAGAGCAAAATTGTTCAGCCAGGTGGCAAGTGAGACAGCAGGAATGCCTATTGAGCAGAGGATTAAAGCAATCCATGAGAGATTGGCAACAGGGAGGAGAGCCCCGGTATCAAGGGCTAAGCCCGCTGGTAGGAGATTCCACGAGCTATACCCAAGCTATGAGGCAGTCAGGAAAGCCTCCCCGGCAACACCAGGCGTAGCAAGGCTTTAAGCATAAATAGCTTAATCTAACCTCTTTTTTCCCCTTCCCACCCTTCTTTTCAAACCATTCCTTAAGTGTTAAATTCTCTCAAACAGAACTATATTTTAGTGGCGAATATGCCAAAAAAGAAGCGCAAGATAACAGACTGGATTGAAAAATGGAATAGGGAGAGGCTGAGGAAGAGTAAGAAAAGGAGTGGAAAAGACCTTACATATATTGAAAAAATAAACTTGCTCAGATTCATTGAAAAATACTTTACACATGGTTTTTGGGAAAACGTTGTTCCGTACCAGCCCTCTTTGAAAGCTGTTGAAGAGGTATGGAATAGGTTTTGCAGTGGGCTTGAATACGAGAAGTGCAAGAACAGATTGCTAACAGATGAAACCACAAGAAGGTATGTGAAAAAAGAGAAGAAGCTAGAGGAATTGGAGGTAGAATACACAGAAAAAGACGTGTTAGAGGACATTAAGAACGAAATCATAAAACACTACGGCTCTCAATACATTTCAGATATTTACAAAAAAGACGTGTTCACATATGAGGTGTGTGGTCAGGTCAGCGAGCATGGGTATGAATGCTGGGAGGAGACAGAGACTATTAAATGGAACGAAATATTCATAGATAAAAGCCACCCCCTCTATGTGTACCTGCACTTTCTATACAAGTGTTCAGACGTTTACGAGGAAGACGTGTTCAGCTTTAGAACACAGCTGGTTGAAAGAGAGCAGGATATTTACAACTTTTTAACACATTTCGCATCCATGTACAACCTGCAACCAGCAACACTGCCGCAGGTTCAGCTAATAGCACCTAAGCCGTATGTATGGCTTGTAACACTGAAGGGGACGGAAAGGGAGGACACAGTCCTAGTATGCCAATACGATGCTGAAACCCTACCGGTCCTAAGGGGGTTACCAGGCTTTGGCATGCTAGAATACGAGATTAGAACGGAACCGTGGATACTAGTTTTAACACACAAGCTTAAACACCCGCTCGGAGTGATAGCATGGAACATATCGGGAATGGGCATCCTACCAGGCAAAAGCAAGAAATCACATATCCCAGGCTACTATGGATTATTGTATTGAAAACCATATAAGGATTAAAACATTTGAAACAGTTATAATAAAATGGTGGGCGGGATTATGTCAGCTGTAGCATATTTAACGCGAAACATGTGGGCGAAAGGCGAATTAACGGAACCCAAGTTAATAATAATATTTAATCCCCCAACTACAGCACAATATACTGTCACATATAGTTTACTTGACTCTAATGGTTTTCCAGTAACTGACCAAGGTACATCTATAATTCCAAAGGGAACAAGCAAATTTGTCAAAGAACTAGGAGATTATTTAAATGCACAGCAGACAGCTAAAAACTTTGGTAGCGGGACATACTTTATAATTGTAAAAATAACCGAGACAAATGAGATATGGGCGTTACCACTAATTGTAACAATAGGTTATATTTCAATACCACAATTACCTGACATGGATTACTTACAATACTATACAGTAATAGATATAGTTACAGGTACATATTTCAACTTGCCAAAAACAATGCCCATTTTGCCAAGCGATCCAAGGTTTAGAATATATGCATATTTCCATAGAGGAAAGAAAGGAAGATTAATAGGAATAAGTGAAGTTGGCACAGTGACATTTGACACAGGATACCATCAATTAGCAATAATCACTGTAACACTGAAGTTTAGCAGTGTACACGACATGTTATATCACATTTTATCTCACAGTTATGGATTAACAGACAATGTAGCGTTAAGGGTACTGGAAACAATTAATATGGGAGAGGTGTATGAAGCACTGAAATTGCTGAGACCATTCTACATGTTTACATTTATAGGCAGAACAGTGGGGATAGAATTTGACACATCAAAATATGAAATAAGAATTAAGTCACAAGTATATCTCGGGCAATGGGATTGGAGTAAAGTGTTTTCATGGGGAGCTATTGGATGTGGAGTAGCAGTAGCAACAGCTACAATAGCAACAGCACTAACAGCAGGCGTAGGAGCAATATCTTTTCCATTAATTGCAGGAGCGTGTATTGCTGGAGGAATAGCTGGCGCAGGATTAGCAGTAGCGACGTCTACTAGTAGCGATCAGCCGAAAGAGAAAATAATTGAATATCACAGAATAGTTGAAAGAATAATCACTGATACAAAGACAAATAACGAACAATACCACCGTGAAGCAACAAATCTACTGAGCCAGTGGTTACAGCAGGGTAAAATAACACAAGAAGACTATGATAAAATGAAGAAAATACTTGATGATTGGAAAACACAAATTGACACATCACTAGACGACATACTAGTAGTATCAAGAGACTCAATTAACGCATCATATGAGGAAGGTAAGAAAGAAGGAAGAGAAGAAGCTAAATGGTGGATCATGGGGGCAGGAGTAGGAGGATTTGCACTAGGAGCACTATTGGGGAGGAGGTAAATTGAGAAATGAAACAATAATTAAAATGACAGCTATACTGTGCATCACAATATTACAGATTGCGAATTTGTCTAAGAGAGACTGAGTCAAAGGTGATAGGGATTGAGTGAGATAATATACGTTTTAACCAACGTGGGCCTTGGCGGAGGAATATTATACGTGTTCTACAGATATGTTGAGCAGAACAGGGAGTATGTAAAGACAATAGCGGATCTTAAAGCAAGCATTGACAGATTGATAGCAACACAGGAGCGTTTTATAACAGCGATAAACTTATTATTAGCCTCTAAGAAAAACAATAACATGGAGGCGGAAATACGTGAATGACGATACAATAATCAAGTTAGCGATAATAGTGTCTTTAACGATAATAGCAATACTAGGGATGGTGATGAACAGGCTTGATGTGTCAATTCTAACAGCAATTGTAGGAGCGATAGCAGGGCTTGGAGGCTACTATGCTGGTAAGATGACAAGGGATAGGGAGATCACAGAGGGAACAGCAGACTAACCCATTCCAACCTTTTTTTTAAAAAACAGCTCCTTTCCCCCCATTCTTTTACACCATTGAATTAGACCGAAAAAAATAAAAACCTCTTGTGTAAAAACAGGATCTTTGGCAGGGGAGGTAGATGGATGAGGAAAAAATATGTGATATATTCAAATACCGTGTAACCAGGGCAGGAGTGGTTGATAGAACACTAGTATTCATTGATGGCAAAGCAGTTGAGCCAACTAGGAAGGACAGGACTAGGTCAGGGATGATGGGGCAGGATGTTTATTGTCTATCTAAGGATGAATGGAAGAAGGCTATCATAGTATCAGTTTACAGGAGCATGAGAGGGGTTAAGGACATATCAATAAAGAACTTGTCAAACAGTGATATAGCGGGGAAGATAGTGATGTATTGGCTCTATTCAACATCAGACCCTGAGGAGCTGAGGACCTTTATTGAAAGAACCCTTACAGAGTACAAGTAAAACGTTTTTTACCCTTCTCTAAAACCCCCATGTATTTTTTAAGGTTAAAAGCAACCATGTTCTTAACTATAATTGAGGTGGCAGTATGGCTTGGGACCTGAACACGTATAATGCCCTCTTAGTGTTCACATTGCTGAACTTGGCAGACATTATTACAACATACAATTTTGTAGTGAAGCACGGGGTAGGGGCAGAAGCCAACCCTATAGCAAGATTCTTTTTCAAAAGAATGGGGGTTGTAGGCATGTTCAGTTTTAAAGCACTGTTCACTGGGGGCTTGTTAACAATACTGTATTTACTGTTAGAGGATATAACAAGTGTCTTATGGATTGAAAACATAGTATTGAGTGGAGTAATCGGATGGAATTCATACGTGAACAGCAAGAGGGGAAGGGATTGAACAAGTTTTTATCACTACTTCTAATGAGTGAATACGAGACAGACGACAAGAATAGGAAGATAACAATGTACTACAAGGGCAACAAGATAGCAACGGTTGAAATACATGATGAACACTTATACAGGGAGCTTAAACAGCTGATAAGGGTTAAGAGACCGTGAAACAATATTACTAATTAGGTGAAAGCATGGATGAACACGAAAGGGATCTTGGCATGTACTTGCTAGGGGTAGTGATCATACTTGGATTTGTCATTATAGTGATATTAATGAGGCAGAAGGAGACACATTTTATTAGGGATAGCCAAGGAAATATAATCAGTATAATTGAAAGGTGACTATTATGGTTGATTGGAAGTTTATAGGGTTTATCGAGGACTTCTTTAAGCGTATAAGGACAATTGAAGTAGAAACAGATGACCAAGGTAACGCAGTATTTGAGTATGAATGTAGCAGAATACTCAGCATTTCAGCACCAGCGTTATTACAATTTGTGTGTCAAGATAACAAGCTATACATCAAAGCCTACAGCATTGACGAGATGGAGGAGAAATGGATACTGAAAGAAAACAGTATATTGGCACACTACCATGTGTTTAAACCAGTTAAGACAAAAATAAGGATTGTGGTGAAGTAATATGAGCTACAAGCTCCCAGTATTCGATCCATCAGCATCACAGCTCAAGGTTATCAAAAACATTTTGATAACGACGATAACAACGGGGAGTGACGGGACGACAACGATAACGATACCTACAGGATTAGACAATGTGAGGGTTTACATACCGTCTAGTGTTGGAGGCGACCCTATCAAGGCGGTTACAAGCTATTCATCCACATCAGGGAGCCTCACAATAGGGCTTTACAAAGTGGTAGGAGTATCAGCAGTAGTGAGTGTAGCCCCAGCCACAGCGTCAATAACAGCGATCGGCTCGACGACGACGGTAGCCGTGGTTACAGGGGTATCAGCATCAACGACGTCAATAACAGCAATCAGCTCGACATCAGCGGTAACAGTGGTTACTGGGGTATCGGCAACCACTGCAAGCGTTACCAGCGTATCGACAACTACAGTAGCCGTGGTTACAGGGGTATCAGCAACCACTGCAAGCATTAACAATGTAACAACAAGATCACAATCAGCGATAACAGGAATTGGTACAGACGTAGGATACTGGTCATCAGACATTAGTGGAAACTTATCACACACTCATGCGGTACAAGGAGCAACGTTTACAGTGATAAGCACAGTAACGGCAGTAACAGTGGTTACTGGGGTATCACCATCATCAGCGTCAATAACAGCGATCGGCTCGACAACTACAGTAGCCGTGGTTACAGGGGTAACAGCCACTACCACAAGCATTAACAACGTGGTAACAACAACAAGGACCGTGGTTACTGGAGTATCAGCAACCACTGCAAACGTTACCAGCGTATCGACAACAGCGGTAACAGTGGTTACAGGGGTAACCGCACCAACAGACACGCTAGTAAAACTAATTCCACTGACAGACACATCACTCGAGGTCATCATAACATGGTAATATCATCGATCAATGATGAGGACATTGTTTTTAGTGAACCAGCCCCCAGCTCTGTGTAAACCCCAAACGTTTTTTTCAACCCTAACCCTTATCCCTTTTTTCTTCAGCTTTGTGAAAAAGTAGACGTCTTCACCTATGAGCCTATCCTTGTCATCAAGAACGAACCGGAACCAGGGTTTTTCAACCTCTTTAAAAACCTTCGTATCAACAGCAACGATTCCAAGACCAGCCCCATCAACGAAGTCGGGGATTCTATCAGTGTAGAATGAAAGGATTGGGAAGTTATCAACGATTTGAAAATCGTAAATGTTTAATACACCACGTTTTAACCAGTATAACCCTGTTACGACAGGATGCTCTCTAACCTTTTCAACCAGCATTGATAAGGCATTATTGATTTTGTTAAAATCTTTATCACACAGTACGATATCACTATCAATGAACACAAGCACATCAGCATTGTTTTCAATAGCCTTATTCACTATCAACGTCCTCGAGTAATCGAGTGGAATATTCTTATCAGTTATAACGATTACCTGATGATTAAGGCTGAGAGTAACAATATTATTCAGCAGTGAGATAAAAACATCAGGATCAACACCAGAAACAGACGGAACACCTATTCCTACCTTCATATTTCCCCCCTGCTAACAGGTTTTTAATCACAAGAGGCTAATAAATTAACAGAGGGGGTTTAGAAATGTTTAGGCTCTTTTTCAAAAAACAAAAGACAAAACAATGTAACAGCTACATAGACCCACTGGATTATGATTCATCAGGGAAACGGCTCAACAGGTCAGGCATATACTGCTCCTACTACTCAGGCATATGTGAAACAAGTTCAATAACATATGATACAACAGTGAAAAGACTAGTTAAAATAAGTACAAGCACGCCAGAGGGGAGCAAATGCCCAGACTACTATGTCGATTTCGACACAACAAGCAAGCGGTTAAAATACTATAGAAGTTATACCTGTGGAGTAACGTAGGTTTAAGCGTAAGATTTAAATCACTGCTTAATCAAAAAGAATAATGATAGAGGGGTCTCGCATGGTCATATTAGTGGATGGCCAGGTGCCAGAAAAGGAGGCGGCCACAAAGAAGATGCCATGGTGGATTGTTTTGCTCCTCTTGTTGTTGTTGTTAATGATGGCTCAAGAAGTAGAAGGGAAGCAGTAATCTATGCCATGAGGGAGTACGGTAATGTCTCTAATTAAAAAGATGATTATTTATTTGCTTAACATTGTGTTAGGTGTTTTAACACCTCTAATGGCTTTGAACACTTTTTTGTTTTTGCTAGTATTGACAATGGCGATTTTGACAAATATAATTTTATTAGACAGCGATGACGAAGTTTTTACAGCGTTCACATTATTCATAGTGTCAATGACTACAGGTTTTTGTATAATACTATGCAACATTATTCAATCCTTTTTCCCCTTAAGCCTTTTCTAACCATTTTCTTTTTTGCCAACCGAAAAGTTTTTTATCCCTACAAGTCAAAATTATGAAATGGTGGTAGGGTAATGGTGTCTATAAGAGAAGTAGCCAAGGCAAGTGGGTTTTCAGAACAGACAATTAGACGCATGGTACTATATCTCTTAGACAGGATGAACCTTAGTTTTGACGAATACTTGGCAATATACTTGAACACGGAGAGCGTGAAAATAAAGGCGAAAGCCCTTGAAAAAATGATTAAAATCATTGAGAAAGAGCTTGACAAAATGCCTAGTGATGAGAGAGAAAAATTTGAAAAGTTGTTGGAACACATGAGGGCAGAGCACGGCATTCTTTCCACATACTATAGGAGATAGCGAAAACTTTATAAGCATGGAAATATAAACAGGACATGTAAGGGGGGCAAAATGTTTGAATGGAAATGCCCCGTGTGTTCAAAAATCCTAGTATCACAGGATAGGGAAAAGCTTAAGAAAACAGCAGTGAAGCACATGAATCTACACTTGTCAAGGGGGGAGATCACTAGTATAGATGTATCGGGGATTGAGCAGGGAATAGTGGAGAGTGAGGAACTATGAGCCCTTTTCTAACCATTGAGGAGAGAAACGGCAGATACGTTATAAAGCTTGGGAGAACAGGGATTATTCAATACGTATGTGTGGATGAACCACTTAGTGATTGTATAAGCAGAGCCATAGAGGATTTAAACTTGGCAATAGCCTTGGAAGAGGATTACTATGAGCAATGAATGCCTCTTTAGAAAAGCAAAATGTAAGCCAATAGAGGAGCATAAGAAGCTACTTCAGTTGAGACAGTTACACATTGATAAATTCATATACACGGTGTGTTCAATGTGTGTTAAAAAACAATACGCCTCATTCAAGGAGCTTAGGACCAAGAAGCACTACGTGGTGGTGAACACTCTATGATTGACGATTTTTGTGAGACACTGCAAGATGATTTTTGCTACTTCATTGCAATAGGAGACTATAAGACAGCTAAGGCATTGCTTGATATTGCCTTGTCATTTAGCTGTGTAATTGAAACGGATGGATGTGAGGACTCATGGTTAAAGAGTTGAGCGTTAAGATTAGTGAGGAGCTTAATGAACAGCTTGAAAAATTCGCCGAGAAAACGGGTAAGTCTAAGGCGGAAGTCATCAGGGATGCTCTAATGTTTTACATGGGTATTTCATCAGCAACAGATAAGCAGGTTGTGGAGGCTAAATCATACATGGCTCCAGCTCTCTACAGTGGTAAATGCTACAAGTGTGGTAAAACATTCAACCAAGGAGACACCATAGGATTCATAAAAGTATCTTATGATGACAAGAGCAAGAGAGTTTTCACGTATTGCCTGGACTGTTACGTGAAAATAAGCGATAACACAATGGTTAGGCTTGAAGTTCAAAAAGCCAAGCTTGAACAAGTTGTTACAGCACTGAAAAGAGAGAAGGCAAGGATGATTAAGGAGATTATGGAGATGGAGAAGGATGTTGAAATCAAAAGCAAGATTGACAACGTCATCTACAACCTACACAACTATGTAACAACGGTTTACAAGGGAGACAGCCCAGATGTGAGGAAGCTTCTTTTTGAGATACAAGAATTGAACAATTTGATAGCAGAATACCTTAGAAGGGTTAAAGTGAAATACCCTCCTTCCCAAGTAAAGTACAACACCTACAGATAAACACCTCAATAGTTTTTTTCACCCTTACCACAGGGTTTTTCCATCCATCACAATCATGGAAAAAATTTATTAACCTCTTTTCACAAATTTTAAGATTGTGAGACCATGTCAGGGTCCCAAGCTCAAATATTACGTATTCCCGACCAAGAAGTAGCAATTAAATTCAAGCTAACACCTGAGTGGATAGCACAGCTTAAAGAGTTGCAAAAACGTAGGGAGGCTTTAGGGGAGAAGTGTAATTGGCGTCCTCTGTGGGAGAACGTTAACGAGGTAGCTCTCGTCTATTATTTACAAAAAGAGAACCGTTCTTTAACGGCGAAACTATTGGGCATATCGGAGATGACTCTTTTAAGATTGAACAATGCCATTGAAAAAGAGCACAAGGCAAGTATTTTCGATTCACAGCACAACACTGTCGTAAAGATTGATGTTGAACCAGAGAAGCTTTTGCAAATGATTCAGCAACCAAGTGAGGATGTGGAGAAGCTCTTAGAACAGTATGAGAAGCTTAAGGAGAAGCAGATTCTCACAAAGTTCATGGTTATCAGAGAGTTTTTGAAAAACCCTGTTAGAGTTGAGCAGAGAAGCAAGGAGCAGTTCTACTCTCCAACACAGGTTAGGGACACTCTCAACAAGTTGTCAGAACTACTCATTTATTTGAGGAACAATAAGAGCAGGTTTAACGCACCGTTAAACCCTGATATTTGGACTAAAGAACACGAGAACGTCTTGGCATTGGCTATAGAATCACTTTGTATTGAAAAAGGATACACCACAGAGGTTAGGAAGAGATCGTGTAAGGCAATGTACATGGGAGCAATCAGGCGTATTAAAAGATTCTATGACATGGGGCTCTTCCAGGGAATGCTTGGAAGGGTTACATCAAGGATCATACCTAGGACGGAGTTCATGAACCTAGACCAGTACAGGACCCTTTACAAGAAATACGTTGAAACAGATGACAACGAGTACAAGGCTTGGTTTGAAATAATGACGCTACACCTGCTCACAGGGGCAAGGGAAGGGTACGGCTCAGTTGTAAACAAGATTAGAATGGATATGTGGAAGGCGGGGATAGAGGAAGGGAGTGTTGAAAACATTGACTTAGACGAGGAGGAGGTTGAGTCATCCCTCATAGGGATTAAATGGGACAACGTGGTGTTCACACAAGACTACAACGACATAGTGATAAGGATTTACGAGAGGAAGACAGGTGAGACATGGACATTGGCAAGCTGTTGGCTCGGCGACTGGTATGTGAAAATATTGAGAGAACGATACGAATATGCTAGATCAAACAATATAAAAAGCGTGGTTAAAACAATCCTGCTCTACTATGGAATCAACAAAACAACCATCTACACGTTCAAACAATTCTACACGAAAAGAACAGCAGAATACACGCAAAACCTCATAGGCGTGAGGCTGAACCCACACAGGATAAGAGCCTCCCACATCTCAATCCTCTATGAGCTTGGGATACCATTAGAGCTAGTAGTTCACAAAAGCGGTAACTTCGGTGTAGGATGGAGTGATCTAACAACAGCAATAGAGTTCTACTGGAGAATCACAAGCAAGAAAGTAAAAGAATACATGGAAAAAGCCAAAGAAACATCAATCAAAGTTTTACAAGAATAACACACTATTACATATATAAAAAATCTGTTCAATTTTTTGACAATCCAAGACTAACACCCATCCCCCCAATCTTAAATCTTAGTAAAAGGCTACCATAGGGTGTTAGAAATCCTAATTTCTGGAGAGAATAGCTATCATCAAATCCCTATTGAAAACTAACACCCCATCCCCAACACCTAGATAAACACCCCCCTCCCCCCTTTTTTTTCTTCGGAGCCTAATAGAGGGTTATTACCACGTCCCAATAGAGGGTTGTTATCGAGGTCTCGTAGAGGGTTCTTATTTTTTCATGTGAATGGTAGATTGTTTTGTATAATGGTTTTCGAATGGAGGGTATTCCACTAGCCCGTTGAAAAAGTTTTGTATAATTATGTGATAACTGATTTATCAAGTTTTTATAAGGAAATGTTGTTGTGTTACTGTAAGCTAGGTGCTCTCTTCTTCCTGGCCAGTAACAGCTTGAAATAGATCTTTAAAATCCGTCTAACACAGAGACTGAGAGAATCTATGCCATTCATTTCGCAGAACTCTTTAAGGGCTTGTTTACTCTCTCTATCAATAGATATACACATTACAGAGTCTTGTTTAACACCTCTCTTAGGCATAACACCACCAATACTAGTTTATTGATTATAAGAACTATTAAAATTAACACAGCGAAAAAACAGTAATTCAAACGCAGAAATATACAGATAGAGGATACCTAGAGATCAGGGGATATTACATATATAATATATATTAAATATGAAATAACGCCACGACGCCACGTCACAGAAAAATTTATTAACCCCTAAACACTAAATAATACATTGAGGGATGAAAAAATGTATGTAATACTAGAAATGAACAATAAACAAATCACAAAAGCACTGAGGGAAGGATTAATAAGAAATCCAACGAGGACAATAAAATTAGAAGTGGACGAAGACGTAATACAGGATCTTAGGGATGATAGACTATATGTGACTGAACGCGGTGAGCTCAAACTATATGAATCAGTAACAGAGGAGTACTCAGCGCCAGAGCTAACATTCGGCGGAGATAGGAAGATTGTTGAGAAACTCGTAGATTACATAATAGATAACAAGAAGACAAAATTTGATAGGGATTGCTTAGCAAAGTACTACGAGATCGTGGACGAAGAAATAAAGAACATAAAACAAAAAATCGACGAGAAAAGAGAAAAAGAAAGAAAAATAGAAGAAGTAAGAGAACTATTGAAAGATGAAATAACATTATTGAAAAATGAAATAGATAAATTGAGTATAATTGTGAGTTTGTTGAGTATGTTAATACGAAAAACTACTTAGTTTTTTCAACCAAACACATTCTTTTTTTCATCACACATATTTCTTGCGCACTCGTTAGTACAATGTTTAATACTTTTATATCACTCAATCACCATTATGCAGCTAATCCTTGCCCCTCCTTGGCCTCATTGGCCCTCCCTGGCCCTCACGTTTGAAATCCTAACCTATTTTTTCTTTCAATTTTTCTCTATTGTTTCATCATCCCTAACCCTCGGGTTTGAAATCCTAACTTATTTTTTAAATTTATTCACCATTATGCAAAAAACGAACGCACACTTTG
>Ga0209821_100084_pt1 | contig 17052 bp, 10 predicted proteins | sample SSWtaG_3_FD_184118 | JGI IMG/M metagenome (GOLD analysis project Ga0209821, IMG submission 184118) | Hot spring microbial communities from Sandy's Spring West, USA to study Microbial Dark Matter (Phase II) - SSWTFFsm_matched (SPAdes)... | ecosystem: Environmental > Aquatic > Thermal springs > Hot... | reverse complement strand
TTACCCTTAAGCCGAAAGGGGATAGAGACGGAATTGGCAAATTCTCCAGCGGAGTTCCGCTCTAAGGTGCGTAACCTTTTGAGGGAGGCGGTGGGGGCGCAGCAGATAACTCTCCTCGTCGCAACCCTCCTGCAACGGGAAGTCCTCCCTGACCTTGAGGAAAAACTTTCCCTCATATGGGATAAGAAGATTAGCGTGGAGTTGGTGGCGGTTCATCCCTACTACGAGTGTCTAGTGGATTACGCAACCTTCGTTCCTTCGCTGGAGGAATTTTCCCCCACGCAACCACCCCCACCTTTTGAAGTAACCTGCACAGACATTTGCGCAGAACTTGCCTTGTGGGAGGAAAAGAAAAGGTTCACTCCCCCTTACTTAGTCACTTTTCTCCTCAACCTTTCGTTCCTGTGGGACTGGAGAAAGACCCTCGCTGCATTCCAGCCAGAGGATAAGATTGTGGTCAAGGAGGGAGATTTGGAAAACATCAAACTGACCTTGCTTTCCATCGCAGTTGGAGGGGCGGGCATATCTGTGCGTTCATCTGTCCTAAAACCTATCTACACCAGTGATACCCCCCTCGCTGGGGGGGAACTAATACCACCTCTTGCCCAGTTTATTTACACTGCTATTGAGCATATCCTCCCCGCCCAAATTTCCGACGGACTTGCAACCCTTGCGGAAGAGGTGGCGGAGGTTCTGCTGCGAAGGCAAGTCTGGAGCGGGGAGGTAACATTTCCAACTGGAGATTTGTCAGTCTCCTACTCCTTCACCTTCCCCGCAGGGGGGCAACCCCACTTCTTCCCTCACACAGATGTCCATCCTTTTAATCTCGCTGACAAGGAGGTTCAGTTTAGTCATACTTTCCTCATTCCCTTCACCCTGCAGTTCACCGTCAGAAGGGAAGGGGAGAGGGGGGAGACATTCAGCCTTAAAGGCTTCCTCCATTTCCTATTGTCTTTAGTTTTAACCTTCCCTGAAGATGAGAGTGCAACGCCAAAGTGGAAGTTGGTGTTAAAAGCAAAATGGACGCACGAGGATGTCCCCCACGAAGATGCTGTAAGGGAAACTGGGCGCCTTCCCTATGTGGGGAGGGTAGATGCTTCCGTCACCTTGGCGGAAGGGGAGGTTGACAGCAGGTTCGACTTTTCATCTTTCTACCGTGTCATAACCGAGAGGGAAGTATCGCAACTGCTCCACTCCTTTCTTGTATCTCTGCGCCCGTGGGAGTGGATGGAGTAAGAAGAGAGGGGTCTTTACTGCAAGAAACTATTGCAACATAATTTGTAATGGAGGACAAAAATCACAAAGGAGCGTGAATCCACCATGGACGGCGGAACACTTTGGATTTACATCCTCCGCTCGGAGGGGTGGGGGGACATCCTTACTAACTTAGGGGAGGTGCAGCAGATTGTTGCAACTTTCTACCAACAGGGGATTAGGTTCTACCCAATGCTCGTGATTCAACTGAAAGGAGGAAGGGCTGTGGAGGTGGTGGATAGAAGGAAAACTTACGCCTCCAAGGAGGAAGCGGTGGAAGCGGCGAATGGTCTTCTGAACAAGATAAGTATAGGTGTTCCTAAGGTGGTGTTAGACTTAGAATCCGAAGTAACATAGAGGATGGGCAAAGCGGTAGGAGTGTTGGCGGGTGCGCATGTCCTCGCCTGCGCTTTACTCTGCAGGTTCATGGGGGGAATTCGCTTATGGGAAAGTGGAGAAAGAAGGAGATAGAGCACGCTAGTTTGCTACAGTCATATCCCTACCCCCGCAGCGGGGCGGGGATGACCGCCGACGACGCCAGTAACGGCTTCTTCCATATCCAACTGAAGATTACCAGTCTCCCTTTCTACAAACTCCATGTGAAAACCCTGCGGAAATTGAAACTTCATGCAACCCTACATGGGGAAATTCCCCTTCTCGCCGTTTTCTTTGAGGGAAGCAATGTTTATGTGCTTCTTTCCCCCATTATCAATAGCGAGGGAGAAGGAAAGGTGGTGCAACGCAGTGTCAGAATTGCGCCCCACAAATACGATTCCATAGTAGTGGGCGACAATGGCGAGCGTTGGGGAGTGGCTACTGTCCTCAAAGATGAGGTTCAATCCTTCCTCAACGGTTTGAAAGCGACCTATCTGGGGGTGGTAGAAGGTGAGTAAGGAACTTCTCTCCCCTTTGGTCTCTGTGGAGGTGTTACCTGCCAAGTTCGGCGAAAAGTGTCTAGTCCCCGCCCAGTGGCACCGCCACATCTTCGCCCGTGAGTGGCAAGATATGCTTTCAACTCTCAGGGTCTCTAAAATCTCCAACTTCATTAAGGATATTCCCCACACAGGCTTCTTCTTTCCTTACCTTTGCACCAGCAGAGATGACCCCCTGCGTCAGGCGGAGGAAAACTACCCAGAATATGAGGTCTTCACTAAGTATGCGCTTAAGAAAAAGAGGATGTTCGTCTCTCCTCCCACAGGCTTTGACGCTATCTTGGTTGGCGACCCCATCAGGGGGGTAATCCCCGCCCCCATGGTCTCATCTTGCTACTTTTCTCCACCACCTCCCAACAGTCCCATCTACGAGGACTTAGATTTAGAGAAATATGCATTCTACTCTGACACTCCTACACTAACCCACTCAATGGAAGTCTACAATCCCTCTACAGGCTTCAAAACTTACTACTACACCGTAGACTTTGTGGAGACAAGGGATAACTCAGGGAATATCATAGCCTTCCCCGTGCTCGCTCCTATAGCGACAGAAGTGAACGCCACCATCGCTGGTGTTTCGGGCACCTACCTACTCTTACATGCCATCGGCACGGATGTGTGGGAGGCTCATATAAGCAAGTGGGTCTCATGGGATGGGCGACAGTATGTGGATGCAGGGGAAGGTGGAGTAGTAACCCGCAAAACCCTACTGGAGGTAGCCTACAGGAATACCCAACTTATGCTTCAGCACCAGTCTACTCGTGGCGCTACTTTTCTTCCTCTCGTGCCAGGTGCGACGGGGGCACTGCTGCGCCGTGTAGATTTGGGGGGAGGAAAGTATGGATGGCCAGATTACATCTATGACAGTTTGACTCAGCAGCCAGTGCTGGCGGGCACTGGCAACTCTTACTCCCGCTACACCCTGAAATCCTATGTTAGGAAGGTTGGACATTTCCTGCCCCCTGACCCGTCCTTTATGTTCGTCCTTCAACTTGCAACGCCAGAAAACCAACTGTATCACCTTTACTCCCACACTTCCGTGTTCAGAATCTTCTGGGGAGGGCACTATATGTTGGAGTTCCTCCCGTCTGCGGGGGGTGTAGGTAGTGCAAGGTTCTATTTCTTCCCATTAGGCTACGAAGTTCCTCTTTCTGTCCTTGAAGGTGTAGTGCCCCCCGTAGACAAATTTGCCCTGGTCGGGGGGCAGAGAGCCACCCTCGCAGGGCTTTACGAACTTTTCCACATCCAAGCCTTTTTGCCTAAACCAAAGGGGGAATCCTACGAGTTTCCGTGGGTTTACAGAGTCTCCCTCAACGAAATGGATGTGTGGAGTCTTTCCAGAATTACCCCTGGCGCTTCTGCGGAAGCATTTTACATTGCCACGCTCAAAGGGCATATCTGCATTTTCAGGTATTCGGACATAGAGAGAGCGACGAAGAGTGGGGAAGAGGTTAGACCTATTTTTGCCTTTAATCCTTTAGAGTTTGTGCGTAGGAATTTTGGTGGCACCCCGCTGGGGGAACTTCTCATTAGGCGCTTTTCCTATGCCACCGTTCCCCCAGATAGCGACTGCTGGATTTATGGATGCAATGTAAACGCATACTTCTCTATGTGCGATTTCGTCTACAGAGGTTACTCTATTTCCACGATGCCCACGCTTATTTCTCCCGACATAGACCTCATTCCTGCCATAATGGAGGCGGAGCGCCAATTTTCTGACGGGGTGTTTTACTACAACCCTTATGTTCTGTCTGGCACAGAAGAGCAATGGGGAGTAGGGAAGTTAGATGCGGAGCGCTTTTTCCACATCCCACAGGTGCCTTGGATAGAACCACAGGTTCCTAAGGCAACGGAAGGGGAAGTCAAAACTCCTCTTGTCCAGAAACCTGTAGTTCCTTTAGTGCATTTTTCCATGTCCCCCGCAGCGTGGGATTACTGGCGTGCTGCAATGAACATCCCCCCCTTCTTCGCAGTCTGCTACAAGGAAACTACAGGCTTGACGATACAGAGCGCACCAGTTTCTACCATCGTTGCCATAATAACTTCTCCTGCTTGTCAGGTGCGCAATCCCTACCGTTCTACGACATCCCCTCCCCTCTTTAATGGCGTAGTGCGGACTCGCCAAATAGTGATAGGCGAAGACGAAGAGGAGTCATATACCCACTGGGGAGGGGTTATTCCGTCGCTGGACATGGGCTACTCGCCCGCCTACTTCCCCAATTGGGAAAGTTACCTTGCGCACACACAAGCCCTTGTCAATACCTTGCAGCACAATCCCATCAGACTTGTGGACGGGGAAATAAGAAGTTTCAGGTTTCCGATGAGCCCGCCAGTGCTACATGCCTGCGACATAGTAACCTCTGGTGTCTTCTCTATTGGGGACAAAGAGTGGAGAAACGCCATAGATTTGGCAGACCTCCCTGCGGAGTTGGGGGTAGGGTCAGTAGTTTCCTCAGTGGACATTAACCTGCACCAGTTAGGTGATAGCAGTGCTTCCGTAACGATAAACCTGCCGTGGAGCCTGAATGTTTCCCTGTCCGCCGCAGCGGGGGTGTTAACTCCATATGACACGCTGGCGCTTTCTCTGCCCCCACTTCTTACCGAACTCTTGAAGCCATACAACCTAATACGCATAAGGTTAGGCTACACGCTTTTGACCCCTGTGGGGGAGGGCACACCATCTGTCGTAACTACCCTGTCGCACATAGTATTTGAAGGCGTTATTGACAACATTTCCGCACGAGTGTCGGAGGATGCGGCGGGGGTTAGAACCTTATCCGTCACCATTAGCGCCAGAGATATTTTCTCCCGCATGTCGTTCGCTACCACTGAATACGAACCTCCTCTTGATGGGTGGCATCTAGCAGAGGTGCTGGAGCACCACATGATACAGAGTGGTATTTCCCCCCACAGGTTAGTTAGTTACAAGTGGTTCCCGCTGGGGGCAATCTCTTCCTACCTTGTAGGGGAGAACCTCTTCATTGGAAATGTTGACGCTTATCTTTTCTACTATGACTATCCCTTCAGGGTGGATAGAGGATTAGATGTATTAGCGGACGCCCCTCGCTATGCGGTGGCGGAGGGTCAGCGTCGCATGGATGTGGTGCGTCAGGCTGCACGGCTATCTGGAGTAGCCCTAATCCCCACGCACATGCCCATTCCCTTCCCCGCACTGGACACTTTCCTTAACTATGTGCGCAATAGTCAAGGATACGAAAAGTTTAGTTCTGTGATAGGAAATGCTATGAGTATTGCCATGCTCCCGCATGTCCCATCCTTACCACCGCCACACCCCCCCGCCGCTGGGGGGTTATATTGCCAAGTCCTTCCAGTAGGAAGTTATTCCACTATCCCTACTTGGGAGTTTAGGGTTAAAGCGCATCCTGCTGAAGGAATAGTCATTTCTCCAGATGTAATTTACTCTGTGCCAGTATTTCTGCCTGTCAACCCCATTGTGGAGGGTATCTTCTCCATCGGGTGGAACGCTAATGCCTGGCCTCTCCCTACGGTGGTGAGGTTGGAGGGGCAGCGCTTAACGGGGCAACCCTTCTACTTCTACCACTATGACTTCTGGACAGAAGTGGTGGACAGGGATGGCTACAGGTTCAAAGGTTACAGGATTGCTGCGGTGCAGGGGCGCAACCCTAATATAGTTGACCCCCTGCAGGCGTGGCTCGCTGCGTGGCGCAGTTTCCTCCAGCAAGGCTACTTCCCACCTATCTCTTGCAACCTTACCGTCTTCGGGATACCCACTCTTTCTCCTGCTCACTTAGTCAAGATTACGCCACCACTGCGCATAGTGTCCCGTGAGGGCGCAATCAAGGGCATCCCTAACATAGGGATTCAGTATTGGGTCGTAGATAGCGTAAACTACAGGTTTGCTGCGGGGTCGGTTCCTACTATGTCGGTAACTTTGCGCCCGCCTCACACCTTCCTCACGGGACTCTTCGGTGCATAACAGGAGGTGACTTCTCATGGAGGAACTGGAGAAAAAGGAGGATGTTGCAAAGGAGGCACAAGAAAGTAAGACTGAGAAGGAAGAGACCCCCCCTGCGAGGAGGGTGGAGAACCGCTTCATCTCTATTACTTCTCCATCAGTTCTCGCATTTAAGAGGAAATTGGAGATGAGCGCCCCAATCCCTGTCAAGTTCCTCTCCTTGCAGGCGGAGGTGGAAATAGATGAGGCTAACCCCAGCAACATCGTATTCAAAAAGTTTATGTGCGGGGTGGCGGTGGCGGAGGGAAAAGGTCTCCCCACCGACACAGCCAAAGTCTATCACTTCACCTTCCCTCCCATCACCCCTCCACAGGTAGATATCACACGCTTCTACATCCTCGCAGCGTTCCTTCTTCTCTCTTTCCACCTGCACGGCATAAGACCCTCTATCCAATATGTCCCCTTCTTAGATAGCCTCACCCTTTTCCTGCCCGAAAGCGGTGGCGAGGGAGGTAAGGAAGGCGAAAGCGGGGAGGGAAAGAGGGTGACATCTGTGTGGGAAGTTCAAATCCCTTTCAGGGAGTTACTTCTTTTCCCCACTGGTGAGCATCTCTTCTTTGCCTACAAGAGGCAGAGGGTGAGGTTAATTAAGGCAAAGTTGTGGGAACTTTCTCAGCACTTATGTGACTAGCGCTGCACTAGCCTCCACCGCCCTTTCCCAGATGTTGTTGAGCAACTGGATTACGCCATTGAAGGCGATACGAACCGCTTCCTTCAGGGCGTTGTAGACATCTACTCCGCTATCTAAATCAGCGCTGAAAGTTTCATCTCCCAGCATGCCTTCAGCAATTCTCCTGCGCTTTGCACCCTCTTCGGAAATTTCTCTGAAGGTAACATCTGCCCCCCAGAGGGGGGTGAAGGTAACTGTGCCGTTTTCTAGCACGACTTTAACTCCAATCCAGCCTTCACCGTTGGCGCTAACCTTGTCTTCCTCTGATGTAAATGTAGAGAAGGTGATGTAGACATGTCGGGGGGCGTCGGGCGGGGGGTCAACAGCCTTCCTCAACTCCTTATAACCCCACGCCTCTTCAATAGCAAAAGGATGGTATTCGCCCTTGATGCTCGTAGTCTTGACCTCTCCCAGCACAAACTTGCACTCTAAGCCATCAATCTCTCTCTTAAAGATAGCAAAAAGAGCCCTTATCACTAATCCTACACGCTCGTAGAAGTCTAATCCTTCTATTTCATGTCTATTAGCCATGGTGAGCCCTCCCCTCCGTGTTATTTTTAGCCCACCGCCGAGCCTACATTCCCCGCACCATCCTCTCGCTAGGGGGCTGTCGTGGGGGGCTCATCAAGAAGGGGGCAAATGTGCTCCAGAATGTAATCGCTGAGGAGAAGAAAACTGTTAGGCTGTAGGCGCCTGTAAACTTGCGCAATTCTCTTTACGGCTGTGCGCACTTCCTTCGCCGTTAACCCCACAGGCAGTTTTTGATACTCTATGTGGGGTAGGACAGAGAAAATGCCTTCTACTTCGTGCGGGTAGAAATACTCCAAAATGATTCTTTTACCTTCGGTGGTGGTGGCGGCAGTGAACATTATAGCCAAGTCCGCCCCGCCCATCTCTATGAAGGACAATAGTGAGGGGGCACCTAGCGCTGCCAACTTTCTGCCTGCAGCCTTGTCCGCTATGTCGCAGGCGAGGTCGCCCAACTCTTTTTTCACTGAAAGGAGAATATGTATAGCATCTATAAGCCCCAGCGAGAAAAGGAGGAGTATAACCACAGGCGCAAGAGGTTCCCCCCTTCTCTCGGTCTCCTCTAAAAGGAAGACAGCAGATACTTCCTTTGTGACTTTTCCTTCCCTAATTAGGGAATCAATATCTTTGCCTAACCTTCTGTGGATGTCGTTAAAATCCTTTGCGGCTGAAAGACTTTCTGTGTAAAGAACCCAACTGGGGTGTAGTCTTAGGATGACACTCTCCCGTGCCCACTGGTAGAGTGCATACCGCCCCGCCTTATCGAAGTCGGCAGCAAGGTGCAATCTATTAGTTGTAAGGTCTAAGAAGGTGAGGTATCGCAGAAATTTTGTATTATTCGCCCCAAGGAGGGCTACTGCCTGTTGCTTCCACTCTATGGCGGTAAGAGCGTCGAATATGCCCTCCACGACGAAGATATTAGTTGGCGCTTTTTCCTCCTTGGGAGAGGATAGTTGCTTCTTGCTTAAGAAATTTAACCCAAAGGGGCATAGTTTTGCATTAGACACATACATATATTTCTTGCTGCTTCGGGGGGAGTAGCCTACAACTGTCCGTAGTTCGTCTTGCATCCCCCAGATGGGGAAGATGAACCTCCCCACAAAATCCGACAGGTTGGTATCCGTGCTGTCGGGGAGTTGGGGGAGCGTTTTAAGGCGGCGCACGCCGCTGAGCAGGAGGGTATCTGAGGATAGTTTTCTCTCCTCGCACAGTTCCCGAAGTTCCTCTTCTGTTAGAAAGAAAGCGCTGTTGTAGATAAGATTTGCGATTTCCCGTGCAGCGTCCTCTTGGGGGGATAGGAATGGCGTCTCCTTTATGCCCAGACGCTCGGCGAGGGAGAGAAGGGAGCCCTTAGCGCCACACGCCCAACAGTGGTAGACCCCCTTTACTTTGTTCACATACAAGTTAGGCTTGTTCTGGTCAAGGTGGAAGATGCAGTAGTAAACATACTCCTCTCCACGCACCCCAGCGAAGCGAGCAAGGAGGGCTTGGTGTATTCTCTCGAAAAGGGCTTCCCAGTCGTTGAGGTAAGCCATGGGCTACCCCCCCTCGCCCACATCCACGATTTCTTCCTCATCCTCTACTCCATACATCTCTTCTTCATCTTCTGTGGCTTCGCTCCTCCTGCGAGACTTATGTAGAGCCAGAAGGGCATTTTGCACTTTCTCTTTGAGCAATGGGTAGCACTCTTCCAAAACTTCTTTCCGCAACTTTGGGTCGGTGATAAGGCTTTGAGCAGTTATCTCCTTCCCACTGGGGGTAATATACCCGTTCTGTCCTCTTTTGAGAAACGAGGTCAGAGGGGAACGCCCATACTTTAGGAGGTCGTAAACATTATGGAAATCGCCCATGACTATCCCCCATTCAGGGATGTTAGTTTGAAACATTAGTCCTTTCACTGTAATTCCCGACCCCGCAGGGCTCAGTTGCCCCTTTTCCACTGTGGCTAATACAGTGCGCAAAGTTGGCTTAGGCTCCATGCCAGGAGGTTTAACCTCTAGTGGCAGCCCTAAGATTTTTTCGTCCACCTCAGATTTCTTAGTGTCGTAGGAGAAGATGTTAATGTGAGTGTGCACTGCGTGCAGGACATAATACCCCACTGCGGGTTTGGTTGCCCTCACTCCCGCAGGCTGGAGGTTCGCACGCACCTGTGCGGTGAGGAGCATGACAATTTTCTTAGTGGGCACATAGAAGGAGAAGATGTCCTTGAAGCACTCTACGATGCTGCGGGACAATGCTGCCACCAGATGGCTAGACTGGTCTTCCCATTTCCCCGCCTGCATTATAGAAAATTGCTTCACCGTTTGCAAGGAACTTAGCGAGTCAATGACGACGAGGCGGGGGTAGTCTTGTGTAGATGTAATTTCCCCCCTTATTATTTTCGCAATTTTTTCTACAATGAACTCTGCAGGATAGTAGATGAGTTTTTCTCTTATTTCCTCTGGTGTAAGCCCCCTGTCCAACAACCTCTTGGGGTTTGCTGCAAGTCTGCTCTCTACATCAAAATAAAGGACTTTCCACCCACGCTTTATGGCGTCAGCAGTCGCATTCACGCAGATGGAAGTCTTCCCGCTGTTTGGCGGGCCCGTCAGGAGAGTTATGCTCCCTGCGGGGAAGCCTCCTTGCCAAGATGTGACGATATCTAAGATGTGCCATCCGCTGGAAAGTGCTTCCCCTTCAACTTCAAGGGTAGTGGTAGTTTGTGCCTCAGGTTGAGGTTTCTTCTTCATCTACCTTACCCCCTTTTCACAATTTCAGATGAGCCATTCCGCTCTTATGTTCTTCTCTATTATGTGGTAGCGGATGAAGAAGTAGTCCGCCATCCACCATTGCTCCGTGTCTATGTTGGAAAGAGTATCTCGCAGCGTTTTCATCCCTTTCCGCTCGTTGATAAACCTAAAGATGGCATACCTGAGGGTCTTCAGCAGTTTCCTGTAGAAGAAGTCTCTGATGCGCCGCACTGCTCTCACATTTGCTGCTGTAATTTCCTCAGGCGAGATATCACACTGCTCCTTCAGGTGGGGGTTTGCTTCCAAAAACATTAAGGCAAGGCTTACAGTTTTCTCCAGCCCCAAAGGTGTAAATAGCCGTTCTGCGAGGGCGCTGAACTCGTCTTCCCTTATAGGGAAGGGGTCAGATTCTAAAGATTTGCGCCCCATGTCTATGATGAGATAAATGTCTTCATCAGTGTAACCCCTCTCCCGCAACTTCTTGTATATGGTCTCCAGTGAGGGAAATTGGGGAGATGATATATCAGGCTGGGTTTCCTGCCGTGCTTCCTGTTCGTGGGGCTGGGGGGAAATGACTCCCTTCTTTTCAGACACATACCTTCTCAGTAGTTTTTCAATGCTTTCCCATATCTCCCTACCTACTTTCTCAACATCCTCAGGCATCTGTAGGAGGTCTTTGCAGGCGGAGAGGGAGGAGATAATGGTAGTGGCACCTGCGTTCTGCTGCAGAAGTTGGGGGAGGTTAACTTTTTTCCTAACCGTTGCGCTTACCCAACTTTCTTCCCCACTCTTCTCGCCTGCAGCCTTCCTAACGGTAGTTGTGAGGTCTACGACATCACTCTCGCTGCCCTTTACTATTTCCACAATGTAGGTGGCAGCGCCGTCCTCTATCTGTAGCACGAACTTCATTAGCGCAACCCCCTTCTGAGGTTTTCCCACAATAATTATGCGGAAGCGTCCACTCCTTGTAAAGGAGGGGTAGTCTATCTCACTACCTTTACCTTCCTCTCAGATTGCTACATAGGCTAGGGTTCGTCTATGGTTAAAGAAAGGCTTGCACTTTAGCCTGCGCTAGCGTAACGGCTCGGTAAAAGGGATACACTAAGGGTAGGTTGCGCACTGCGGCAGGTTCTTTGGCGGCGGCGAGGCACTGAAGGATAAGCCCCCGCTCCATTGGGAAGAAGTTTTTCTCTATCAACACTTTTAGCGCCTTTTGGTAGTCCAGTGGCAGTAGCATTGCCGCAACTGCGTAGGAGTAGATGAGGGGGCGCTGGGGGGCAAGTTCTTGCTTCACTAGTTTCGCCCCCAGCATCTTCTTAATCTCTTTATCCCCCTTCTGTGGATTAAACTGTCTCACTATTTCATATGCAAGTAGAGAGTGCCTAATATACCCATCCTTGTCCGTCTTCGCAATCTTAAGGAGTGGCGGGAAGATGTGGGGGGCGAGGGATGTGACGAAGAGCAACCTCACCGCTTCCTCGAAGGCTTGGGAGATGGCTTTGGACAATTCCCTGTGCAGCAACTGAATGTTCACAGTATTTACCTGCTTAGCGTATTTAAAGTATGCTGAGAGGGTAGAGTGGTGGATTTTGAGCCCCAAGGTGGATGCCAATCTTACCCCCCGCAGCATGTGGAAGGGGTAGGCTGGGAAAGGTGCAATATGCCTCAAAATCCTCTTCTCAAAGTCCTTTATGGAATAAGCGTAGACATCCACCTTTTCCCCCCGCAAGATTGGGATGAGGGGGGCTATAACTGCGTTCACGCTGAAGTCGAAGGGCGTGCTCTTCACTGTGTAGGTAAACTTAATGTCAATAGGACTATCAACCTTTTCTAAGTGGATTCGCACTGCGTCTTCGCTAACGATTACCAAGGGCTGGAAAGTCTCATCTTTGCCCAGTTGGGGGAAAATTTCGTAGGGCGGGCGGGTAGTTTCTACCAAAATGTCAATATCGGTCTCACCTACAATTTTGTGCCCTAGCCACTTGAAGATTGTGTTCCTAAGTCCGCCCCCGAAGAGGTAAATATTGATGTCTTCCCCCAGCAGGTGTTGCAGTTTTTCTACCACCTCCGCCATCCCCTGGCGCAGGCGGGGGGTAAAACCTAACTGCTCTGCTCCAACCTTAATCCCTCTCAGCGGTTCCAGTTCTACCATCTCCCTTTTTCCCCTCCTGCTGTAAACGACGCATTACTTCCTGCGCTACTTTCGCTGCTTCATCCATTATATGCTTTTGCTCCGCTGAGCGTCTATAGTGGTAGACTACTGCAGGGATAAGGCTTCCTCCATGCAGCACAAAAAGTTCCTCTGGGGGGAGTTCCGTGTGGTAGAGGAGGGCATTCCCCAAAAGCCTCTCCTTCCGCTTCGGAGACTGGAGGAGGGCTGCCGCACAAATTGCTTTCGCTGCCCACCCCAGTTCTGGATATCTCTCCAACTCCTCCCATGTCCAACCCAAGTAGAGGGCTAAAATCCATCCCATTACCTCCCACCTATACCAGTCCTCTATAAAAATGTCAAAAAGGATTGCCACAACCTTTGCCAATTCTTCCCTGCTCTTTTCATCTTCAACTAGGCGCTGAAGGGTTTCTCTTATGCTCACGGCTTTCCCCCCTCCTCAGAATTTTTAGCCCACGCTGAGGGGACGCAGAGGCTAAATTTGCTATGAGGGATGGGTCTATGCGGATAGAGGAATTCAGCGAAAGTGTAGCAAGAGGCGCAGACAGGACACTTCTCTTTATTGACATACTTACTAGGCTCCAGCAGCATCTTATTTATGTTGCGGAAGCGGCAATAAAGGCTAATGAGGCTTTTATTGCCCTCAACAGGGGGCTGCAGGAAATCTACGCACAACTTCCTAATACCCTCTCGGCGTTCCAAGCCCTGTCCCAAACTGTAGATGCGACTACAAGGTCTTTTGTAGACTTAACCTCCGCCGTCACCTCCGTAGGTGATGCTTTCTACACTGGGGTCGTCGCATCTGCAGCGCAGGCTGGGAACGCTGCCAACCTGCTCACTGGGAGTATTGAAGGGTTAAGCAGAGCCTTCAGCACCGCCGCACAGACAGCCAGCGCCGCCAACGAGGTCGTCCAAACCTTCGCCTCCTCTACCCAGAGGTCTATTGACGCAGTAGTTACTTCAGTGAACATCGCTGCAGATGCATTTAACCAGATGTCTTCTACCGTGCAAACCTCTTTGCAATCTATGCACGAGGCAATGCTGCGCCCCTTCGAGGGGATAGAAAACATTTTTGGCGCAGACCGTTTAAGAAATACTTTACACGGGTTATCTACTCTCCAAGATAGAATTGACCAATTTGTCCGTGCAGTAGGACGCACCCACACGGCGGAGGTTGCTGAATCATTTAATGAAGTATTAACCGCACTGCGCAATTTCAACGCCACTGGGGCGAGAATAATTGAGTCTTTTACTGCGTATTATGAAACGCAAGTGCGCCGCATCTTAGCCTCTGTGCAGCGAGAACTTACTACGATAATGCGAGAACTTGCCCCCCTCATTACCCAGTTGCGAGAGGTGCAGATGCGGGTGCAGGGCGTGGCGATGGTGCTGGGGGCTACTCTCACCGTAATCTCCACTCTCCTTAACGCAATTTCCCAACTTGTAGGTGTATTAGGGAGATTTGTGGGAGTCTGGCTGCAGACCCTCCAGTCGGTCTCCCAGACGCAGCAGGCTATGAACATCCTTGCCATTCAGGTGCAAGACCTCGCACAAGTTACTGCACAGGGAGTGGAAAGGTTTGACACATATGCAAAGGCGCTAGACCTTGTGAACGCTGCTGCGGTGCGGGCAAATGTCTCCCTGACCGCTCTTTTGGATGCGATGCAGGCTTTGAGCGGGGCTGCTATAGCCCCTACGACAGGGATGCTTTCGCAGATGCTTGCCATTGCGGACGCACTCGCTAGGAGACTGGGTGTTCTTCCTGATGAGGCGATGCGCTTAGTTGAAGCATTTATGACTGGGCAAGGAGCGTTGGGGAGATTCCACCCTGCGCTGGGCGGAGGTGCATATGAGGCTTGGCTCTACACAAGGTTTGGGTTAATCCAATTGCCCCCCCTGCTGGGGGCGCTCGCTAGGCTGGGGTTCGTGCAGGAGGCGCTTCCTGCCCTCATAGGTGGGGCAGCGCCCGCTACCCTCATCCAGTTTACCCAAGCCCTTACCACGCTGGGACAGCAGTTTAGAGCGATGTTTGCGCAGGCAGTTCCCTTCGGAGGGGCGAGGCTGCTGGAGGAGATTAGAGATTTGCTGCGGGAGTTGGTCACAGGGGAGATAGGGAGGAATCTGAGGCAATTCTTTGCTTACATCTCTACGGGCATAGCGAATGCGGTGCGCAGTATTCTGGAGGGGTTGCGTCAGTTATTCGCCTCCGCCCAATTTCAGGAACTGGGGCGTGGGATTGGGCTTCTTCTGCAGGCGATAGGCACAGCGCTGAGGGATGTGTTAGATAGGATAGTCAACACCTTCTCCCCAGCGCAGATAAGAAACTTCTTTATGAGTTTAGGCGCAAGTATTGCAGGTTTCATCGCAGCATCGGTAGAGTTTATCCCCCGTGCCATTCAGGCTATGTCCAATCTTTTGCGCCGTGTCTTCGGCGAGGGGGGAATTGTCCAATTCTTCAACTTCATTATCCAAGTCCTCACACAAGGTATGAGAATAGGCATAATGCTCTTCGAACTTGGATACAGAACCGCTAACGCCATTTTCCAGGCTGTTCAGCCCCTGCTGGAGAGGATGGATAGGATAGTTAGGATGGTGGAAGTAATCTCCTCTGGCGTAAGGCTCCTCGTTTCCGTAATGGCGTTCCTTACCGCCACTTTCGCTGGGGGCGCTCTCGCTGGCCCCATCGGAGTGGTTATCGGGACGCTTGCTGGCGGAGCAGCAATTGTCTCTGCCTATAGAGACTTTATGGCAGCCTTGAGAGGTGGCGGACTGGGCGCAACTTTGGGGAATATAGGAAGGGAACTGCAGCAAGAGTGGGATAGGGTCAGGAGTGAAATAGGTAGGATAAGACAAAGTTTGGCAAACCTTGCCCCTGGGTTACCTCAGTTGGGGGCTCACCTGAGCGCTTTTGCTAACGAGATGCAGGCTGCTGCCAATGCTGCACGCACTGCGTATACGCAGACTGCAAGGAGGGTAGGTGACACTCTCATCAGCGCAGCGTCGCAGTGGGCGGGGGCGGTAACAGAAAGCGGTCGGCAAATTAGAAGAGTAACCTACCAGTATGTGGGCAATATTATAGAAGCCTTGTGGGCTAACTTAGAACCTTTCATTACTGCGGGTAGAAGGTTAGGAGTCTTGGCGCCCGCTGGGGGGTTCGCAGGAATTGCTCCCTTCGGTATCCCCCTTGCGCTCCCCGCACCTGGCGGAGCATTCCCTCTTGGGGGAATAAGCCCTGCGGTGGCTGCCGCAGCCACTGTCGCAGCCCTGAGAGAGCAACTGAGATTTGATATCGCTACCTTGATGCAGTTGCAAGCCCTCCAAGGAATCGGCGTAGCCATCCGTGAGGGGGACATTGAAAGGATAAGGAACAGAATCCTGCGGGCAATAGAAGAAACCCTCAACGCCATTAACCAAGGGCTGAGCGAAATTTTGCAACAAGTTGAAGTTAGGGTCAACACCATTCTTAGCGCAGTGCGGGCGCAGGTGGTCACTGCCGTTGCCTTCATTGGGGAGACATTAGGGGGCTATTGGCGGGCGTTCGACATAGCCATTAGGTCAATGGCGGAAGTGGGGTATTCCTTAGGGCAACTCGCAGCCTTGCGTGAACTCTACCCTGGAATAGAGTATACCGCTGCCTATGCCCAGGCTGTGCAGCAGCATATGGAGGCAATTGTGCGGCTAGCGGAGAGGGCTGCTGACAACTTCGTCAAGATATTCGAAATCCTTAGAAGGATTAGAGGTTTAGTTGCAGAAATCTACACGCTCTTTGCAGGCTGGGGGTTTAACTTGGAGCGGGCGTCGGCAGCGCTGCTGACAATGCTGCGGGGGGATATCAGCGAAGGTGCCCAATTGCTGGCTGAGGCAGTAGAAAGCATCAGGGGGAATGTGGTGGCGGTCGCCCAGCAAATGGCTAACGCTGCTCGTGGGATTTTCGCTTCCTTGCGGTCAGAGGTAGTTGCGCTCTTCTCAGTTGCATTCTCGCAACTTATACGAGGAAATATTGAAGGCTTTATTCAAGACCTACAAACCGCAGTTGCACGAGCCTTCGAATTAGGAAATGAATACATCCAGAGGATGCGCCGTCTCATGGAAACTTACCTTACTCCCGTCAGGGTCGTTAGGGAAAACTTTGATGATTTGCGGGGGCTTCTTGCTTCTATAGGGGCGGAAATAGCACTCTTCCCTTACGCTATCAATAACCTTCTCCCTGCTCTCATGGAGGCGAGGAATGTGACGATGCGCTGGATGCAAGAGGCGGCGGCGCTGGGGGATATACTAATGTTCAGAGAAGCGCACAGGTCTCTTGTCCAGATACAGCGCCAGATTATGGAGATTTTAGGGTTAGGAGGAATGTTCCTGCCTGCCTACACCCCTGAACAAATGGTCAGAATGCTGGTTAGGTTGGGCGCCCCCACAGCGAGGGAGGCAATAGAACTCGCTAGAGGTAGAACATTACTTGAACCAGCAACCTTCCGTGCAGTTCCTATCCCCTTAGCCATGCTCTACGGTATCCCCTACGCCCCTAGCCTCCTTTATAGACCAGACATCTTTGGTGGCTACGCTGCAGCCCTTGCAGGTATGCAATATATTACACCCTACGCCGTCCTAGCGCAATACACCAACATCATAAGGGATGCGATGCTGCGAGGGGCAGGGATAGGGTTGGGAGTTGAGGGAATACGCCAACAGATGAGGTTGCAGTTGCATATGGGCGCTATGGCGGGGTATCTCGGTGGGGTGGGGGGTGCAGCCCTCCCCGCCGTCGCCGACCC
>Ga0209821_100083_pt1 | contig 17204 bp, 19 predicted proteins | sample SSWtaG_3_FD_184118 | JGI IMG/M metagenome (GOLD analysis project Ga0209821, IMG submission 184118) | Hot spring microbial communities from Sandy's Spring West, USA to study Microbial Dark Matter (Phase II) - SSWTFFsm_matched (SPAdes)... | ecosystem: Environmental > Aquatic > Thermal springs > Hot... | reverse complement strand
CTCGCCGGCGTGATACTCTTCCTTGTGGACCCCACCCCCCACAGCGGGTTCAGCCTAGAGATGCAACACAACCTCCACAAGGAGATAACCTCAAGCTTCCAGGCCCCGGTAATTGCCGCGTTGAACAAGGTGGACATAGCCACGCAGGAGGAGCTGGAGCGCGCGCGTAAGCTCTTCTCTCCAGTAGCCGAGATCTCAACCCTAGACTGCCGAGGCGCGAAGGAGCTGGTTGACCACATCCTCCACAAATACTACGTCCCCGCCGCACTTGAAAAGCTACGCGCCACCCGCGCCAGCTAGCGGCTGTAGCCCACGCCCTCCACCTCTATCACGTGTCTCGGGCCGGCTCTTTCCACCTTGAACTTTACGGGGAGGAACTGCTCCACGATGTAGATGTTGGTCTGGAGGTGCAGCGTGACCTCCGGCGTCGACAGCCTGCTACGGCCCTCCGCAAGCGCCATGTAGACCACCGCCATATCAGCCATGTGGGGATCCAGCGACGCGCCGGACTTAAGCACTGCCGCCAGCCTCTCCGCGGCCTCGCGGCCCACCGCCTCCGCCGGCTTCCCCCGCTCGCCGAGGGAGTCGCCGCCCACCACGTTGTCTCTGTCAGAAACCGCCCACACCACCACGCCGCTGCCAGGCCCCAACCCGTCGTTCCGCACCTCCACAGCTATGTCGGCGCCGTATCCTAGCCCCGCCAGCACCTCCCTAGCCGCCTTTGCCTGCCTCTCGGCGATGTGGCTAGGCAGGTTGACCGCATGGGAGATCCCGGCGATCTTCGCCACTTTGCCGAACTCCGGCGAGTCCACCGCGGTTAGCCGCTTGACGGGCTCAGCCCTAACCACAACCCTACCTCCCCCACGCGGGTAGTGGCCGCGCCTGATGAGCTCTATGGCGATTCTGCCGCCGAAGCGGGCCACGACAGGGGCAAACACATGCCGCATGTAGTCGATGGGGGGCGCCCAAGCCACGTCTGTGCCGCCAGTTATGGTCAACGTGGTGGGACACGGCGCGAAGAGGAGCACGGGGGTCAGCGTCTGGATCACCAGCGATACGCTGCCGGCTGTTCCGATGTCTATGTTGAAGGAGCCGCACTTGAGGGCTCGGGGCTTGAAGAGGAGCCTGGTGGAGCCCTTAACCGCCCCCTCAGTTTCGGCGTCTGTAAGCGCGGCCGCCGCCAGCACGCCGGTTAGGTGCTGGGGCTGGAGGCCGGGGTTCGCCCTCTTTGCCCTTATGTTCACCACCTCCACCGGTTTGCCCAGAAGCGCGGACATGGCGATGGACGTGCGGAGTATCTGCCCGCCCCCCTCCCCGTATGAGCCGTCTATGCGCACGGCCATGGGGCGAACAATCTCACACATTTAAAAACCCGAGCTATGGCTCTGCCATGGGTGAGGAGGTTCACATAGGCGCGACCGCCGTAGGCATAAAGGTTGACGAAGGCGTCGTGCTGGCCGCAGAGAAGAGGGTGTCCTATGGCTTCTACACCCTTAGCAAAACCGGCAAAAAGGTGTTCATAATCGACGACAGGCTCGCCATAGCCTCAGCTGGCATAATCGCCGACATGCAGACCCTAGCCAAGATTCTGAAGCTCAACGCGCGGGCCTACGAACTCGACATGAAAAGGAGGCCAACCGTAAGAGCCATGGCCAAGCTACTGTCTGTGGTCATGTTCAGCCGCCGCTTCATGCCCTTCTTCGCAGAGGTGCTAGTCGGAGGCGTAGACGAGGAGGGATCTCACCTGATTGTGATGGACCCGCTGGGAAGCCTGATAGAGGACAACTACGCCGCGCTCGGCACCGGCGCGAAGGTGGCCATAGGCATACTGGACTCCTCCTACCGCCCAGACATGTCTTTACAAGACGCCAGGAAGCTGGCGGTGCAAGCAATAAAGGCGGCTATCGAGAGAGACCCCGTCTCGGGAGGTGGGATAGACATCGCGGTGGTGGATAAAACAGGGGCGAGAGAAGAGGAGGTGAAGATACAATACATACTCTAGTTCGCCCACGACCCGAGCCCCCCACAACTCGACGTCGTGGGTCCCGCACATCCCTGAAGGCCCCGTTGGCCTCCTCACAGCTCAGAAAACCCCGCCCTCTTCACGCAGTCTGGACAAAAAGAACGTAGTACATAACTTAAAGGTTTCCAGCGTGAAGGCCCATATGTCAGAGAGGGGTGAGACCACCGTCAGAACCCCTAACCACCGTCATCCGGCTCAGACGCGCCGGGAGGGAATGTCTTCACATGTGGGTGGATCCATGTGCATGGAAACCTTCCCGTACGAGAAGCCCTCTAAGGATCGGCAAAGAGTACGGCCTCTACTGAGGAAATCGGAGGCCACTGGCGTACGCGGAGTCTTCATCGAAGCCCAGACGGGCCGCTCAACCCCATATTTGCCACAGAGTCGGTTTTTAAACTTTACAGAAGAGAAAAACTTATAAAGAGGTGATTCTTGTGAATACGCCCCTAACCCGGCCATAGGCGCCGGTGCTACGCCCGGTCTCATCAGAACCCGGAAGCTAAGGCCGGCGCCGCGGACGGGAGTACTGGGGTCCGCGAGGCCCCGGGAAACCGCCGTGCTGGGAGGGGGCTTGCTTCTCTTGAAAGTCGAAAAATAGGGGTTTCACGGGATGTGGTGATATTATATACTTTATTGCTAAGTCCGGAGCCGCCTTGATTGAAAGTAAAGGACATGTCTACCGATGAGTCCCCACGGGTGGAAGCCGCATTCAGGACCGTGGTTAGGACAAGACGTGATCGCATTGCTAAGGGGGGTTAGCCACCCTTACCTCTGTGATGTAGTCTACCAACACCTCGAAGTTCCACGCCGTGGCGGGCGCGCCGCGTTGCACGGAGAACTTTGCAACGGCCACTAGGTAGCCGCCGCAGAATACGTCGATACGGTAGTCGGTGGCGGGGGCCTGGTAGAGGAAGACGGAGCCGTCTGACGCTGTGTATGTAAAGAGCTGGAGCCACCTGCCTCCCGTCAGCACATCTACAACCCGAGCGTAACAGCCGGAGACTGGGCGAGCGCCCCTCTCCCTCACTGTTATGGTAATGGGGTACACCCAGGTCCTGACCTTGCCGCCTGTGGGGTGCCCCAGCTCCGCCAAGTCGCGGGCAACGGCGCTGTCGTATACCCAGATCACCCGGCCCGAGACCACCTCTTCAAGCGACGCCACGCCCCAGGCCACCCTTAGGGTGAAGCCTCTCTTCCAGGGCACGCCGTAGAGGAGATCCCCCCTCGCCACGTAGCTGAGGGCCACGAGACGCCCATCTTCGTCGTAGACGGCCACTGTGCCGTAATCCAGCGGCCTGTCGTTCCAGTCCCTCACCTCAAGAGCCGCGGCCAACGCCGCGAGGAGGAAAAGCGCCAGGAGAATCTTCATGGCAGCGTGCGGGTACTGTTAAAAATGCTTTTCGCCGGTCCTCCGTGAGGATCCTCTTGTTCGGCGGGCTCGGCTTCATAGGGGTAAACGTGGCCGAGGTCCTCTCGGGTCACGAGCTTTATATAGCCCACAGGCCCGGCGCCAGGGAGAAGAAACGCGATTTGGCGGATTTCGCGTCTAGGTTCGCCTCGCTACTGGAGTACAGAGAGCCGGGGGAGGCCCTGGCGGCCGTGAGGCCAGAGGCTGTGATTAACCTCGTGGGGGAATACTTCGGGGACCCCCAGACGCTTTGGGAGGCAAACGCCGAGTTCCCCCAGCGCCTCTGCGAGGCGGCGAAGAGGCTCGGCTGGCGGGGCAAGATCCTCCACTTCTCCGCCGCGACAGTCCGCGGGCCCGTCGGCGATGTCATCACGGAGGAGCCCCAGCACCTCCAAGGCATTCAGCCCGTCTCAGACTTCGACAGGTCCAAAGCCGCCGGCGAGGAGGCCGTGGCGAGGTGTTTCGACGACTGGGTAATTATAAGACCCACTCTGGTCTACGGCAGGTTCAACGCCCACCCGGAGTGGGTAGCGCTGACTAATATGGTGACCCGCGGCTTTGCGCCCATGGTAGGGGCTAGGGTTTCCGCCATATCCGTTAGGGAGCTGGGGAGGGCGGTTCGCGCCGCCCTGCCGCTGTCTAGGGAGTACTTCTTCGCCACCGAGTGCCAGCCGAGGCCGCTGTCTGACTTCGTCAAGGCCATAGCAAAGGCGTTGGGAGTGCGGACGGTTCCTGTGCCGGTTCCCAAGGCGCTTCTCAAGGTGGCGGCGCCCAGAGACCTCAAGAAGCACATGCCGTTTCTAGACAAGGCCTTCAGTTGCGAGAAGATGAGGAGACTTCTGGGCTTCGTGCCGGAGCCCCGCTTCGAGGAGGAGGTGGCGGAGATGGCGTTCTACATAGCTACATTTAAAAAGAGGTAGGTTTTGCGCCTCATGTCTCCTCCCGTGGTCTTCATCTTCAGAGGCTGTCCCCCTCCCCGCCTCATGGCTCTTGCCGAGTGGGGCTTCTCGGTGGCTTCGCTGGCCAGATGCCCCGGCGTGGAGCACGTGGCAGACATCAAGAGGTACGTAGAGGGAAAGTTCGTCGTCATAGTCGGCGACAGGAAGCTGGCGGAGGAGCTGCGGGTCGGCCACGCCACCGTCGCCGAGGTGGAGAAGTTCCTCCGATGGCTCTCCAAGGAGGTGCCTGCTGTGTATAAGCCCTATATCCAGTAATCCTTAAATACTGAGGGGGCCGGTAGGCTATGAGTTTTGAGAAGAACCTCCTCGAGAGGATCGCCTCCTACATCCCCGGCTACGCGGGGTACAAGGAGAAGGAGGTGCGGAGGGAGACAGACGCCCTCCTCAGGAGGCACGTCGTCTCCATCTTGTCCTCGGCGGCCGCCCAGCTGGTGCTTAGCCCCACAGACGCGAGGGTCGTGGCGGCGAACCCCGACGCGAGGTTTCTCTGGGACTCGGTGAGGGCGGCGCTGGACAAGGTGACGCAGAAGATAGACAAGGCGCCCCACGGCTACTCCGGCTTCTTTGACCTGGTGAAGGTGGACGAGGCCGTGCTGGAGCGCGTCTACAGACACGACCTGACTCTGGTGGAGGCGGCCAAGAAGGCGGCGGACGCTGTGGCTTCCCTAAAAGCGCTTAAGCCGGGCACGGCGGAGTGGGCCGACGCCCTTAGGCAGATCCTCGCGGCGCTCCAGGGCCTTGACGCGGCTGTAGACGAGAGGAACAAGATCCTGAAGGGCATAGCTGAGGCGCCTCCGCCCGTGTGGGAGAAGCCGGCTGGCGGGGAGAAGAAGAGAGGCCTCCTGGACCGCCTCTTCAAGAGGGGCTAAACGCCGTGTCTAGGTACAACATGAGGAGGACCCCCATTATGAAGCCGAAGGTGGGATACGCCTTCCTCCTCCCCTCAGCGTAGATCTCCGGGTACAGCTCTGCTACGGTCACATACAGCATCGCGCCGCCAGCAACCCCCATGGCGAGCCCCAACATGGAGGGCAGACCAGCCGTCGCGACGCCGGAGACAACGGCGGCCCCGCCCTCGACCAACGCGCTGAGGACCCCCACCGCCACGGCGGTTCTCACCAGCTGGTACCGGAGCAACGGCATCACCACGGCGACGCCCTCAGGCACGTCTTGTATCGCTATGGCCAACGCCGTGACGAAGCCCAGCTCAACGTGGTAGGCCGTGGAGACCCCCACCGCGAGGCCCTCTGGGATGTTGTGGATGGTTATGGCAAGCGCCACCAGCCAGCTCCTCTTCACCTTATTCGCCAGCTCTGGAGGCCCCTCGTATCCGCGCATTAGGTGTTCATGCGGCGTAAAGAGGTCGAGTAGCCGGATAAGCGCAACTCCACCCAGGATGCCCAGCCCCACCTGCCAGAACCCCCACCCCTCCACGCCGGGGAGTATCAAGCTGGTGAAGCTTGCCACCAACATGATGCCACCTGTGAAGCCGAGGCCGAGGTCTAGAAGCCTCTCGTCGCCTCTCCTCAACAACGACAGCAACGCCAGCGGCACCCCCAGGAGAGTCCCCACAGTGACTATGAGGGCGTTCTGTAGAAACGGCTCCACGGAGACAGGGCGCTCGGAGTTTAAATATTTAAACCGACACACCGGGGACACAATGCCACAGGTAATTCAGTGGGTGAACCCCAAGGAGGGGGAGATCATATGGCGCTACCCCGTGGACAGGATCGAGTGGGGCGCCCAGCTCATCGTGGAGGAGTGGCAGGCCGCCGTCTTCATGAGAGACGGCAAGGTCTACGACGTCTTCCGGGCGGGCCGCCACACCTTAACCACGGCGAACCTCCCCCTCCTAACCCAGGCCCTGACCAGGGTGGCCGGCTTCGACAAATCCCCCTTCACGGCCGTGGTGATCTTCGTCTCGCTGAAGCAACACCAGCTTCCCTTCGGCGGCAGGGGGCAGACTGTGGAGCTCGCGCCGATACAGTTCTACGGCACGGCGTGGTTCCGCGTCGCCGAACCTGCGCTCTTCGTCACCCAGGTGGTGGGGGGACAGAACATATACACCACAGACGACCTCCAGAGGTTCCTAAGGGGCTACTTCAACGAGCTCCTCATGGCCGAGCTATCTAAGCAATCCATCTTCACGATATACGGCAACCTAGACCAAGTGAGCTTCATCGCCAAAAACGTGCTGGACCCCAACATGAGGCGCCTCGGCCTGGAGCTGATAGACGTCAAGTTCGAAGGTCTCGACGTGACGGACCCCGTCTGGAGAGACCGCCTCTTCTACATAAGAGCCACCGGCGTCAACCCCGCCGAGTACCTCCGCATGGAGACCGTGCAGAAAGCCGCCGCAGAGCTAGGCAAAAGCCCCGGCGCCGCCGCCGGGACCGGCATAGTGCTGATACCACCCCTCCTATGGCCCCAGCAGACCCAGCAACCAGCCCCCCAGCCGCAACAACAACCCGCCGCGGTGGGCGCCGCCGTCGCCGCCGCGTCTCAACAAGGCGTGCGGTGCCCCCAGTGCGGCTACGTGAATCCGCCGGGCGCCAAGTTCTGCATCAACTGCGGCTACATGCTTGGGAGGAGGTGCCCCCAGTGCGGCTCAGTCAACCCGCCCGAGGCTAAGTTCTGCATGAACTGCGGAGCCAAGCTGGAATGACGCCGGGCGAAACCGCGGCTGCCGTGGCGGCGCTGGCGGTGGGGATATACCTAATAGCCGCCTCCCTAGGCGCAGTGCAGCTCGCCGTGAACCAGCTGGTGGGCCTTGCCGTCGGCGTCTTCGGAGCGGCTTATATCCTCGCCGGGCGCACCAAGGAGTCGGCCTTCTGGGGCGGCATCTTGGCCATGCTCGGCGTCGCCGTGGCCGCGGGCGGAGGGGCCCCGCCCTTGTTCGTCTTGGGGATGGTGCTTGTCTTCGTGGCGCTCTTCGCCCTAGTGGCCGGGAGGAGATGACGCTGTATCTCGCCATCGGCGGAGGCGGAGACGTGGTGATGGCCGCCGCCCTTGCCGGCGACGAGGCGGTGGGCCAGATCCCCTGGGAGAGATACGTGGTCGACCCCGCGCCGGGCCCGGTGCCGCCAGACGCGCTGAGGGAGGTGGCGAAGGCCGGGGATGGCCTCTACCTCGCGACCCCCCGGAGCTATGTGGAGCGGGGTGGCCGGCGGTTCAAAACCCAGGGCATGTGTGTCGCCGAGGCGCTGAACAAGTCCGTATACCTGGTGGACCCCTACAAGCGGCCCAGCGAGCTGGCGAAGACTCTCGCCGGCTTCGGCAGGGTAATCGGCGTAGACGTCGGAGGAGATGTTTTGGGCGTCGGTTGCGAGGAGTCTCTGGGCAGCCCGCTGGCAGACGCCTACGGCTTGGCCGTCCTGGCGAGACTCGCCGAGAGGGGCGCGGAGGCGGAGCTGTGGGTCATGTCGCCGGGCGCCGACGGGGAGCTTGATAGGGAATACGTGCTCCAGAGGGCAGCAACGGCAGCGCGGTCCGGGGGGCTGATAGGCCTTGTGGGGCTCGCCAGGGGGGAGGTGGAGGTTCTTTCTCGCCTCGTGGAGACCTGCGTCACCGAGGCCTCGGCCGTGGCGGTGCGCGCGTTTAGGGGGGAACACGGCGTGTCAACACTGAGGGGAGGCCTCAGGAAGGTTAAGGTGGATCTCTGCGCCGCCGCCGGCCTCCGGCTGGACCCTAAGGCGGTCCTCGGGATGAATAAGGCGGCCCGGTTGATATACGAAAAGGACGCCCCCATAGACGCGGCCGCCGACCTCCTCCTGGCCGAGGGTATACCCACGGAGCTCCACCTGGAGAAGCTACTGGCGCAGGGCCTCGACGCCCGCGCCGCCGTGGAGGAGCTGAGGAAAAAGAAACGTTGCTAGGCCTTCGCCTCCTGGGCCGACTTAGCCTCCTGTAGCAGTTGCCTATACCTCCCGCCGTCGAAGGGCCTCACCTCGGCGGCAACGCTCTCGATGTTTACCCTTATGGTCAAGGACTGGCCATACACCGTCACGTTCATGTAGACCGTGCCCCCCACTGTCAGCTGGACACCGGCGAATTCGCAGACGTTAGCCACGTAGGTGCCTGTGCCGCTCCCCCGCAGGTCGCCCAGAAGCTGGGCGAAGACCTCGGGCCCCAGGTGCCCCCTCTCCTCGTATAGGGTGCCGGTGTAGCCGAGGTGCGTGCAACGGCCCTTCTCCGCCCTAGTCGCGTTGACGCCGTGGAGGAGGTACAACACGGCGCTGTCGGCAGCGACGGTCTCCGCCTGGCACCGCCCCGAGGCGCAGCTCACTACATACGTCAAGTTCCCCTCAGTGGCGGACTTAAACGTGATCTTCACCGGGCCCTGAGGCGGCAGATACATTACAAACTCGCCAAAGCTGTAGTTCCCCGCCGGCCCCACCCCCACCACATTCCACCCAGTCATCCTCAGCGATACACCCCCAAGATACACCGTCACGGTGGCTGTGTAGTTAACCTCGTAGTTTCTAGCCCCAAATAGTGGTTGCGCCGACGTAGCGGTGGGCTGTTGCGTGGTAGACGTATGAGGGGTCCTCGTGGCAGTCTGGCCTATGGTTGTCGTAGCCTCTGGCGCCGATGTTGCCGGCGGGGACGTCTGCAGCCCGTGAGGAGACGTAGGCGCTGTGATTCCCGCCGCGCCTTGTCTCTGCTGGGCTGTGTGTAGGAAGTAGAGCCCGGCCCCCGCTATGAGGATCAGCACCAGAACCAGCGCAATTTTGCTCATAAAAACGGCAAGAGGCGTTTTTTAAAAAGGTTTCGGCTTCACAGCGAGGCTATCTCCGCCTTTTTTCAAAGGGGCTCTCCCTGCCAAGTACGTCGCTTAGAAGCCTTTCCAGCTCGGCCGCCACCTCGGCGCCTCTGGGCGTCAAGGCAACTAACTCGCCCTCTACCACGTAGCCGCGCTCCACAAGAAACTGGAGGTACTGCTGGAATCTGCCGTAATTCACCCTAGCCAGAGCCGCCAGCCGCGACTTAGGCATGGGCCCTCTCCTGAGCGCGTGTAAAATCCTAGCCACTACGTATATGTCAGGTAAGAAGCCTCCGCGCTCGCTCATAGAACTCCAAAGCCCTACGCACCCCCTCCGCCGAGCTTCCCACAGCTCTCCAAAGCGCGGTTAGCGTTGCAGTAGCCACGGTGTAGCCAGCGGCTACAGCCAAGAAAGCCGCCGTCTCCCACAGAAACGGCATGTAAACTATTCCATCCCTAATTAACACTATGGTAAAAGTCCCGTCCCACTCGCCGCTAGGCACCATCCTCACAACCCTAAGCGTATAAAACGTGGAATTCCCCACAGCCCCCTCCCCTGCCACCTCGACGTAAACCAGCCGCGGCGGGTGGAGAAACATCGCCACAGACAAAACGGTTAGGGCCAGCATCGCCGCTGTCGCCAGCGCCCTCAGCGGGGCGGCGGCTATACAGACACGCCGCCATCTATAGAGAAACTCCAATGCCTCCAGCCCCTCCCTCTGCCCCCCACCTGGCATGAAAAGGATTGCCGCAGCCGCCGCGGCAACCGCCAGATAGCCCCATGGCCCCACCATGCCGCCTAGGTATAATATGTGTAAATACACCCCACTCCACACAGCCGCCAAGCTGGGGACGAGGGACCTCACCGCCGCCGCGCAACGACCTGCCAAAACTGAAACGTCGGACATGGGAAAGACAGAGCCCATATTAAAATCAGAGCTCAAAAACTGCCGCAACGTTCGCAGTCTGCCGCAGAGCACAGTCGGAGGGCCGAACTTGATCCGCCGAGATGTCGATAAACATGTTGTGGCTTTGCCGAGAGTTTGCGATTTGTGTAACACGGCGAATCGCCTTTGTTGGACGCGGGCTTAGATGTGCTGGTGAAGCTGGGACGTGTTGATACCCAGCGGTTGTCAGTTCTATTGGTGCGGCTGTGTAACCGGCTGATACATCACAGGGTTTAGCGGCGCCCTGCTGACTGTAGTTGGGCTGAATGTGAAAATTGATAAACGTCGATTTGCCAATGGCCGCTGGACAGCGGCTTGTGCGTTCGCCGAGCCAGGCGCCGATGACCCCAACGCCAGTAAAGTACGCCACCATCTTTAGTGTTCTCGGCATATCTCGCCACGGGCGGCGGGTTATTAAGTTTCATCTACTCAAGGTATGAAAAATTTAAGAATTGGAAAAAAGAGGGTTATTATTGATAATACAGCGTCAGCGTGCCGCTGTATGTAATCGTGTTGGGGCCTAGGTTTAACACCACGGCGTACACCGTTTGAGATGGGTCTATGGGGAACTGTGCCGAGATACCCGTGCCGTAGGTACAGTGCGCCGGGCCTGTTTCCGAGTTCACATCGACATAGTCCACACATATAAGAGATGCCGGTCTTCAGGTAACGTCAAACTCCATAGCCAATACGCCTGAGTAAGGCCCATATCCATCGCCAGTATAGGGCGGTAGATTGCCTGAGATAGGTATGATCACGCGTGTAATTGTGGGCTCTGGGCCTTTCGTCACCTCCACGGCCGGCGGCACAGTACGCACTATTCTAACCACAAAGGTCTCGTTGGTGGCCTCGTTAATAAGCAGGACTTGGTCCCCCATCACTTTAATCGTATAACGCTCAGCGCCAACCGGCGGAGTTGCCTCAGGTATGCGGTCTACCTTCTCCACACGCACAGAATCCACAAAGCGCACGGTCACTTGGCCTACCTCTTTGCCGCTTTTGGGTTCTATGACTTTAATGATGTCGCCCTCCATTTTGATGATGTATTGAGCATTTTCCACATGAGTAACCGCTATCAACGCCACCACAGCCAGCGCTAACATTACCAACGCCGTCGTTTTTAGGGCTTGGGGTTGGGCACGTCTCGCCTTGTTGAGGGAGTTATAAACCTCATCTACTTAAGGTATGAAAAAGTTTAAAGTGGATATAAGCCCGATGGGCTTATTTCGACCTATTGCGTGTCGAGTCCGCCTTTTATGCGGCTTTGGCCTTAGCCCCCGGCGTAGTTTCGGCGACGAGGAAAGCGCCTAAGACTTGTTGGACTACTCCGTCTGGGCTTCGGCGCTATGTTGAAGAAGTATTTTGCAGTTTACCTACGTAGAGAACCTGGCAACGTAACGGGCCAAGAGCAATAACGTCGGAGGGGGAGGTCTGCCCCGTAGCCTGCATTATTTATTACCATCTTTAGTCTTAGGGGCTCTTGACGTACAGGCGACGACTGTTGCGGCTTGGCGCCCCGCAGATCTTCGGGAGAGGGCAGAGGAAATCGGGCTGATGTTAGTCGCCATAGACTCGGTTGTGGTATTCTGAAATGAGAGCTCTGACCTCGCGCCAACTCCATTGTCTCTTCCACCGCCAGCCCGCAACTGCATTGAAGAATTGCTAAGCCCGGCCAGTGGTTCCGCCATGTCTGCAACGTTGTTGTTAGCAGGGGACGGTTGCATTGATGCCGTCGGGGTGGTGTAGCTTAAAGGCCCCGCGCGGCGTTTTAAGCGCCGCTCCTCTGCAGACGCGGGGCCCTCGGCCATATTCGCCGATCGGAAGCGCGGCAGCCAATGGCGGTATGGTGCAAATGTAACGCCGAGTCCCGCAAGCGGGGGTGGCTGATGAGGGCTAATAAGGGGGTCGAGGAAAAGGGGGTGTTATTTTATCGGCTTTACGTGTACCATATCTGTGTACTTCAGCAACGCCTTCAGTGCTGCATCTAGCTTCTCTTTCGCGACTATAGCCACCACTCCCTCCCTCCTTACGCCGTCTAGAGCGCATGCATCTACGACGAAGTGCTCATACCAGCTGGGGCCTAGGGGCTTCAGCGGGAGCTCCACGTATCTGGGAAGCTCTACAGGCTTTATAGTCTTGTTCTCGGGGTAGATGAAGAATCTAACCGTTACGTCTACGGCCACCTTAGGCCTCGGCGGTCCGTAATACGTCCCGTTGCAGAAAGGCACGGCCAAGGCGCCGTAGGCAAGGGGTATGTCGAAGAGATAGTCCAACAGTATTTTCTCCACCGATAACTTTGTCAGTATGTCCACCTCGTCGCTTTGTAGCACCTGCCAAAGCACGTCCTCTAAGTTGTCGCCCTTGAATCTAAGCGTCTTAGAGCGGTCGCGGTATATCAGCACATACGGCCTACCCGCTCGTTCCAGCCGGAGACAAGGCGCCTCCTTCACGGTGCCGTTAGGTAGCCACCAGGTCCGGCCTTCGCAGGGCATAGAGAGCGCCCGTAGCGCTGCAGATCTGCCGTCTTCTACAGCGATAGACACGTGCCCAACCCAAGAAGCCCACACTGCATGCTCCCGAAGCTCTCCTAAAACCGCATCGAAGCTCCCAAAAGGCCCTAAATACGCAAGCACTAGATAAAGCTCAGCCCCGCGCCCGCTAACCCCCAGGGCCGCGGCTACGGCAACGGCAATGGCCGCCAGCGCCGCCCCGACGAAGATGGCCGCTTGCCTAGCCATAGTATAGCGAGACCGTAAATCTTGTGTAGTAAGACGGCTGTACTATGCAATTGTTCCTTACCTCCACTATGAGATAGCCGCTGTAGTAAGGATTCGGGTAAAAGCCCATAGACTCTCCCCAGCCTAAGCATGCAACGGCTCCTTGTTGATAGCCGGGGCTCACTATATAGATGGCATAAAGAAGCTTTCCCCCTCCGGCGGCAAAGGCCGGGGGCGTACAGTAAGGGCGAGGGTATGGGATTAAAGAATCCACACGTAGAGATACATAATACGGCGAACCCACGTTAAGAGGGCCCCAACGTGCCGAAGATGTCACACACCCCTCAAGTGTATATCTCACTATGATCAATGAGTACACCACTGCCACCACAACTGCTAACGGCGCCAGCGCCGCTATTTTTACGAGCTGGGGTTTAGACATGTCGCGCCTTGTGGCTGGGGCTATAAACCTTATGTACTCCAGGTATGAAAAATTTAAAAAGCGGATGCAGGTAGGGGCGGGCAGCAGGCGGATCGCCTGAGCAGTTCCGACCTGGTGGGCTTCTGGCTCGTGGCGCTTACGTGGAGTTGAGGCGCTGTTTTGACTTACTGGTGCCGAGTCAGCCCGACTTATTCGACTCCGACGTATACTTCACGCCTGACGACGCCGCGCAGCTGGCTGCCGCAGCTGGAGACGACGGCGTGGCCACCAGCTACCGCTTCGTCGTGGGAAGGAGGTTCTGGGAGTGGGTAGCCGCGGCGGCCAGCGACTTCGGGTTTGTGTTCATGGGACTCGGAAGGTACATATGGGGAGGCGCCGTGGCGGGCAGGAGGGACGTGCTCATGAAGGTGTTGATGGGCGCCTCCAACGCGGTAAGCGACGATATGTACGCCACGGCAAGGGCTAGGTCTCTCGGCGTGCCCATACGCTTTAAGTACCTAAGGCTGATAAGCCCCCCACCTTCAGGCGATCTCCGCTCGGTGTTCAAATGGCTTCTGAGGCAGTACGCCATAGGCGCCAAGCTGGGCCCCACGGTGGTCAAGCTGGGCCTCGCCGCAGTTGCCGCCTGGCTAGCCGCCTGGGCTTTCTACCCACACGTCCTGCTGATGTATGCGACCGCCGGCTACATCCGCAGAAAGGCGCTGGGCGTCCCAGTCACGCCGCTCTATATACCTGCCGCGGCGGTGGCGTACGCGTACACCCTAGCCGCCATAGTCCTCGGATTCCTAGCCGAGGAAGTGGAATGGCGTGGACGAAAAATACGGCTCAACAGCAGATGACGGCCCGTAATCAGCTGTATCCGTCTCTCCTTTGTGCAGCGGCGCTGTGTGGGCTTGGCCCTCGTAGCGCCAGTGTAGTTGCGAGGTCCCGGACCACGCCGGAGGCGTTAACCACGGCGCCACGCAAAGGCGGGGCGCCAACATCGCAAGTGCCCTCAGAGGCGGCGCCGCCGTTGCCGTAAGTAGCACTATTCTCATCTCACGGGTTGGGCGCCGCCGTCTGGCCTTAAGCCTGCGTAAACGAAGTACATCTCGCTACAGCTTTGTCTCCGTGTGGAACCGCCCTCTCCTCGCCGTGGCGAATGCGGCGAGTCTAAAGGCGGCGCCTGTGCCAGCTATTGCGCCGCCCAGGGCTCCCAGTTGCGGGTGGAGGCTTATCCAGAGGGCCGTGAGGGCGCCTAGGGTTGTCGACCCCAGCAGGGCGGCGGCGGCGAAGGCGGCGCCCTGCGCTCTGCCGCGTTTGGAGAGGGGGTACTCCATGTGGAGGACCGTGCCGTCTGCCGCGTCGACGGCGGCTGTGTATCTCCTGCCGCCGTATTGATACTCAAGCCTCCAGAGGGGGTAGTAGGCCATGCCCTCAAAGGTCCAGGCCACGGTCACCCGCATCTTGAAGACGGAGGCGTAGTCCCGCGCCTCCTCCACCACGTCGCCTAGGGCGCGGAAGGCGGTCTCGGGATCGAGGTCGGGCTGGTGGAAGACGCCTATCCTCTCCAGGGACGGCTTGAAGGAGGTTCTCCACCGGACTGGGAACTGGTAGCCCTTGGGCAGCTCCACGGGGGGTTGAGACATGGCCAAAGCCGCTGCGTATGTCTCAAGCTCGGGGAGAGGCTGAAACGTTATGTGGTATAGGTAGAGGGGCACGAAGTGGAGCTCCGCGGCGGTGGGGGCCGCGGCGGGGAGATCGTCGGGGGAGCCCACCGGCTTGAGATTTAGCACCTTGCGGAATGCAGTGGTCTTGTCTACGGTGGGTTTGAAGATGTAGACAGACTCGTAGGTCTTGCCCTCGCTTACCACGGTGCCGCAGTAGGGGCAGACGTAGAACCTCCTGCCTGGAGGCGCCTCGTACTTGGCGCCGCAGTAGGGGCATTGCATCATGCCTCCACCCTCCTGCTCTTCAGTAGGCCCCCGGCGGCTAGATACGTCAGGACCGCCCCGCCGGCCAGCGCAGCGGCGCCCATGACCAAGTCTGTGTAGAGGAGGGCGGAGGACAGCCCGCCCAATAGCCCGCCGGCGGCAACCGCGCTGAGGAGGCTGGCGGTTCTGTGCTCTGCGAAGGCCGGCTCCTCAGCCACGACGACCCTGCCGTCCCATCCGGCCACGTAGTAGTGGTAGTAGGAGCCTCTGTAGAGATACGGCACCACCCACAGGGGGAGGTAGGTGAGTCTAGACGTCTCGAGGCGCTCAACGGCGTAGTCCACCGCCTTGTCTTGGATGAAGGTGGCGGCCAGGAGCGCGCCCACGGCGGCTCTGGCCCTGGCTGAGGCGTCCTCATTCACCTTGGCCAGGAGGCGGGGGATAACCGCTCTCACCGCCTTTGCCTTGGCTCTCTCGGGCGTTATCTCGGCGGCGAGGAAGGCGTCTGAGGTCTGCTGGACTGCCTCGGCCAGGGGCTTGGGCTCCGGCGCTGTGTTGAGGAAATGCTCTGCGAGCTTATCCACGGAGAGGCCCCAGGCTGCGCGGCGGGCCAGGACCGCCACGACGTCAGAGAGGGACACCCGCCCCGCGACCCGCACCACCCGGGTCACCGCCCTGGTCCTGGGCTGGCCCTTGACGTATACGGTCTCAGTGTAGGTGACCACCACCGTGGCTTGGTAGTCAGCGGAGAGCTTCACGTCGACGAAGTAAAAGGGGAGGTAGAGGAGGTCGGGGCTGGAGAAGTTAATGTCAGATATCCTCCACCGCAGGTTCACGTCGCGCCTGGTTCTCTCCACGGCTCTTTTCACAATCTCGGAGCTGGAGAGGGTGGGGACCGCCAGAACGTCGGAGGGGTTGCCCACGAGGAAGTTGGGCCTCCCGCAGTATCTACACACGACAACCACGGAGTCGGGGGTTACGTCTAGGGGCGCTCCGCAGTAGCTACACCGCACGGAGGGGGAGGCGCCACAGTTATTAAAGGTTGCGTATCTCGGGGCGTGGAGCTGGAGACCTTCGCGTGGATTAGGGGGACGAGGGCAGCCTTTGATCTTGCCAACAGCGGGGTCGCCAGGCTGGAGGTGCCGGCTTCGGCCGAGGCCCCTCCGCTGGAGGAGGTCATGGAGTCGCTGTATGGCGTTTCGAGGGGCGAGGTGGTTTTAACCGCAGGAGCGCAGGAGGGGAACTTCCTGGCCTTCGCGGCGGTGAAGCCCGAGGCCGTGGTCACTGTGAGGCCGGAGTACGAGCCGATCTACAAGTTGCCGGAGGCCTTCGGGGTGAGGCATTTGGAGGTGGGGGACGTGTGGGAGGCCGAGCTCAAGCCCGGGGCGCTCCTCTTCTTCTCCAACCCAAACAACCCCACGGGACGTTTCTTGTCGCGTAAGGAGCTCTGGGAGCTGGCTGACGAGGCCAGGAGGAGGGGGGCCCACCTCCTCCTCGACGTAATATTCTCAGACTTCGTCACAGACGACCTCTCGGGGTGGCCTCTGGAGAACGTGGCGTATAGCCACAGCACGGACAAGTTCTACACCAGCTATCTGCGGGTTGGGTGGCTCTTCGGCGACAGGAAGGTGGTTGAAAGGGCGCGCTTCCTTAAGGACCTCGTCAACCCGGGGCCTAGGGAGCCCGAGAAGCGAGCCGGGGCCTACCTCCTGTCTAGGAGGGCTGAGGTAAAGAGGAGGAACCTAGCGCTTATAAAGCCCAACGCCGAGGCTCTCCTGTCAGCATTTCCCCAGACGCTGTACGTCCGCCACATGCCCATCGCCCTTGTAGAGACTGGTTGTGACGATTTAAAGCTGGCGGAGAGACTGCTGGCCAGGGGTGTTAAGACAGTGCCGGGTAGGTTCTTCAAAGCGTCACGCGCCGTCAGAATAGGACTCGGCATAGAGGAGCCGGAGCGCTTCCTTGAGGCTTTAAGAATCCTTAGGGAGGAGTGGTGTTGAGGCGGGTTGACTGCTAATCCTCAGCTTACAAAC
>Ga0209821_100082_pt1 | contig 17236 bp, 17 predicted proteins | sample SSWtaG_3_FD_184118 | JGI IMG/M metagenome (GOLD analysis project Ga0209821, IMG submission 184118) | Hot spring microbial communities from Sandy's Spring West, USA to study Microbial Dark Matter (Phase II) - SSWTFFsm_matched (SPAdes)... | ecosystem: Environmental > Aquatic > Thermal springs > Hot... | reverse complement strand
GAGACAGGGGGTGAGAGAGGAGGTGGGGGAGGTGGGACAGGAGGTGAGGGAGGTGAGACAGATGTCATCACATATACCTATGGAATCCGCAAATAATAAATCTATTCATGGTCAGAAAACAAGGACAACACTAGTGGATGTAGGGATCAAAAAGCTCGGGTACCTTGAAAGAATTATTTTATCATACATTGTTACCCGAAAGACATGGACTTTTAGTATATCGGACATATCGGTTCATCTCAGGAGGATCGGGCAACCAATAGACAGGAGGAGATTATGGGACGCGGTGCAACGACTATCAAGAAGAGGATTCATAGAGAAGGTGAAAAGAGGTATCTACAAGCTGGTCAAGGACATAGACTTATCCCTCATAAAGAACAAAGGCCATGGAGAAAAAGAGGAAAGAGAAAACAAGGACAACCTGTGCCGCTTTGTTTCTGGTGGGTGTGTTGGTGGTGGTGGTTCTGGTGGGGGTGGGAGGCGTCTTGTTAGGGTTCATGCTGTTGTTGGTGGTGGTGGGTTTGTTGATCTTTTGTTGAGGGTTGAGCTTGCTTATAGGTTTTTGGTTGTTGTTAGGCGTGTTCTTATTGGTTATGGTGTTGGTGTTTTGGGGCTTAGTAGGAGTGGTGTTAGGAGGTTGTTGCGTGGGGTTGGGCGTGCTGTTGATGGTGCTCTGGTGGGCGCGGAGGGTGTTGTTGGGTGTCATGGTAGGTATGGTAGGAGGTTTTATGGGTTGTCGTCCCTGGTGCCTTTAAGGGAGTGTGATGATGGTCATTATTATGAGTGCGGGGTGGACGTCCTTCTCGGCAACGTGGATGAGCTGGTCTCCAGTATCCCCAAGTTCTTCGTTAAGATATACTCCACGAGCGCCTAGGTAGCCTCAGAAATAAATATTGCACAGCCTCATCTATTATTAGGGATGCACGCATGGCTGTTGCTGGAGCGAGGAGGAGGGACAAGAGCAAGAGGGAGGATCCCGACAGCGGTGTCGCTAGGGGGATTGTCCCCGTGCAGGTTGCCGGGTCAGAGCAACGCGGAGCTGGGGATGAGCCTGTTGAGGCTGAGCAGTACGTGGGGAGCCGGGCCGAGCAACACCCGCCGGCCGGCGGGGAGAGCGTCAAGGAGAAGACAAGCCTGCATGACTACCTGGAGAAAAACAGCTTCATTGTTGATAAGGGTATCGCCTCACTAATAGAGGAGGTCATAACAAGCAGTGATCATAAACACAAGGTTTTTCTGGTTAGAGGCCCGGCGGGCGTGGGGAAAACCCAGCTGACCAAGCTGGTGGCCGATTATCTCGGCGCTAATTATATTTATTATCAATGCACGTATGGCACCGATGAGGAGAGCTTGCTGTACAAGTATATTCCAAGCGAGACCACCAAGTCGGGCATAAAGGTAACGTTTGGAGCCATACCAAGAGCGTTGCTGGCCTCACAGAACAACAAAGTAGTATTGGTGATCGACGAGTTCGATAAGACAAGGCCGAGCGCGGATGCCCTCCTACTCGACGTTCTCCAGAACCACAGGGTATCGCTCTACCTTGACGAGAAAGAAAACATCATTTACGGCAACCCGCAGAACCTAATAGTATTCCTGATAAGCAATGATATGAGGGAGTTCTCGGAGCCATTGATACGACGAGCAATATCAATTACTCTTGAGCTCCTGCCGCCCAAAAAAGTATACCAGTTATTATCAAAGACGTTTAGTAAGGAAATAGCCATGTTGCTAGCACAGATATATGACGACACGGTTAAGGCTGGTCTGCGGAAGCCCGCGACCCTGCAGGAACTAGACCAGCTCGGAAGGGTTATCGAGAAGAACCCGAACATGTCCTTAAACGAGCTGTTAAGAATGTTCGTCATCAAGTACGATGATGACTGGCGAAAATACGTGAGCTACATCTTGACTAGGAGACCGTACACGAAGCTCAAGCAGGCCAATCAACACGTCATTGATGTATCAAAGTTCTACGAGCCGGCTGAGGAAGAGGAGAAGGTGGAGGTAAAGGAGGAGAAAAAAGAGGAGAGCAGAGCAGAGGTAGGGAGCCTCTTATCCAAGCTAAGACGCATAGTAGTGAAGTTCGACGAGAAGCTCGCGAAGCCGGCCAGTCTGGAGGGCGGGGGCGAAAAAGTCGAGGTCGCGTTCAGGGCGCCCGATGTCGACTTAGAGACATACAAGATAATAACCAAGACGCTGAAGCCGGAGCCAACCAAAGACCCCGCGAGGTTCGGTAAGTTCGAGTACGTTCTTGATAATGAGATCAACGCGATAATCTCAAGAGAACCATTAACTGTCAGTGAGGCTAGGAAGCTGGCGGATGCATTAAGAGAAGTCGAGGCTAGCTATGAGGCCGCGTTTATAGGGACATTCAATGATATCATGGACTTGATGGATGAGACAGACGGGGCTAAATATTATTCCAAGGATCTAATATATGTGGTTTCAGAGTATGATAAAGAAAACGAGGAGAGAGTTGTCTTCGAGAGACTCAGTGATGTTTCCTGGAGGGTAAAGGGATATTACAAGAAGAAAGACAAAAAACCGGTAATATTAGGAAAAATGAGTTACTCGTTCCTCGATAAATCTAAACAGCTAGAGAGGCTGTTGAAAGTGCTAATGAAGCCCAGGGAGAGCGTTGCGCTTTTGCAGGTATTATCCAGTATTAAGGACGGAGAAACATATGAAACGGATCACATAAATCCCGATGAAGTTGCAACGTTGCTGGTTAATCTTAGGAGAAGTGACGTTAAAGTAAGGGTTACACTTGATAGGGCTCAGTATAGTAATATTAAATTGGTAAAAACAAGTGATGGTTTATCGGTTAACATAGGCTATAAGTTACGGGATAAACTAATTGAAAAGTTAGGCAAAAATATAATTGACAAGGTCTTCGATATAAACGATCCCATGGTTGATAGAATAATAGAGGTTCTCAGAAATGTTGGCTAACAAGAGGAGACCTAGAATCGTGGTTAAAAAGCCGTTTATACCCGAGGAGGTGCTAAAGTCTTTAGTAAAGTATGAAGGAAAAAAGCATGAAGAGCATGATAAGCCTGACGAGAAAACTGAAAGAAAGGTTAACCCGGAGTTCGAGGAGAAACCAGTAACGCCGCCTACATCTAAGTCCAGTGAAGATACACATGGCGGCGAGGAGCTTACTTTTTCTATGCAGACCCAGCAGCAGGGCGGTGAATCAAGCGAGGATTCAGAGAAAAAGAAAAGCGGGCTCAGCGAATCAAGTGAAAAGGAATCAAGTGAAAAGGAAGGCGGTCAGGATAGAGAGCAACAGGGCGGTGAATCAAGCGAGGAGGAGGGCGAGGAGGGTAAGCAGGATAAAGAGCAGGAGTCCGGCGGGGAAAGCCTTGGAGGGGAAAGCGGACGTGAGGAGGATCATGGTGGGGATAGCGCTGGTGGATCCGAGGCCCAAGATGCTGATGCTGGTATGGGTGAACAGGAAGGAGAGGAGGACTTCGGCGAAGCCAGTGGTAATGAGGATGAGGATGAAGGGAGCCAGCAGACACCATCAGTTTTTAATGTTGAGCAGGTTGTCGATGTTACTGAGAAACCGGATGATGATATGTACTATCAAACAGAGTTTCATAGGTTTATTGAGATGATTTCCGAGGAGAAAACCAAGGTTTTCGACTCGAGAACAGCTGATGAATATAATATTAGGAAGATGATGTTTAGGCAGTACGAGAGAAAACCGTTGGAGCATTATAAACAATCAAGGGTTAAGGACACAGTGGTGCTGATTCTAGATAATAGTGGATCAATGATTGAGTGGGCTGAGAACCTGCAGGTTCTGGCTGACCTAGCGTTGAAAAGGAAGGATGTCGTGATTTATATTGCTCCAAACGGCTATATATCGGAGAGGCTGACTCAAAGGGGATTGGTCAAAGTGAACCATAACTCCGTTGTTAAGCAACTGAAGGGCAGAAAGATAATATATGTTGGTGATTATGATGGTGGTAATACCCCCATAGAGCTGTCTTGGTACAACGATGTGATATGGGTTTGTCCTGAGACCAGGTACCGCAGGTTTAAGTCCCATGACTGGGTTAAATACAACGAGGATCAGTTTCATGGAGTGTTTGTCCGTGCGTATACTCTTGACGAGATGTTTGATGCGTTCAAAAAAATATTATCGAAGCCCTTTGCTTATAAATTATGGTTAGACTACCACGAGGATGAGGTGTTTAGTGATGATCAGGCTCTGCGAAGCCGAGTGGTTTGATGGTATATACAAGAAGATTTATGATATACTTAGTGTGGAGGGAATGCTACCTTCGCCCTGCGAAATTAAGGTGCTACCGCCGTCGCCTCCGCCACCAGAGGTCAGAGGAGTTAGGGCACTGGGCATGTATAATGTGAGGGAGAGGGTGGTCTGGTTCTGGGATTGGCCGCCTCACCCGATTATTTTTGCTCATGAGTTGATTCACGCTGTTGGCGGGAAGGAAGAGGATCTCGAGGAGATCTATGGATACAATCTTTCCTCGTTTGTCGTAATGCTCGCAGAGAACGATATCGTGCCGCCCGTGAACCCGGTCAGGCTGTTCAGGGATGTAACTATCACGGATATAGTCGAGGCGCTTCGAAGTGCTTATGGATACCCATTCAAAGATATCCTGGAGTACTTCGAGGTGATCGGTGTTGTACCAGTGTTTGCGGATATGAGCTTTGATGATGGCCGGTTCAAGCTTAGGTTCAAGGAGAACTATAGTGAAAAGACCATAAGTATTACTGCTGTGTCTGATATAATCGCGGGCGCGGAGTATGATAAATACGCATTTAAAACATTGTTGGAGCTGATGGGGATCCTGAGTGTTAAGACCAGGCGCGGCAACCAAAGCCCTCGTTCCATAGGACAAGAGGAGGATCAGTCAAAGAGAGATAGGAGGAAAATGATAACTCTAGATACATCTTAAGTTATATGTTTTTAAGGGTAGATAAAAAAATATTTTTTATCCATATCTGATAGGCCCTTAAACATTTACTTCGCCCATGACATACTTTCTCATTAGCTCTTCGATTACCTGGGATCCCGTTTTTCTCTCTTTTATTATTTTTATTTTGAACTCGTAGTAGAGGTTCTCATCTATCTTGAACCCAACAATTATTTTTTTGGATGAATAGTTTTTAGGTGCGGAAACAGTGGGCTCAGGCATAAATATGTTTTGGTCGGGCTTAGACACGTGGTTTCACCTATTATATATTTATTTATATTAACATTTAAATAGTTATCTCTGGTAGTAAGTGTACATTATTTTTTCATCTCGAGGCATCTGTAGAACTCTGTGAGGTCGAAGGATCCCCCCCTAGTTGTTTCTTTGTAGCACTCCAGCATCTCATAGTAGTCAATCGAGCCCTTTTCATATAGTATACTTAACAGCCGTTCTATGTTGAGGCATTCCAGCTCTATATAATACACATTGCTCATTCCTCACCACTTCATTTTCTCCCCTTAAAATAAAGAGTTAAACGCACAAATATTTAAACCTAACGGTCAAAAAGATACAGGAAAGAAAAAGGTTTAAAAAATGTTATAATAAAAAAAAATGTTACAATGAGTTTAGTTGCTCAAGCATTTTTGATAGTTCATCGGTTTTCCATTCAATCTTTGACAATAACTTGTAAAGTACATCATGATTACACATCAACGTGAAGATGTCCCTTACTTTCAGGTCTGACAAATTAAATATTTTATCCTCGACATTTTCCGATATTCCATAGGGTCTTACCCTGAATATTATTTTTTCTCCATCGAATCCTACCGCACCGCTCTCGCCTACTAGATCGCACTCAAACGTTGAAAAGTCGAAGTCATGGTAATACATCCGTCCTTCTATAATTATTCTTAGTTCACTCTGAGTTACTGGAAAAGAGACTTTTTTGGATAAAAGGTTTTTTATCGCTTCCTTTTCAGCGTTCAACTCTATGAATGAGTTAGACAGATCTTTTAGTGTATTTATTGTTTTTATTATTTTGTCTTGTTCCACCATTTTTTGTCCCCATTTATATGTTTATATGTTTAAGTATTTAAACCTAATGTTCTAAGTAGAACAGAAAAAAGAATTAAAAAAAGATTAGATCGACGTAACCTTTATGGATTCCTGTACGTATTCTAATACTTTTTCCCAATTTACATTATCAAAAAAATATTCGTATTCATCATATGTTAGATAATTTTCATATGTAATTTCTCCGTCCCTGACCGAATATATACATATCGATCCAGTCTCCGATTTATAATATGTTCCATCCATCGCGATTTTCTCAGGAGTGTTTTCAATTCTAATTATTATATATCTGAGATCTTTTCTAACATAGAAATATATCTCCTTCGGTATCCCCGTTTTGTACTTGTTCCAGTACGTAAAAATTATTTTTGGTTCACTATCCTCCTCAGGTACATCGACATAAAATATCACGTCACTGTTAGAAAGATAGTGAGGAGGTAAAAGTATCCCTGAAACGTTTATTAATTTCCACTTGTACCTCCACAGATCTGGGTTCTTCAAAAAAACCTCTGTGGATTTCTTGAAAAAGTCATCCCTGATTATCTCATGATCTCCTAATTCTCTGAACCCGTGTTTTTTTAGTTCTTCATCCACCTGGATTAACACGTCCTCATACTTTTTACTCATTTTTACCCCCATATATATATTTGTATGTTTAAGTATTTAAACTTAACGGTCAATCATTTATGTATTTTTTATTCATTAATCATTTCTGTATAGCTACTCTATGCTTTATTTATACAGTTTATTTACTGATGAATCATTAGTAGCGGTTAAGCGTAGCTCTGTTTTGTTTATCAGCTATGTGTTTCTTCATTGTAAATAAGTACTGGTTGAGTATAATGGTTGATTGGTTTGTGGATCTCATTCATAGTGGTTATTCGTATTTGATTCATTCATGATTAATCCATGAATACGCTCCATAGGATATATATGGAACACTCTTACATAAACGGGGTTATCAAAACACTGATCGAATCGATCATGAGGGTACCCCCACAAACAATAAAACCCCAGAAAAACGGGGGGTGATCCTGAACCACTGATACATAAAAGAATCCTGTACATACTACTCTTATTTTATTATATAAATATATATATATATATATGTAATATTACATATATATTAATATATTAATATTAGTAAAAAAAAGGATCCCCCCAAACGTAGGATTGATACATAACCAATAATCACAACCGCTCACACAAGAGTATTTAAAGTTTACTGCGCAAAACTCAACCAAAAAGTTTAAATATTTGAATGTACAAGTGTATATACGGGTGAAAGAAATGAGTGATACAAACGAGTCAAACCCCCAGGTTGAAACGGGGGTTGAGGATACCCCTGAGGGGTTTGAAATACACTCATACACGTATGGGAGCTCGAGGGATACACGTGTTTCAATAATATATCCGCGTGCAGTAGATCTACTAAAAATATCGAATCGTAGGGGGTCTTACACGGTTGACCTCGATGTTGCGACCGTGCATGTTGAAAATAGGGATAGCAACAAAAACAGACACAGGCGATTCGTTATAATACCGAAAACCACGATTGTTGTTAGATATTATGGAAGAGTATCATATAGTAAAAAAGTTGATGACTTTATACTATTACAGCCAGGGAAAAAGCCCGTGGATCTTGAGCCAAAAGTAGAGGTGAGGGAAGAATCGGTTGGAAACCATAAGATAACGAAGGAGATAGTATACATTATTGTAGATGATAAAAGATTAAATGTGCATGAGCGTGTAGTTGATACGAAGAAGACAAAGTTGCAGGCGAAAATCGTGGTGATTAACAACAAAGTGTACGTCATGGGGGATACGTATAATATAAAAGATAAGCTAAAAGTGTACGGGTTTAGATGGGATCCTGACCGTAGAATGTGGTATACAAATAAGTATACAGTTGAACAGGCAAAAGAGATTATTAATAATATTGGCGTTGAGGTGGAACAGTAATGAAACTACGCGAGTTCAAGTCCAAGCAACTAGCAAAGCTGATGGAAATAAAAAAGCAATTGACTGAGAAGTATCCAGAGAAAAACGAGAGAATAAGATATATAGTTGACATGCTGGTGCATAAACTATACAACCTCAGAGTGTACACGCTTACCGATTACCTTCACACACTGTACCTTGCTACAAGAGAGTTTGCAGAGTTTGAGCAACTAATACCAAGCCCCGATGAAGTAGAGGAGTTGCTGAGGTCAGCCGAGTAACGTAAGCCCACAACTTTTTTATAACAATTTTCTTTTTGGTTTAGCTTCTGAGTAGGTGCTTGGCAGCGTTCTTTCTTGCTTTGCTCCCATGTTTACTGATTACGTAGGCAAACCTTAAGTGGACATCATCGTGAGCTGAAGCCCACGACAAATGGATGCTCAGGCCTATGGCTTTTTTGAACCGCCTACCACAGACTGGGCAAGTATTGGACTCGATGTGCTTTAACATGTGGCGCTTCAATCCCGATAGAGTATTGCTCTCGAAGTCGCACACGGGGCACCTTAATTTTTTGGCGCCGCCAGGCATGCCCGTACCCCAGCGCTGTTTCTTCGACTATTCTGAAGAAAAGGTGATTGAGGGGGAGACACATAGTTCCTCGAATTATTCCTTTAAACACTTTTTGTTTTTGATTTACGTAATACCTTTACATGAGCTGGCTCCCGGAAAGGGGGCGGTTGATTAAGGGCTGGGTCTCCGGCCCGTGCTTCCTCTTTGTTTTTGTTTCTGAAAGATCTTTTCAATAAAAATTTATTAGTAAGACCCTTACATAAAAGCGATGGGAAGGGGAAGTGGATAGATGTGTTGGGTACGTAAGGATATCTCAACCGGACGAGACCATTGAGAACCAGAGGATAAAGATCGAGGAGTTCGCCAAAGCTAAAGGCTTCGAATTAGTCGGCGTCTTCGCAGACGTAGATGTCTCGGGGACGGTTCCGCCTAGGGAGAGGCCTCAGTACAAGAGCATGCTGGGGTTCTGCAGAATCAACAACGTCAAGACCATAGTGTTCTACGATCTTTCCCGGCTTGCTCGAAGCGTTGAGGAAGGCTTGGGTGAGCTGAAGCGTCTCCTCGAGGAGGGCTTCAACGTCTATTTTGCCGGCATGGATTTCCTGAACTATGATATGGATCCGATGATGAAGAAGAAGGTGATAATGGATTTCCTGTGGTTCGCTGAGATGTACGTTGAGGATATAAAGAAACGTACAACTGTGGCGATGGAGCGCCTGAGAAGGGAGGGGAAGCTGTATCATCGACCCACGATTCTCCACTACCTCGCGCTTTACCTTACAGGTAAGAACAGCTTCTCGCAGGTATCGCTGGGGGATATAGAGATGGTGAAGGATCACCTGAGAAGAGAGTTCAAGAACTATTTTGATCTGGGCGTGCCGTGGTACAGGATCCATAAGATTTTTTTGGAGAGGTACAGGGATCTGTACAGGAGATACCCCCAAGCACCGAAATCATATCAATCCATCGTGGGTATACTAAAGAAACTTAAACTTGAAAGATGAAAGATGAATATATAAACATTTATATAAGAGTTAGCAATAATTATTAATCTCGGCGTGAATCATGTCTAGGAAGACCTTTATTATTGGGGTAAGCATGGATAAGGAGACCCTGGAGATAATAGATAAGCTGAAAAAAAGGTACAGCATAACGTCTCGGAGCCAAGTAATAAGAATCGCTGTGAAGGAGTTCGCCAGGAGGGCTGGGCTGGAGGAGTGATGAAGCGATGAGCGTGTCAACGGCACTCAAGTACACAAAGAAGCTCTACGAGGATAAACGAGTCATAGTTGTTAAGGGGCTGACGGAGAAAGAGATAGAGGACGCGGTGATGGATTTCATATCGAGTCGAGGCGTAGCGAGCATTCATGATCTGAAGATAGCGTTCAGTAATATCGTGAGCGAGGACAGGCTGAGGAGGATCCTTAAGAGGTTGGTTTATGACGGGCGATTAGTGAAGCTCAAGAAAATATATTACGCGATGCCGCCCTAGCGAATTCACATATACCTTGTAGGTTAAGGGTTAAACTATACATGGGAGATATTGTTAAGCCCAGGGTTCTCGGTGGCTCTTCATGAGCTCCCGCGTCACAGCTCCTCAGGTTGATATTGACAGCGTTGTTACTTGCTTTAGGAACTCAGTTAGGAAGGCTCGTACTGAGGAGGATCTAAGGGAGTTTGAGAAGCTTATGGCCATACTGTCAGGTGAGGAGCTTCCTGCTGAGGAGGTGGTTGAGCTACCTGAGGAGCCTAAGGTCAGCATCCTCAATACTCTACTACCTCCTGATACAGTACAAAAGAAATTGATAGACCTTCATTAAGGAAAAGCTGTTTTAGAGGATTTCGTCGAGGAATTTAGCCAGAGCGGACGCTATCGTTTTTGCCATTAGAGGAGGCACGGCTTCCCCTATCTGTGCTCTTATCTGGGTTTTCGTGCCTGAGAAGAGGAACGTGTCTGGAAAGCTCTGGAGCCTTGCTCTTTCTCTTAAAGTAAGTGTTGCTCTGTCTCTGTCGTAGTGGTATCCGTGGGTTCCGCCGCCGCCGTGCGCCACTATGGTGTATGACGGCTTCAGCGGGTGGATCCTCCTGTACACGAGGCTTATCCCTCTCCCCTCCACCTCCCACCTCGTGCCGCGAACGAACTCGTGGTTCTCGTCGAAGGGTATCCTCCTCATGCGCTCAACAACAGCTGGATCCTCCCTCTGGACTTCATGCGTGCCGTCGGGGAGACTGAGGCTTGAGACAGGAATTCCGCAGTAGCCCAGCTCCTTGAGCACCGCCTCGTGCTCCTTGAGGGCCTGCTCGAGCTCCTCTCTGCTCAGGGGCTCTATCTTGTTGACCGCTAGGTAGTCCTCAGTTGCGTTGAATTTGAGCCTGTCCCAGACCTCGGACTTCCACCTCCAGGCCCTCTCGGTACCCACCTCCTGCCACACGCCCTCCCACTTCTTCACGACTTCTCCGTAGACGCTGTCCAGCTCGTCAAGCCTCCTCCCCTCGAAGACCTCTATCGGCGTGAGGGGGTACTTGGGGAACAGCCCCGCATGCCTCTTCAGTGTGCTCGGGAACAGGCTTCTCGCTTTCCACACCTTGTCCAAGCTCCTGAGAAGGTCTCTCCTTATCCCAACTATTATGAGGCGCTCCCTTCTCTGCGGAACCCCGAAGTGCGAGAAGTCCAGCACATCCGAGAACACTATCTCGTAGCCCTCCGCGGGCCTGCTGGAGTTGCTGCTACCCAGCACCCTCCTGACCTCATCCCACCTTAAGTTAAGGTGGGAGAAGTCCTCGATAATGGTCTTGTAGGCAAGGCCCCTGTTCGCGCTCACGAGGCCCGGCACATTCTCGAACAAAAACGCCTTGGGCTGGAGCACTGCGAGGGCCCTGACAAAGTGCGCGTAGAGCCGGCCCCTCCTAACCTCTATGCCCCTCCTGTCCCACTCGGGGCCTCTAACTATCGAGAAGTCCTGGCAGGGCGGCCCCCCAACAACTACATCTACTTCCAGGTTCTTAAGCGGGGCAAAATCAACAAGAGCGACATCGCACGTAAGGGCTGTTCCCACCTCTGCTTCGGCTGCACCGCTGTTGCAGCTTCTGAGCTTCAGGCCGAAGTTCTTTGAATACGTTTTTGTAGCTGGCTCTAGAATGTCGTTGGCGAACACAACTGTATATAAGCCCGACTGGGCAAAGCCCAGGTCAAGCCCTCCGGCACCGGAGAAGAGGGAGACTACATTAAGCTTCTTCACTCCTCTCCGCCCTTCTGTGTCCTCATGTCCTTCTTTATGCTCTCAGAGACAACGGATTTCTCGGCGAGCCACGTCAGCACAATATTCCTCACTATCTCGGCGTCGCCACTGCCCATAACCCCTCTGAACCTCTCTATTAAGCCCCACTGCTCCGCAGTAAAAGTCACTCTATGGGGGAGCCTTCTCGGTTCCCTTAATAGCCTCTCTCTTAGCCTCACTAGCCCTAGACAACCTCCTCCTAACTAGATCTAGGGCGAGAGCTCTAATAGTCTCAACAAAGTGTTCTAGTCCAAGTATTCTAGCAACCTCGTAGTCAATCTCCTTTATCACAGTGTTAAATAACCCTATGACGCCTTGTTTCACATCGCTTTTACTAGTCAACTCCTTTGCCAACTCAGAGCCGAAAACGTTTTCAACAATGTTAGCACCACCAAGCCTCCTAGCCTCAGATTCAAGTTTATCAAATAATTGTGCTATTTTCTCAATAACTTCCCTAGGTAGCTTCTTAACGTCTAGTATTAAGAACTCACTTAGCGGTTTAACATCAAGCTCTAACATACCGCCACCAGTACTTCTCCCTCTAACTTCAGCTTGGAGTTGGGTAAACGAAGAATTGAGATAAGCTAGCAAAGCCTTTAACTCAACTTCATTAAGAATAACATTTTGAGGTACGAAAGTTATGATATCAGCATCGCAAGCTACTCTAAATGTAGCTAACGCAAATCTATGCCAGTATCGAGCACCATATGTAACATATATCGGAGTCTCTATGACGCCTCCAAGATCATACCAGTCAAAGAACATATTCCTGTGTTCACGCCTTGTCTGCGATGCGAGTGACTCGTTTACTGGTCTTCCTTCGGATTCACCTGGTCTTCTCCTAAGCCTTATCTGAGCGTTAGAGCCTTCACCAAGCTCTATATACCTCCTCACGCTCTCAGGAAGATTGTTCCTAGGTCTGTGACATAGGAACAAGTAGCACTTAACATCGCTTCTTCTAAGCTCTTCCCAGTCTTCTTTTGAGAAAGTGAAGAACTTTAAATACCTAGGAGATGACAGGAGCGGGTATAGAAACTCTTGAGGTATTTTAAACTGCTTGATTCTTGTCTCTGTGAGGTAAAAGAACTCATTGCCACCTACATCTGGTCTTCTACCATGCTTTAAAGCCCACACAGACCATACTGTGTTTCCATATGATGCTTCAAAATATTCTGAAAGTCTGGTGATCAGTGGATTTTTCCGTAAGATGCTAAGTACGTCCTCAGCTCTAAAGATTAGGTCTATTGGCTTGCCCTCATACACTTCAAGTTCTTTCTGAGCATATGCTCCGGCAATAATTTTTGCACCTGAAGTGAACTCTTTAGTTATAAGTTGCCCTATCGAGGTTACGCTCTCCGTAAATCTGAGAACTTCATCAACATCTATATCCCCCTTGGAAATGTCTAAGTATGCAAATACAGCTATATTGCTATCTCGTTCTTCTTTCTTCGAACACTTCTCTAGAAGAACTATGCAGGTTCCAATTGATGGAACAGGGAATACCCTCGCCGATATATCTATTATGGCGTGAACCTTATAGTTATCGAGCATGAACTTGAGGAAGTTTTTGCCGTAGTCTGTCTGGAGCCATGAGTCACTTATTATCATGCCAAGCCTGCCGTTGTCCTTGAGGAATCCTGTTGAGTGCATGATCCAGTAAACGTAGATACCTGGCTCTACTCCTCTTGAGACCTGAGGTGTGAGATCATGCTTTGATATAGTAGTCCTTAATATATCTAGTACGCGGCTTTGTGTGTTTTTGGGTATTTCAGTCCACCTAGTGTATGGCGGGTTTCCAACAATAGCATCAAAGTCTTTAAATATTACTTCTACTTGTTTTTCGCCGTCAGGTGTTTTAACCTTAAATGGTGCTGAGACTTTTTGACCAGGTATAATTGTGAAGTAGTCTCTCACAAATATGTTCATCTCTACACTTGGAGCTCTAACATTTTTCATTGCTAAATTCATAGCTGTTAAATGAGCCGGAAACTCGTTAATGTCTACTCCATATAGTTGTCTAAGGATTTGCCTATGCACGTCTTCAGGTACATGTTTAATTTGAGTAAATGGCTTTCTCAATTTTAACTCACATAGTCTCTTATACGCTTCTACCAGGAATGTTCCTGATCCACATCCAGGATCTAATACTTTATCATCGGGGCTTCTCACACACCACTTAATAATGAGCTCAGCTATGGGTTTAGGCGTGTAGAATTGTCCAAGTTGATGTCTCTTCTCGGCTGGTATGAGTTCTTCATATATAAAGCCAATTATATCTCCAAATTTCTCGATTTCATAGTGGTCTAAGAGCCTTATAAGCCAATCAATAGCTTTAAGGACTTCTTCGTTTTCAATAAAATCTACATAGTCATATATTCCAGTCTTAAATACTGCTTCAAAATCCCGTGTAATTTCCACGGCTTTCTCGAAGAGTTCTCCGAGCTTCCTTAAATATCCAATACATGTTTCTACTAATCTCTTCTCATATAAGGGTTCAAGCTTTGGGAGCTTATAGTATCGTTCTAAGACCTTGTAGAAGACTATTTTGTTTAATAATACATAAGCCATTTCTCTAGCTAGATATTTAGGTATAGGTCTATAACCAGTTCTTCTAATATACTCCTCTAGTTTTTGAGCTATATCGTCTCTAAATTTACCGTTTGGTGCAATTGCTTGTTGAATAAATTGAGTTACAAAGTCTACAAAACTCCTTAAATCTTCTAATATACTCCAATGTAATTCTTGTCTCTTCTCTTCAACACCATATTTCTTAGTATAAATGCCTGTGATTATGTCAAGTAGTTCTTTAAAGAATCCCTCTGAGAAGAAATTGTGAGGTCTATGTAGTAATAGGTTATAGTTTTTAAATTCATAAAAGTTCTTTATTACTCTCCCATACTCTTTTCTTCTTATAGCCTCCCAGTCCACTAATTGCTCAATATTCTCTGGTACCGTGAAGAGAGCTAATTGACTCTCATTAGCTGCAGCTACAAAGGGGGCGTAGATGTCTCTACTCTTTAAAATAGTAGCATATGCTATAGCTTGACCTACAACTTCCTCTGAAGTAGGTATAAATGTTCTTTCAATTCTATATCCTTTTGTCTCATACTTCTTCTTCGTCTCTATGATCAATATTGGCTTACCATCATCCTTCAAGACAGCTATGTCGGCCCGCCTGCCCTCGACGTCGTATTGTCTAACAACATCTGTTATCATAATACCGTTAAATTTCTGGTTGACAAACTTAAATAGGACGTCTCTCATCTTCTCTTCAACGTCGATCTCTCTACGAGGGGCGAACGTAATAAAAGATCACCTCCTTGGTCTAATTTTAATCGTGAATGCAATATAAATGCTAAGATAGAGTGAAGTCTCTAACGAGTTGTTTAAAAAGGGTCTGTTAGGTTTCTGCTTATGTGAGCTAACTCTGGTGCTAGGTCGTCATTGCGAGCGATTTCCTACTGTTTTTACTTGCCGTGGTTTTTTTCTCTGTTTTTGCCGTTTCCATTGCGTGTGCTTTGAGTGCTTTGCCGAGTTCTTCGAGGTATTTTGCGAATTTCTCATTATTTTCCTTTATGTACTCGTGGAACGTGTTTTCATCCGCACTCGCTAGTGCTTTTCGCAGTGTTCTCGCGATCTCATGCACGGTATTCTTGCTTATCCCGAGCTTCTCGAATATGCCCAGGATCCTGTCTATATCGCCTTTTTTCAGATACTCCGACACGATTGTCCAGAAATTTGCCGTGTTAACTTTCTCGATCCTCATATCCATGGAGATCGCTAAAGGCATCACGGCGACCAGCTTCCTGATGTTCTCGTATGTTGGCTCGAAGTGGACTACCAGCTCCTCATCCGTTATCTTGTAGTACTGTATCGGCACGAACTTATCTATCAATTCGACCAGGTAATACTTGACATCTTTATCGGTATCATAGTATCTGAGAACTCCTTCCTTTATGTCTAGGTGAGCAGCGTGTCCAGAGGAGGATCCCAGCCTCATAATTATCTCGTTGTCTCGGATCACGATGTATGTTGGGCTGAGATCGAAACTTTTAATGTCGAGTCCGAGCTTTATCGCCTCCTCTATTGTCTGGAAGAAAGTCGCAACGAGCTCCTCGGCGCGTGGATCGCTTGTCTGTATTATTGCTCTATTGTTAGCTCTTTCCTGTATATACTCTATTAATGCGTGGTATGCAGAGGTTGCGGAGTTAACCAGTGATGCGAAATTCTTCTGTGTTACCCAGTATACTCCTCTACCAACTAGGCGCTTGGCCATCATGTCTAGGTCTCTGAGTTTGTCCCATACATTTTCGCTTATCATGCCGTAGTAAGCATTAGCATTGATAGTGGTAAACAATTTTATGAGCTCGTCTATGTAGTTTACTGCGTCGGGGGTTAAAATATTGTTGCCGATATAATCTATATCATTGAGGGACACAATAACATTGTCAGTCCACTCCACTACCTTGTCAAGTAAATTAAAGAACTCTTGTGTTCCACTGGTCTCTTCATATAAGATTGCGTATGCAAGGTTTCTGCCCTTCTCTTCGAGCGTGTATGCTTTTTCAACCCAGTCCTGCAATTCCTCCTGGAGGTAACTCGCGCGTGTTGCTTTTAAAATTTCATTGATTTTCTTCATGTCAAGCTTCAGGTCTTGTATTGATAGTGCCTTCTTAATTGCTGTTTCGTGCTTTCTCTTCAACTCCTCTATGAAGGGCTTCCTTAAACTCCAGAGATCGTCAAGTACTTTCTCATTACCTGCTTCTACCTGAAAGTCAAAATATTTGGCGAGCCCGTAAAAGGTGATCTCCAGTGCTGTTTTTTCATCCATGTAGAGCCTGCTTACATTGAGAAATCTAACTCGCCCGTCTTCGCTATACTTTACTACGACAGGGTAGATACGGGGCTCTCCGCGAATATCAACTGCGAGTACGGGTTGGAGAAATGATGTTAGGACTTTTGCTGTTTGGTGAATATACGAAAGTAATACGAGCATAGCTATGGTACCGTAATACTTCTCGTAATTTTGATGCCTCAAGATCTTCTCGGCTAGAAAGGAAACATAGCTAGGGAACCAGCCGTGTGTCGAGTAATGTGGATCCCTGTAGTTAGGATCGATGTTATCCAAGAACAGCCTCCTAGCAACATCGACCTCTTCATCCTTATTTTCATCGCTGAACAAAATTACGTTGTCGTGATGTAATCCAGAGACATCTGCGAAGTACAATGTCTCGTAATCGCCTATGCACTCTGTTTTTATCTCGAAAAGTGATTCGTGGCATAAACTGCCTTGTCTGCTCAAGCTTTTCTCTCCTTTTCAGGAGATCTGCTATATTTCTTAAAGAAGAATATATAAAAACCTGACTGCAGGGAGCCGACCTCCTCCCCGCCCAGAAGGGCTGTGTTTTTTAGTTGAAAATG
>Ga0209821_100081_pt1 | contig 17425 bp, 21 predicted proteins | sample SSWtaG_3_FD_184118 | JGI IMG/M metagenome (GOLD analysis project Ga0209821, IMG submission 184118) | Hot spring microbial communities from Sandy's Spring West, USA to study Microbial Dark Matter (Phase II) - SSWTFFsm_matched (SPAdes)... | ecosystem: Environmental > Aquatic > Thermal springs > Hot... | reverse complement strand
TCAGATGTCTACCTATGCGCTTGACGCATGAAACACCGCAGGACCCCACGTAGACGTAGATGCCCTCCTCTATCTTAAATGTCGCCGCGGCAGTGCGCACCAGGTGGTTTGGGCATTGGAAGAAGACGAGGTATGCCATTTAAACCTCCGCGTATATACCCACGGCGATGACGAGCCGATGGCTGACGCTACTCATGGCGTCAGTTTCGGCGGGTGCCGAGCCTCTTCTTGACCTCCTCCACAAGCCGCGGAAGCACATCCCCCGCCCTGCCTCTGAGGAAGAAGTCTGCAATCGGAGTGACGGCGGACTCCTCCACGTTTACCTCCACCACGACGGCTCCGTGGTCCTTGGCGACGCGGGGGATATATGCGGCGGGGTACACAACGCCCGATGTGCCCACCACCAGCACGGCGTCTGACCTAGACGCGAGCTCCACAGCCCTTTCCCATGCGTCTTGCGGAAGGGGCTCGCCGAACCACACCACGTCGGGCCGAAGCAATCCGCCGCATCTGGGACACCTGGGCGGGATCTCCTCCACGGGCTTGTCTAGTCTATACACGGCGCCGCATTTCACGCATCTCGCCCTCCATAAGGAGCCGTGGAGCTCCACCACGTCTCTGCTACCGGCCCTCTGGTGGAGACCGTCTACGTTTTGGGTGATGACCGCTTTGACGACGCCGATGGCCTCCAGCTCGGAGATGGCGCGGTGCCCTGGGTTCGGCTCCGCCTTGTATACAACCTCCTGCCTCCACCGGTACCAACGCCACACCAGCTCAGGATCTCTGGCGAAAGCCTCGGGCGTCGCCAGCTCCTCCGGCCTGTGTCTCTCCCACAGCCCGCCCGCCCCCCGGAAGGTGGGGATCCCGCTTTCGGCCGATATGCCGGCGCCTGTGAAGACTATGCAGTGTCTAGCCGTTGCAACTACGTCGGCGACATCCATATAAACACCTATGTAGGAAGTTTTTAAAGTGATGACCCAGGCGAGGCCGATCTGTGACGCGGCACGACCTCCTCTGAAGGTGAGTTACCTTTTTATAGCAAGCCCGGGGTGGGACCATGAGGAAGATCTTGCTGATGCTGGCGGCGCTGGCCGCCGTGGTGCTTGCGGTGACATGGCAGACATATACGGTAAAACTGGCGTCCACCGAGATAAACGCCCTGGCCGTGGGGCCCACCGGCGGGGCGGTTCTCCCTATAAAAGTGACGTTGCTCACGCCGGGAGACGGCAGGGCGTATGTCGCCGGGGTTCCCGAGGCAGGCGAGGGCTTCGGCCCGTCGGCGCAGATCGCTCTTTACGTCGCGGCGCGGTACTCCGGCCGCCCCTACACCAACTATACGGCTCTGCTGAGGGTTTTAGCCAGTGACGCTCAAGTCGGAGGTCCCTCGGCCAGCGGCTACATCACGGTGGCGTTTTTTGCCCTCATGAACAACCTCACGCTTAGAGGCGACATGGCCATGACCGGCATCATCCTGCCCGACGGCCTAATTGGGCCCGTCGGCGGCGTGTCGCAGAAGGTGAGCGCAGCGACTGGGCAGGGGATAAAGACGGTGCTCGTCCCCATGGGCGAGGCCCCCAGCGGCGTCTCCGGCGTGAGAGTTGTAGAGATCGGGACGGTGGAAGATGCGATATACTACCTAACCGGCCACATGGTGCAGACGCCTCCGCCAGGCGCCGTGGACGACTCCGCGTTTAGAGACATATCGCGTAACCTCTTTAACGCGATTTACAGCTACTACAACCAGACCATCGGCAGGGGGTACGTCGACGTTGCGCTTATTGAGCGGCTGAAGGCCGAGGACAAGTACTACACAGCGGCGTCTCTGATCTACCAGGGCATTGTGAGGTACTACAAGGATCAAGCGGCGGCGTCACGGAGGACCTCCAGAACGCTGTATGACCGGGCGTTGCAGATGGCGAAAGAGGCCGAGGCGCAGCTGGCCCAAATACCGGTTACTGTAAATAATGTGGATCTAGTCGTGGCCAGCTACACGCGGATATATGAAGTGTATCTGCAGGCCAACTCCACATCGCCAGACGCCGGCGCCATGTATGCGCGGGCCGCGACCCTAAAGTCTTGGATTGACGAGACACGTAAGATGGCATACGGCCCCGTCTTAAACGAGAGCGCGCTGGCTGAGGTGGCGCGAATGTACCTCGACTACGCCAAGGCCATGTACGCCTACCTGGAGACTACTTACGGGAGGACGCTCGGGGACTACGCCACAGCCGTGCAGCTGGCGGAGGACCTCTACGGCAGAGGCCTCTTCTTGGCTTCCGTGGCTAACTCGATTGAGATAATCGCCGAATCCGCCTCGGCCCTCATGGCATCGGCGTCTGACAAATATCTCGACGTAGCCAGAGACAGAGCCCTCATCAACATGGCGCGGGCGGCCCAATGCGGCTACGTCAACACGCTCCCGCTGAGCTACCTACAGTTCGGCGACTACTTCAGAGGCCAACAGACGGGCAAACCGCAAGCGCTCACCTACTACATAATGGCCTCCATATATTCTACCGCCATGGGAGACGCGGCGTGTACCGCCAAGGGGGATGTGGTATATCAGAAACCCAGCTTATCCCCCGAGACGCCCCCGCCAGCGGGGCATGGTGCTACCGCCACGTCGGTAGTCACTCCGACGAGGGGAGAGGAAAAAAGCATTTGGATTCCGGTGCTGATCGCTTTACTTGCCGTAGCTACGCTGGTTTATGCCTCTAGACGGTAACGACCTCGCGCCTTACGTAACGACTTCTCTTTTTCCTTCTCCCCTTTCCGTTTGGGAGAAGCGCTAGGGTAAAGAAGGCCACAGGCACCAAATATTCCCAATACGGGGCGTACATATATATCACGGCGACCAGTCTCTCCGCGGCGTCTCCGTTTACAAGGACGGCGGGTATGGAGAGGAGCACAAGTCCGGCGACGGCCAACGCCGTCAGCACCTTGTCTCTTACCCTCCTCAGAGCCAGCGCGGTTATCACAGCTACCACGGTCAAGGCCACGAGCCCGATCATAGGCGTGCCGACTACGGCAGTTTTATGTCTAACAGTTATTATGGGGCATGTCAATATATTAACCGCCGCCGTGCGCCACAGCACGGGACGGTAGGACGTCGCGCTGATGTATTGTTTAAATATTTGCATATTTGCGGTGCTGTGTGGTTCCTACCACTTAACAGGGATGAGGCGGTTGAGGCCATAAAGAAGGCGTATAACATAGCACAGGAACACGCCAGGAAGATAGGCGGCAGACTGGAGCCCATCCAGCCCAGGCACCTATATGGCAATGACGCCGACAAATTCGGCTACACCCTCCAGCTGGGGAGAATAACCGTGAACCTCCCGCCGGCCTCCGTAGTGGTGCTGTGGGGCTTCTACAACGCAGACGAGTACCTTGACTTCGTCAGGTTTATACAAGACAGCCGCGTGTACGAGTGGTTCGTGGAGCCCATAGCGTACTACCCGGAGCGAGTCGGCGTGTGGCTTGAGGAGCCTCTCATTTTTAGAAACGTGCTGTATATCGACGTCCACACCACCTCCACCGAGGAGAGAGACAGAGCCTACGGCTGGCCCCTGGGCTACTTCATATCGCCGCTCCAGCCGCCGCAGGAGGTGAAGCCGCCGAGACGGCCGAGGGGCGAGGGCGGACCTAGGAGGGAGGACAGACGCAGGTCTTGATACCGGCAGTCACCTACATCCGCGTTTCCACGGAGGAGCAGGACCCAGAAAACCAGAGGGTCTTCCTGGAGAAGTGGGCTGGGGAACGCGGCATCGACATCATCCGCCACTACGTAGATGTGGGAGTCTCTGGAGCCACGGAGCCCTGGGAGAGACCTGCCTTTAGGCAGATGGCGGCTGAGGTGGATAAGCTGACGCCGCGCCCCAGGGTGCTTCTTGTCTATGAGATTTCCAGACTCGTCCGCTCGTTTCAGGAGCTCTTCACTCTCCTGGACATGGTGGAGAACAAGCTGGGCCTCGTGGTGGTGTCTGCCTCGGAGCGGGAGCAGGCCCTGCAGAGCTTAGACGGCGTGTACCGCCAGTTTCTCCGCGCCGTGTTGGCCTTCGTGGCCACTATGGAGAGGGAATTTATACGCCAGAGGACCAAAACAGCGCTGGAGCGGGCGAGGGCCGTGGGCAAGATCTGGAACGTGGCCGAGAGGAGGGGCGACATAGCCCAGGCGGTTGTGGATATGTACCTATCCGGAGCCTCGCTGAGGGAGACCGCCAAAGCCTTCGGACTCTCGCTGTATGAGGTGCGGAGAATACTGTCGGCGGCGGGGGTGTACAGGCCGAGCCCCCACACCTGCCCCCGGTGCTTCTCCCGGCTGAAGGTGGTGGAGAGGTCGGCCAAGGTGACCAACGGGAGATACACGGTGGTGGAGAGGCTCTACTGCCAAAACTGCGGGTACGAAGAGACGAAAGAGGGAGTTAGATAATATGCGAGAATATTATAGCCAAAAAACGAAGTAAAAAAGAGTATAAGGTTGGGGGGTTATGAGGGTTGGAACAGATCTGTTGGCGAGTATGAGATGGGGGTTAATAACGGCTGTGGTGGCGGCAAGTATTGCGTGGCTCTGGGTAAGCTGGCCTAAGGCGTTTCAATACCCGCCGGGGTATGCGGTGACTTACAACAAGGGGTTAGACCAGGCGGTGACGCTGGAGGTGGTGAACGAAACCGGCCATCCTGTTCACTTCTGTGCGTCTATATTTGGTTGGTATCCCAACGGCTCGGTGGCAAAGCTAGATGACGTCTGCGCAAGGGGGGTGGGCAAGATTAAAGTAGACGCCTTGAGGAGATACGCCGAGCAGTGGAGGGACCTGGAGGGGGAGGTGGGGGTTTTCGTAATACTTACATATGTAAATGGTACAGATTCTAAGGGCAACTATACGCTAAACAACGCAGTTAAGAGCTTCACAATACAGCCAAAACGCGTACTGGCAGGTGAAAACGTAAAGGCCACGATAAAAGTAAAGGCAAAGCCGCCCAAGGAGAGAGACAAGTCGCAAGTCTCAGCCGCGAACATACAGTGGCCGCCTGGAACTATATCTTACAACTGTATAACTATGCCAAGTGAGCCGATGCCTGTCACGACTTGTTACTACTGGGTCCTAGACACGACATATGTCAGCGCAACAAATACGCCGATACCTGTGGTGGTTGCTAGAGTTAGCTCGGCCACAGACGCGGCTAACATAAACACGGTAAGAGTGAAGCTGTTTATGAAAACTTCACAGGAAAAATCTGTATCGTTTTCGGGCGGCGCCATGTTAACCACAAAGTATTCAGACGGCTCTGAGGTGGTGACCGGCTTCTCTGCCGACATAGTGACGCTGTCTGTGACAAGCGGACTAACGTTAGATGACTACTACAGCTATAGCCCTTTCACACTGGGCACTGGAATTATCGCCATTGGTTTCTACGGCGACTACGCAGTAGTGCGTTATAGGAAGATGGCATGTACATCTACGTGCTGGTACCTAAATGACTACGCCTACATGTACCTCACAAGGCCGAGAATACCTGTGGCGGTATATAAATCCCAGCAACCCCTAAACGGAGATCTTGGCGACATCTTTGCCACTGTAAGCAGTTACTGGGCCAGCGGCACGATTTACGGCGGTCGGGATGTATCTATCACTACCTCAAGCATTGTTTACTACAGCGGGGGTCTTGACCTGCTGTCTATGTCTATCCCTCTGTTGAGGAGAGTCAACATTCCGCTAAGTGCTGTATTCAACCTGGCTACAAGCATAGGTTCTCAAGACATCTCCGCGGCGTATGGAGAGGTTTATGCCACTTTACAGACCGCCGATCCGCGTGTTTCAATCTATGGTATACACTACAAGCCAAATGCGCTGTACGAATTTAACAATAGATACTACCCCTTGCCGTCTCTCTTCGTGGACATCAAGACATATAGGACATCGGGAGTGGGGCAGGAGCCAGAGGGTTAGTCAGTTCTTAAAGGATTCTTCACCTATCCGCGAGGTGAAGCTTCTTCACCTTTTTTCTCTTCTTTCTCATTATAAAAGATTTCCCACGTCGGGACAAAACTGTCCTTAGGGGCATGGCTAGACTTCAAGCCTAATTTAGCTTATGATTTGTAGCGTCGGCACCCGCTTGATCTCAGCAGTTTGAAATAGGGGCATACAGCAGAGTCAGGTAGCTGTCGTTGAGTGTTTAGTACGGAGATGCAGGGCGACTGCTTCTGGCGTGGCGAGAGACAAGGAGGCGGTTCGGCACCACGCTAACACGGCGTGAGACGTATGGCCTCTGGGTACGACGTAAGGCGAGCATCTCAGGTGGGTGACGCCGTAGGTCAAAGCGGGTATTAATACATGTCTGAAGCGGCCTAAATTTCTTGACAACTTTTACAGACGGCGTTGATAAGAGGTCTGGGGGGAGGGAGTGAAGAGACGCAGATCGAAGAGCTGAGGCGCAGGGTGAAGCAGATGCTTGTCAGTTCCACTCAGCTACGGCCGGGGGTCTGGTCACAGGACGACAGTCGTCGTGTAATGCGTCGGGCGGAGAGCTGGTGGGCTTGACAAAGACAGGGTGTTTATGAGCTATTCCGACTGGTCAGCCTATCTTGTCTATGTATTTCGATATGTCGTGTCCCCTCTTTTTAAACTCGCGGAGATCTTCGTATCGGCTCCAGGGATAGGATATCCACACCCATTCTTCTACCTTCTCCGCGTAGTAGTCCGGCGTGTATCTGCTGGTGGTTTTTAGGTGCACGACGGCAGTCCTCACCTCCGCCGCGCCTATGAGGTCGAGGAGGTTTTTTACAAGTATCAAGGTATGGCCTGTGTCGGCCACCTCGTCTACCACCAGAGTCTTCCGGTCGCGTATGACCCCGGGCTCCACCCCGTGGTAGAGGACAGGTCTCTCTGCGCGTCTTTGGGCAAGGCCCCAGTACTTGACGCCGACGGTTATTACGTCGTCTACTTCCAACACATCGCTTATGATGCGGGCGGGTACCAGCCCTCCTCTCGAGACTGCTACTATGACGTCTGGCTTGAACCCGCTGTCTTGTATCTTTTGTGCAAGTATCTCGCTGAGTGTTACGCCCTCGGCCCAGGAGATAAACCGTACCTTGACGCCGCCGACCTCTACTACGACCATGTGGAGCGGGAGGTTGATGTATAAAAACGTGTCAGCGCCCGCCACTGCTGGGCAGGCTCTCGCCACCGGTGCCGCGTGGGTTCAACTCGTCACCGTCTTTTCTTCTCGTCCGGTTTTTTATTTTTAGCTCTGTGGTTTGCCGCAATATCTCGCCTTGGGTGTTTTGTTTTTATATCTGTGGGTTTGGTGTCTGGTGCCGAAGCTTATAGTTGTCACCGGTGGCGTGATGTCTGGCGTTGGTAAGGGCGTTGTGGTGGCGTCGATAGGCCGCATTTTGAGGGCCCGCGGCATCTCGGTAAACGCCGTCAAGATCGACCCATATATAAACGTAGATGCCGGCACGATGAACCCATATGCACACGGGGAGGTGTTTGTGACTTTTGACGGCGGCGAGACAGACCTGGATCTGGGGCATTACGAGAGATTTCTCGACGTGGAGTTACCTAAGAGGAACAACATAACCTCGGGCCAGATATATCTGTCTGTTATTGAGAAGGAGAGGAGGGGGGATTACCTCGGGCAGACGGTCCAGCTGATTCCCCACGTGACGGATGAGATTAAGCGGAGGATTGTGGAGGCTGCTGGGGGCTACGATGTGACGCTTGTGGAAATCGGGGGGACGGTGGGTGACTACGAGCAGTTGCCGTTTTTAGAGGCGGTTAGGCAACTCCGTCTTGAGCTCGGCGACGACGTGGTGTTTATACACGTGGCGTGGGTGCCTTTTTTGTCTACGACGGGGGAGTTCAAGACGAAGCCTCTTCAACACAGCGTGGCGGAGCTGAGGCGTTACGGCATACAGCCAGACGCCGTGGTGGTGCGGTCGGAGCGGCCGATAGACGTGAATTCTACAAAGAAGATAGCGCTTTTTGCCCACGTGCCTCAGTGGGCCATATTTAACTCCTACAATGTAGACACTACATACAAGGTGCCTCTTCTACTGGAGCAACAAGGCATGGGGGATTTCTTGACAAAGCGGCTGAGGCTTGTGTCGCGGACGCCTGATTACAGAGACTGGGAGGGGTTTGTGTCGCGGCTAACGGCGCCTAGGTACAAAGTCGCCGTAGGGATGTGCGGAAAATACGTGGAGCTCCCCGACGCATATCTAAGCATCATAGAGGCGCTTAGGCACGCCGGGGCGGCGCTGGACGCGAAGCCGGAGCTGGTGTGGATAAACTCTGTGGAGGTGGAGAAGGACCCAGACATATTGCGAAGGACTGACCTAGACGCCATGGTGGTTCTGCCGGGCTTTGGGAGGAGGGGAACCGAGGGTATGATCGAATGCGTTAGACACGCCAGGACTGAGAAGATTCCTTTCCTCGGCATCTGCTTCGGCATGCAACTGGCGGTGGTGGAGTTTGCGCGAAACGTCGTAGGCTTGAAGGGCGCCAACTCCACGGAGCTGGATCCGGAGTCTCCGCATCCGGTTATTCACCTGGCGCCGGAGCAGAGGGAGGTGGACGTGTTGGGTGGCAGCATGATACTGGGCAACAGGGAGATTGAGATAGTCCCCAACACGCTGGCGGCATCTCTCTACGGCGTCTCGACGACTGTGGAGAGACATAGGCACAGATACGAGGTCAACCTATCGTATCTGCCCAAGCTGACCGAGGCAGGGCTCGTGGTGTCTGGCTGGAGACGTGACATAAAGCGGGTGGAGATAATAGAACTGCCGAACCACCCCTACTTCATAGTCACGCAGTTCCATCCCGAGTTCCGCTCCAGGCCGACGAAACCAAGGCCGGTTTTTGTCGGCTTGCTGAAGGCGGCGCTTAGCTGAGGCGCCAAAGCTCTATCTTTTTGGCGTAGCTGTAGGCGTAGGTCGATGCGGCCAGCGCCACGACGCCGCCCATCACGGCTGTGATCACTGTGAGCAGCAGGTCCCCTGTGAACATGTAGACGGCGATTGGTATCGCCGCGGCTGGCTCCAGCGTGACCAGCATCAGAAGGTATCCCAAGTACTGCATGGCTAGAGGCGCCTTGGCGGGACCTGTCTCGGGGTTGCCCGCCTCGTATCTCATAAGCTTGTAGGGAGTCGGCCGGCGGGGCGTTATCAGCATCACTAGGTACACAGTATCTACCGTTAAAAGGAAGAGGATCCCGAAAACTAGGGCCACCACTGTGGCGTCGTCCATAGGAGCTTGTATACTCAGTTATATAACAGTTGTTGTCGGGTCGTGATCTTCCTCGTGTTGGCTGTTGCGTCGGCCGTGGCGTACGGCTTGGCGCCTGTAATTTACAGACCCGCCTTGGCCTGTACGTCTCAATACAGAGCCATGAGCGTGTTTTCTCTCTTTTCCATAGCGGCGGGTCTCCTCCTGCCGTGGAGGGCGTTTGACCTGTTTGGGATTGCGGCGGTGGCGTCCGCGGCGTTGTTGGGAGGGGTGGTTGGATCGTGGCTCTACATAACCTCGGTGAAGGTTGGAGGGGCGTCGGTGGGCAACATCAGCAGTTCGCTGTATATAGTGCTGTTGCCGCTTTTTGCCTGGAAGTTACATCTAGCGCCGGCAGCCGCGCTGGTTCTTCTGGGTCTTGCGTTGGCGTCGTGGGGGGAGGAGGGTTCTAAACGAGGCGCTATCTACGGCATCTCTGCGGCGCTTATCTGGGCGATTTCGATTAATTTCTACGCGGCGGGTGTAGAGTCGTCGGGCCCCGGCGGCGCAATGTTTATAAGGGGTGTAGTGGTGTTTCTGACAAGTCTCCTGCTAGGTCGCGGTAGCCCCATATGCAGAGTCCACCGTCTCGTTGCTGGCGGCTTCATGGACACGTTTGTGGGGTTTGGCTCCTACACCTTGGCCGTCTCCCTCGGCGATTACGTGGTGGCGACTCTCGTGATGTCTACGTATCCGCTCATAACCGCGCTTACGGAGCGGCCGTTTCGCCGGAGGAGAGCGCTGGGCGCCTTGTTAGCCGTGGCGGGGCTGGCGGCGGCTACAGGTTAAATATGTGGCGTTGTTGGAGGCTGTGAAGATCGTGGTTACAAACGACGACGGTCCCCACAGCCCGTGGCTTAGGCCTTTGGTGGAGGCACTGGAGGAGGCGGGGCACGAGGTGGTTGTGGTGGTGCCTGAAAGGCCTAGGTCTGCCGCCGGCTTAGCCAGGACCTATCACAAGCCTCTTAGGGTGAGGCGCCTGGGAAACTACTACGTGGTGAATGGCTTCCCCGCGGATGCGGTGTTTCTCGCGCTTAAGCTTGTGGCGCCAGACGCCGAGTTGGTCTTGTCGGGGGTGAACGTGGGCGAGAACATAGGGGTTGAGGCGACGTATGGAAGCGGGACTGTAGGCGCAGCTATACAGGGGGGAGTGCTGGGGGCGCGGTGCCTCGCGTTGTCTATGGAGGCGAGCGGGGAGGTGGGGTTCATGCGCCGCGTCGCGGTGGCCGCCGTGGAGGCCGCCACATTTTTAGATGGGTTTTTGGCTGTCAGCGTAAACATACCGGCGCGTTGGGACGGCGGCGTTTACTGCGCCAGGAAGCTGGCGAAGGCTGTGTATAGGGAGAGGCTCTACGAGGGGGTTGACCCCCGCGGCGATAAGTACTACTGGCGCTGGGGCCCTCGCGCCGAGGAGTTTGAGCCCGGCACAGACGCGTATTACTTCTACGTTGAGAGGGGGATCACGGTGTTGGGGCTTTCTGAGGCGGGGGTGGTGCCGGTGGAGGGGTTCGGGAGGGAGCTAGGCGCGAGGCTTGGGGTAAAACAAATAAACTGCTAAATGAGACCAGCCGTGGATGTGGTAACCACTTTACGGTACAAGTTCGTGCGCTACTGCGTGAACAAGGCGTATGCGGAGATGGAGTTGCAGGGCATGCCCGCTGAGGTGGTCAACGTATTCGACGACGTTGTGAGCCAGATTAGGGACTTGGAGAAATACTTCACTTCTCTGGACTCAGTGGCGATGACGCTGAGGGTAGATCTGCCCGAGAGGCTGAAGGTTTTGAAGGAGAGGGACCCCGTCTTGGCCGAGGCGTTTATTAAGAAGCTAGTAGAGCACTGCCTCGAGCTGGACGAAGTTGCCAACTCGAAGGTTAGGGACTACCTCCTGGAGCTGTTAAGCGGCTTTTAAAGTCTCCACCCTAAGTGAGAGTAGTACTATACGCGCCGCCGGGCGTCGGTAAGTCTAGACACGTCGCAAAGGCGGCGGCCCGGAGTAAACGCTCTTTGATATTTACCAGAAGCCACCTGGAGGGTCTTCAGATGGCTAGATACGTGGCTGAGTTCGGCGGGGAAGCGGGGTTGCTCTTCGGGAGGAGATCACTGTGTCCCCTCGGCGCCGAGAACTCCCTGCGATGTCTAGAGCTGAGGGAGGGGGGAGTTTGTAAGGCGATGTCTCGCCGACCTCTCAACCTCGTCTATGACGTGGAGGAGCTGTATAGACAGGGGGTGTGTCCTTACGAGGCCCTCCACGTTGCTGGCCGGGGGGGCAACGTGGTTGTGCTCCCGTTGGCGTATCTATCGAAGGTGTCGAACATATCAGCCGTGGCGGACCTCTTCGAGGAGGTGGATTTCGTCGCGTTAGACGAGGCGCATAACCTGCTGGCGATGGTGGAGGTGCGCGACGACGAGTTGTACTCCGGGCGCTACTGCGTAGACGCCGGGGGGCAAGTGATGTGTCTAGCCCTGCCTCTGGTGGGCGAACTAGTGGGGAAGGCAAGGCAACTGGTCGCGGCAAGCGCCTCTATTCTGCGGCACTTCTCCGAGGTTTTTACGTATTTCCTCAGGGCGGAGTATGTAGAGGTCAACGCACTTCCCGGCGTAGAGAATCTCGAGGTTGACCACATGCCGCTTGAGGTGCGGTACCGGACTAGGATGCGGAGGAGATACGTGGAGGTCGTCGCGGAGGCCGTGCGGCGTGTCTTCGAGGAGTATAGACGGGCGGTTGTCTTCCTTCCAAATAAAGAACTTGCCGCTTTTTACATGTCTAAGCTGGGAGGTCTCCCGTTGTCTGAACGCCCCCTCGGCGACATAGACCACGTGGTCGTCACGTACTACGGTAGCCCCGTCTCGGAGGGCGTCAACCTAGACGTGCAGGCTGGCGTCTTGGTGGGCTTCCCCATACCAGACGTGAAGTCGAGGGAGCTGTGGCTGAAAAGGCGTATACTCGACGGGCTCGGCTTCGACGGTTATAAATACGCGGTGTTGTTCACAGCGGTGAACCATGTGGTGCAGGCCGCCGGCAGAGTGATGAGGAACCTAGCCAGAGAGAAAAAGTTTCTACTGCTCATCGACGATAGGTTTACACAGTATAGACACCTCCTTCCCCCGTATCTCAGGCCTTGAAGTAGGTTAAAAACAGATACATAAGGTGTGGGAGCTTGTTCTTCTGGCTGTGCTTTTCGCGGCTTCTCTAAAAGACGGCGTGTTTATAGGCATTGGAAAAAGGGGGCCTGTATACCTGCCGCTTGATAGACACGTAATAATCACAGGCCCGACCCGTAGCGGCAAGACAAGTCTCGCCAAAAAGCTGGTGAAAAGGGCTGGCCTCCCTGCCCTGATCCTCGACTGGCACGGGGAATACAGCGGGTTGCGGATAGACGCCCGGTTGCTTAAGATCTCCATCGAGAGCTTCGACAAGAAGCTTCTGGCCGAAATCCTCGGCCTTGCCTTGAACCTCAACGAGCCCAGCGTCTACTTCCTCTACCGCGCCATCAGGAAACAACGCCTAGCCACGTTGAGAGACGTAGTGACGGCGCTGGAAGATTTCCTGGTCACGACGAGAAGCGAGGTGGAGATGAAAGCCGCCATCGCGAGGCGGCTGGAGTATATACTCGACGTGTTTGAAGGCGGGAGGATCCCCCTCGAGAAGCTGTTCACCACGAAGAAGACGGTGGTTGTGGACCTATCCCGGCTGAGGCTCTACGAGGAGAAGGTCTTGATAGCCCTCTTCGTGCTGACATCGCTTTATAACTACCTGTTTGAGAGGGGGGTGGCGAAGAGACCCGAGAGGCTACTGGTTGTAGATGAGGCGCAGAACATCATTAAGCGGGGCGACGTGGTTAGGTACTTGGTATTTGAAAGCGCCAAGTACGGCCTCAGGGTTGTCCTCGTCAGCAACGAGATGCCGCCGCAAGACCTACTGGTACATGGGACGCACATAATCACCCAGCCTCACTATACCTACAATATTAAAGTTAAGCGGTCTGCCGTGGTGAGGAACATCGACGCAGAGGAGCTATGGATGATATAGAGAAGATGGTGAGGCTTCTAGGTTTGGAAATAGATAAGTTAAATCCATGTGATATATATATTAACTACTTTATGCAGTATATTGCAAGTATTGAAAGAGAAATTCATGCAATAAAAAGTAAAATCAGATACCTTGAGGATACATGCTTTAAAAATGTCAAAGAAATAAATAAATAGGAGGACTTTCTTTAAATATATGGCCGATATCCGAACCATCTCGCGGACTTACGCCGACAAAACCAATTCTTTCCGTATCAAGCTCATCACGATTAAATTCCTCCGGGACCAGGTCCAGAACGCCAAGGGCAACCTCATAACCTTCAGGCCGTCTAAAGTAGCCCAGGATCTTCACCTATACGGCCGCCAGGACCTAAGGGCGAAGACAGTCCTGATAAGAGCATTCCTAGACGACCTAGTACAGAGGGGCTACATCACCATAATTAAACGAAGCGCCAGAGGCAAGGTCTACGGCCTATACAAAAACAACAAGTTCTGGGACATTCTCACCATACACGAGCCGGAAAAAGTCCTCGAGTTGTTGGAGGCGGAGAAGATAGGCACCTAGCCTCTTTGAGCATTGGCATTAAATACCTAAACACCCCTCTTTAGGTGGACCCCTTAGAGCTCTTACAGTTTTTACGCAGAAAATACAGGAAGCACAGCTACAAGGCCGCTCTTGTGGGAACCTACAAAGAGGGAAGATACGTGGAGCCCCCGCCTCTCCAGATAAGCATGTATCTGTTCCTCGCGCCGCTGGCCCTGTCGGCGGCTCCTGTGCTTCTAGTAAAAAACCTGTGGCTCCAGTGGCTAGCCGGCGTCGCGGTGATACTCGGGGCCTACCTCGCTCTGTATCTATACCTCAGGAGGAACTGCCTCATCCCAGACGAGGTCAGGATCGTGCGGACAAACCACGGAGACGTGGAGAGTCTCAGGAGAAACAAGCTGACGATCCTCGAAAACCCCTCGACGCTCCCCGACGACTACGAGCTTTACTACGCACCGCCCGGCGTATGTGTGGCACGGGACAAGAGGCCTAACGCCTTCACCCTCGACGGGCCCCTCGGCCCCGTGATATACTTCACAACGGGGCTCTTCGCAAGGCTTGGGCCCGAGGAGCTCCAGGCGGTGCTGGAACATGAGAGGGGACACATCAAGTATAGACACACCCACAAACTCCTCACCTTTCTCATCGCCGAATACACGCTACGTCTCCCGCTGGTCCACCTAGTATATGCAAAATACTCCATCACGCTTCTCGCCCTCCACCTAATAGGCGTAGCCCTCCTCTTCACCGCCATGTTACAAGCCTTCGAGTTCGAGGCGGATAAATACGCCGCGGCGAGACACAGAGACCGTCTTGTCTCCGCCCTTGTTAAGCTGGACTGGAACGGCATAGTGGAGTCCGTCCTAAGCCCCCTCGCCGCCAGGCTCACCCTCCTCGCCAGGACGCACCCCCTGACAATCGACCGGATAAGGAAACTCGATGCAGTTCCTCACTAGACTCGCGCGGACTGTAGAACAGCTGGAAAGAGCCGCGCAGAAATACGAAGACGAGGACCTAAAGACCCTGATCGCCGAGTTATACAAGCAACTCCCAGTGGTGATAAACATCCTCGAAAAGATATACTCCATATACACCGAACTCGACATACTCGTTAAAACGGACCTTAAAATAGAGCCAGGCCTCTACCTAGACGCAGAAACCCCCCAGCAACCCGAAAAACTGGCAGAATACGTAGAGAAGCTGAAAAACGCAGGACACGACCCCAACAAAGTCGTGGCGTATTTACTCGGGACTGGCGTTGTTCACATAGAGAACAGAAACGGGGAACTCTACATAATACCACGGGCTAGAAAAAGCCAACGCTGAGACGCCACCAATCGGGTCGGCGCTATTAACCGCGTTCATCTTGCATCACCCAGCCTGGTCTCGTCACCGTATAAGACAGAGCTTGGAGATTTAACAATTTTCCAGATACTTCAGATACCTCTTCAACACGCCCGCCACGTCTATCTTGGTCCGGAACTTCTTTCTGTAGTCCCCAGCCATAACCCTCGCCGTGCCTCCGCTCAGCACCACTTCAGCTGTGGAGGTGGGAGATACATAAGGCCGGTACCTCACGGCGTGGTCCAGCGCCTCTACTGGGCCTGTGTAGGTGTAGTACCTAGATCTCACCGCGGCGCCTAAACGGTCCATGAGCCTGGTCAGGAGCCACGCAGCGTGTTTAAGCTCCTCGTCGTTGATGATGCACTCGACGCCGCGCGCCACAGCCGCCATATATGCCGTCTTTGCGTATAGGTGGACGGCTAGGATCCTGTCGTTAAAAGTCAAGGTGAGAGCCCTGACGCCGGGGCTGGCTGTTACGGATAGAAGCACCCTAGACAAGTTCAAGCAACGTAACTCCGTCGGGACACTTGTATTGAAGCTTCCTGGCGCACACGTCGCAGAAGACGTAACCCATTTTCTTACAGACGTACCTATCCTCGTACAGATAGAGCCTCCTCCCACATCGCGAACACCTCCCGACCGTTAAGGTCTTTGGCGGGTAGACCATTGCGTCGAAAAATTAAACTAGGTTAAAAATGTTTCACATGTTAATCGGCGTCCTCCACCTACTCCCCGCGGGAGATCCCGACTATCTAGACCATGCCGTGAGGAATGCAAGAGGGCTCGAGGAAGCCGGCATTGACGCAATAATCGTGGAAAACTACCACGACACGCCTTTCAAACCCAGGGCAGACCTCCCCACGGCCATAGCGGTGGCAGTTGCCACAAGAGACGTGGTGACGTCCATATCTGTGCCTGTGGGCGTGAACCTGCTCCGAAACGCCTGCAGAACCGCCGCCCTCATTTCCCAACACGCTGGAGGCAAGTTCATCCGTTGCAACGCCTACACAGACGTTGTTCTCTCCGAGTCGGGGCTACTGACGCCTGAGGCGCCGTATCTACGCGGCGTCAAGGTGCTTGCGGATGTCCATGTCAAACACGGCCTCACCCTCTACCCCCCTACGCTCGCTGAGGCTGTGGAGACCGCCACCACCAGAGCCAACCCCACTGCCGTGGTGATCACGGGGAGAAAAACAGGCGAGCCGCCGGACCCCGTTGAGGTGGCTACAGCCAGAGCCCACACAGACCTCCCCGTCTTAGTCGGTAGCGGGATATGCTTCAACACGTTACATCTGCTGAAGATATCAGACGGAGCTATTGTGGGGACCTGCCTCAAGGAGGGCAGAGAAGTGGACCTAGATAAGGCCAGGAGGCTGGTTAGAGAGGCGAAATCCGTGCTGAAGCCCAAAAGACCTCTGACTCTCTAGGGCAAGATCTCGCCGTCTTTCACGTCCTGGTCCACCTCTCTGTTCGGCCCCACCGTAGCCCCCCTCCCTATGTACACCTCATCTCTCACGTAAACCCCATCGGCCACCACCGCCTCCACCAGGCGGGTCCACCGGCCCAGCACCGTGCCCTCGCCGACGATAGACCTGTGGATGTAGGCTCCTGCTTCAGCTACGACCCCGTCCATAAGCACACTTTCTCTGATGCGGACATGCGGCCCGATCTTGCACCTGTTCCCAACCACGACGTAGGGCCCCACTACGCTTCCAGGCGCCAAGACGGCCCCCTCGCCGATGTACACGGGCGGAATAACCTTGACCCCCGGCGTCTCCGGACTGCAACCGCTACACCGCTCAAGCGCGGCGAAGTTAGCCCTGAGGTAGTCGCCGTGGGTCCCAATGTCGAACCACAGCCCCCTGTGTACGTAGCCGTATACATCGAACTTCTCCATGAGCTTGGGTATTATGTGCTTCGCTATCTTTACCTCACCTGAGTTCAGCCCGGGAAACTCCTGCACAGCCTCAGGCTCGAAGATGTAGAAGCCGGCGTTTGCCAAGTTGCTCCCCACCGGCTCCCTGGGCTTCTCCACGAACCGCCTGATGCGACCCCCCACGTCTAACACAGCTATGCCAAACCGCCCAACCTCCTCCGGCGGCACCTCTATAAGTGCCATAGACGCCGCAGCGCCGCTCCTCCTGTGGAACTCCCAGAACTCCCTCACCGAGATGTCGGTGAAGACATCGCCGTTGGCCACCACGATGGGCCCCCTAAGCCCCAGGCTCTTCACCAC